>JAEEGI010027832.1_pt1 | contig 10792 bp, 10 predicted proteins | sample 8958751 | NCBI WGS metagenome assembly JAEEGI01 (sample SAMN16246545, study PRJNA631951) | gut metagenome | biome: gut microbiome; feature: rumen; material: KS-attached | host: Bos | place: Iran: Karaj | collected 2018-10 | reverse complement strand
CGAGCTGCTCGATGAAACGTCCGTCACGCGGGGAACGGGAATCGGCCACAACAATGTGGAAGAATGCGAAATTCTTCTTACCGTGGCGCTGGAGTCTGATTTTAACAGCCATTGTGAATCTGTTTTTTGTTTGTTAATAAATGCGTTATGCAACCTTCTCGAGATTGCGGACGGCAAAGATACGACTTTTTTTCCGAATACCACACCGATTCGGTGTTTTTTCCGTATTTTTGTCCTATGATTATCGAAGCAAAAGGAATCGAGAAGAGTTTCGGCACGCTCAAAGTGCTCAAGGGCGTTGATTTCCAGGCCGAACGCGGCGAGGTCGTGGCCATCATGGGCGCCTCCGGGGCGGGGAAGTCCACCCTCCTGCAGATCCTGGGTACCCTGTCCACCCCGGATGCGGGTACCCTGACGGTGGACGGGACGGATGTCCTGCACCTGGGGCAGCGGGAGCTGTCGGCCTTCCGGAACCGCCGGATCGGTTTCGTCTTCCAGGCGCATCACCTCCTTCCGGAGTTCGACGCCCTGGAGAACGTGACCATCCCGGCCCTCATCGGCGGTATCCCGATGCGTGCGGCACGGGAGAAAGCCACGCGCCTGCTGGGCGAAGTGGGGCTTTCAGAACGGCTGTCGCACAAACCTTCCGAACTCTCCGGCGGCGAACAACAGCGTGTCGCCATCGCCCGCGCCCTCGTGAACGACCCGGCCATCCTTTTCGCCGATGAGCCCTCCGGTAACCTGGACAGCAAGACCAAGGAGGAAATCCACCGCCTGTTCTTCGATCTCCGCGACCGCCTGGGCCAGACCGTCGTCATCGTTACGCACGATCCCTCCCTCGCGGCCCTCTGCGACCGCACCCTTGTCATGCGTGACGGCCAGTTCGTAGACGCGCAGTAAACGAAAAAACAGCCTGGTGAACGGTCACCAGGCTGTTTTTTCTAACCAACTATTAATCAACGCTTTGAAAGGCTATTCGCCGTCTTTCTTCTGATTCTGGCCGGTCCAGTTGCGGAACTGTTCGCGCATCTGCTCGCCCCGCTCCTTCCACTGCTGTTTCTGCTCTTCGCTCATGCGAAGGTTGGGGAAGTTGCCGTTTCCGAGGCGGCCGATCTGCTGGTGGCGGAATTTCTCCTCGGCCACGTAGTAGCGGGCGACCTTCTCGGCGGGGAGGACCTTGAGGAGCTTGTTCAGGTACTTGGTCTCGATGCCTTCGTTCTTTTCCTTGGCGTCGATATAGGCCTTGACCAGTTTCTCCATCTCCTTGCTGCTCTTCTTCTCCTCGACGCCCTTGGCCATGGCGTCATAGGCTTTCTTCACGGCCTCGAAGGAATCGCGTTCGGATTTTTGGATTTCATTGTAGATGGGCCAGAAGACCTGCGCCTCGCTTTCGGTGAGGTCGATCTCTTCGGTCAGGAAGGCGACCTTCTCGGCCCGGACGCGTTCGCGCCAGCCGTTGTCAGCGCCCCGGCGAGGTCCCTGGGGACCCTGGGCGAAGGCGCCCATGGACAGGACCACAAGGGCGCACAGCACACTAAAAACCTTCTTCATAACTGAGATAATTCAGATGTTCAACGGAAATGCCGTCTGCGAGCAGGTAATTGACGATGTCCTCGGCGGAAAGGCCTTCCTGCTCCTCTTCCTCCCCGTAGTAGTCGTACAGGTCCATCATGGCGGCGCCATCCGGATCCAGGGCATCGGCGAGGTAGGAGACATAGGTCCAGGTATCGTCCTCGGCGGAGGCGGGGGCCGTATGGCGGAGGATGGAGTTGCCCAGCATCACGGCCACCAGGAAGCTGGCGGCAATGGCCACGTACGGCGCCAGGCGGTGTGCCGTGTTGACGCGGACGGGGCGGGCGGGAATCTCCGAAAGCAGCTGCTGCAGGTTTTCGAAGTAGCCTTCCGGCGTGGTTATGTCGTTTCTTTTGCTCATAGACAGTGGTTTAGACACGGGCTTTTTCCGAAGGTTTAATCCGAACCCACGAAAAAATCTTTCCCGAGGGAAGCGCGGACTTTTTCCTGCGCGATATGAAAGGAGGCTTTGAGTGCGCCGACGGACGTGTCCAGCACTTCCGACATCTGCTCGTAGGGCATTTCATCGTAATACCGGAGGATAAAGACCTGGCGCTGTTTTTCCGGGAGCTTCGCCACGGCCTTGGAAAGGGCGCGGTCCGCAGCGTCTCCGTCAAAGAAGGGGTCGCTGTCGATGCGCCGCTCCATTTCCGCGTCGATGGAGGAGAAGCGGAGGGCGGACCGGACCTTCTCGCGGCGGAGCCAGTTCAGGGTCTCGTTCGTGGCGATGCGGTACACCCAGGTAAAGAGCTGCGCTTCCCCCCGGAACGAGGGAAGCGCAGTCCATATCTTCAGGAAGATTTCCTGGACGAGGTCGTCGGCGTCTTCGTGGTTGTTCACGAACCGGCGGACGTGCCAGTAGACACGTTCGCTGTATTCCTTTACAATCTCATTGAAGAGCCGCTCGGCATTGTCCATTATTTCCGTGCGATGACCTTCTTGGCGGCTTCAGCGACATGCTGGGCGTCGAGGCCATATTGCGCCATCAATGCAGAAGGCGTGCCACTCTGGCCGAACAGGTCCTTGCCGTTGACAAACTCGACGGGGGTGGGGACGGTGCGGGCGAGCAGGCCGGCCACGGCCTCACCGAGACCGCCGGCCATGTTGTGCTCTTCGGCCACGACGAGGGCCTTGGTCTTCGCGGCGGAGGTGAGGATGGCTTCCTCGTCCAGCGGCTTGACGGTGGCCATGTTGATGACCTCGGCGCTGATGCCTTCGGCCTCGAGGGCCTCGGCGGCCTGGAGGGCCTCCCATACGAGGTGGCCGCAGGCGATGATGGTGACGTCCTTGCCCTCGTTGAGGATCTGGGCCTTGCCGATCACGAATTCCTCGTTCTCCGGGGTGAAGTTCGGGACGCTCGGACGGCCGAAGCGCAGGTAGACGGGGCCGACGTACTTCGCGGCGGCGATGGTGGCGTTCTTGGTCTGGTTGAAGTCGCAGGGGTTGATCACGACCATCTCCGGGAGGGCGCGCATGAGGGCCATGTCCTCCATGGTCTGGTGCGTGGCACCGTCCTCGCCGAGGGTGATACCCGCGTGGGAGGAGGCGATCTTCACATTGGCCTTGCCGTAGGAGACTTCCTGACGGACCTGGTCATAGACGCGGCCGGTCACGAACTCCGCGAAGGAGCCGATGAAGGGGATCTTGCCGGTGATGGCGAGACCGGCGGCGGCGCCGACCATGTTGGCCTCGGCGATGCCGCACTGGATGAAACGCTCCGGGAACTCCGCGGCGAAGGCATCCATCTTGAGGGAGCCCTTGAGGTCCGCGGTGAGGGCGACGACGCGGCTGTCCGCGCGGCCCGCTTCGAGAAGACCCACGCCGAAACCGCTGCGGGTGTCCTTCTTGCCTGTATCGATATACTTTTTCATGATGTCAATGGAATTAAGATTTCTCGACTTCGCTCGAAATGACAATCAGAAGTCACCCAAAGAGGTTTCACCTAACTGCTTGAGCGCGTCCTCGAGCTGCTCGGGCTTCGGGACGGAACCGTGCCACTTGTGGGTACCGGCCATGAAGTCCACGCCGTGACCCATTTCGGTCTTGAAGAGGATCATCGTGGGCTTGCCGCTGCCCTTGCCGGCCTTGGCGAGCTCGAAGGCCTTGGCGATGGAGTCGAAATCGTGGCCTTCGGCGACGATGGTGTTCCAGCCCCAGGCTTCCCACTTCTCGGAGAGGTCGCCTTCGCCGGATACCTCGGAAACGGGACCGTCGATCTGCTTGCCGTTCCAGTCGGTCATGGCGATGAGGTTGTCCAGCTTGTGGAACACGGCGAACATGCCGGCTTCCCAGATCTGGCCTTCCTCGGATTCGCCGTCACCGCAGAGGCAGAAGACGAAGTTGTCGTCCTTGTCCAGCTTCTTGCCGAGGGCGAGGCCGCAGGCGGCGGAAAGGCCCTGGCCCAGGGAACCGGAGGCCTGGAAGATGCCGGGGAGACCCTTGCGGATGGACGGGTGGCCCTGCAGGCGGGCACCGAAAGTACGGAAGGTGGCGAGTTCCGACACCGGGAAATAACCGGCACGGGCAAGCACGGAGTAGTACACGGGCGTCATGTGGCCGGCGGAGAGGATGAACATGTCCTGTCCCTTGCCGTCACGGGTCCACGTGGCCGGATCCTGCTTCATCACGTTGAAATACAGGGTTGTGAGGATGTCGGTCGATGACATCGATCCGCCCGGATGCCCGGACTTCGCGCTGCACACCATCCTCAGGATGTCCCGCCGCACCTGCGTCGAGATCTCTTGGAGTTGCTTGTTGTCGTACATATCTGAGGTAACCTAATAATTTCGCGATTATGCAAATATAATGATTTTTGCCGACAATCCGTCCTTCCGTCCATACTTTTTGTACTTTTTCCAAAAACCCATCCTTTTACTCATCCCGGACTTTCCCTTCCCCTCATTCCGGACTTGATCCGGAATCTCTGCGCTGAACGATCCGAAACGAAAAACACAGCGAAACCTTGCTTATTTCATTGAGGATACCTAACTTTATGAGCGTGATTCAGTTAGACCTGTTTTAATATGAAAAGACTCAAGAACCCGTACATCTCGCCGGAGAGTGAGCTGTACATCATTGCCATGGAGGAATGCATCCTCAGCGGAAATGGGAGGGCTGTCGTTTTTGGGCAGAACGATTATGCCGGATTGGATCCTGACGAGTATGATGAAGGAGAGTTCTGATATGAGAAAGAGTCTTTGGCTTGCGGCCGCCCTGCTGGGAGCGCTGGCGGCTGCCGGATGTCAGTCTGAAATGATGGAGCCCGAGCAGATCTCGGGAACGAAGACCTTGAAAGTCATCGCGGTGTCCGATGAGACGAGAACGTACATTTCCCCAGACGAGAATGGTAAATACAAGACATATTGGTCTCAGGACAACGAGGTTGTCCTGGTTGAGATGGTGAACGATGTGCCTTCCGGTGATTCGTATGATTTTTTAAGGCCTTACGAGCCCGTGAATAAGTCGGTGGACGAGACCGGTAGGACGGCCATTTTCAATTATGAACTGAAAGCTTGGCAAAATCTTCCGGAGAATCCGGTTTTTCGCTATATGGGCGTATATCCGGTAAATGCTATCCAAGATTTCGTCAGGGCCGGGGATGTCGAGGCTGATCAATGGGGATTGTTTTGGGGTGAAGAATTTACGTCGAATGACGTGATGATTATGGGAGAGATCCCCGCCGAACAGAGCCCTTCTTCCGACAGTTTCGATCCGGCTTGTGACGTACTTGTCTCCAAAGTGATTGAAAAGGAAGAGCAGCCCGCTGAACTGAGATTCTCCTTCGCCCGTATCGGCAGCATCGCCAAGATTACCCTTAAGGGCCTTCCTCCCGGCTATTATGTGACCAGCGGAACGTTTGCCCATGGCGAAAGCTGGCAGGGAACCGGGGACTTTGTTTACAACACGCAGTTGGAAAGGATGCTTCCTCTCTATGAATTTGTCGCTGAATTATATGGTGATCAGTATGAGGCAGAACCGATAACGTTCAAGCCCCAAGGTGTGCAGGTCAATGCTGCCGGCGAGGCTGTGATCTGGCTCCGCACCCTTTCAGGAAAACTGACCGACTGGTTTTCCATCGATGTCGCCTTGTCACCTGACGGCGTGACGCCTTCGTATAGAAAGGTGTCGAAGCGCGTCGAACTGGGGAATAAGAGCATTACCTTCCGGGAAGGAGCGATTACGGCGTTCAGTGTGACGCTGGATGGACAGTCTCCCATCGCGTTCGACGAGGAGACGACCTTGAAGTTTTTCCCGGAACTTGCAAATGGGGATCAGGCCGTGATTAGGATTCCTAAGGATTATAGTCCTGAATATAGAGTCGCCGGTTGGAGCTGGGAATATGGATACCCGCTCTTCTTTGATTCTTATATCTCCTTGAGGAACGTTTCCATCAGTTTCCCGTATGGCTACACGAATGAAGACAAATGGATCAGTGTGCAGGAACAGGATGGAGGCTACTATCTGAAGGTCGACTCCAATACATCCCTCCCCGAGACGGCCACCTTGGTCTTTACTCCCGACGACTCCGACATCTCTCCCATTGAGATTCCTATTGAGGGATTCGATATCATTACCTTGAAGAAAGATGGCTATTATGTGGATATGGCGGATTTGTGGCGTGACATGTTTATGTTTCCCGGTCAGACCAGTACATTCACGGCCGAGATCCGGTTGCCGGCTTGGCTGGAAATGGTTCCGGATTCATTCCGTTGGACGGTCGAAGACTCTGACGGTGAATCTGTTTCTCATGAAGAAGGCCCGGACAATTCCGTGTTAGTAACGGCTGGGGATGAGCGGCTGATCTATGTGACTTCCACCATCAATTATACCGATCATCTCACGGAAACAGTGCGCGAGTATGAAAATCCTATTTGGGTTGATGTCTATCCGCCCTTTATCCCTCTGAAATGGAATGGAGTGGATTGGAATATGAAAACCCTGATGCTTACCTATGATGAGACCGTGACGGTCCAGGCGGACCTGAATGTTCTTTCAGAAGAAATCGAGTCTATTGATTGGAACTGGAGTGATCAGGGATGGAATGCGAACGACCGGATAGATATCACCCAAACGGCGGAGGACGAGATAACGATAGAGGCTACAGATATTGGACAAGCAGCATGGATCGAATTAAACGTTACGCTGAAAAATGGAACGGCCTATCACTCCGACTTCTCCGTTGACGTGAGCCCCGTCATGCTGAAGAAGAAGACGGGCAATAACTGGACCCGGCTTTATGGAGACCCGATCGTACTCAGCCCCGGCGGGTCGTGTCTGTTGGAGGCATCGATCCACCCCGATTCTGGATATGTATCAGATGAATACACAGAATACAAACCGAAATGGAGCGTTGCTTCCAACAGATACATCAGCGTGGACTACTATTCTTCTTACAGACCTTATGAATCGACGGTCACAGCCATGGCTGCTGGTGATGATTATGTCATTTTTGAACTTTGGCGTCAGTGGGGCGAATATCAGCATGAAACCGATCTTAGCTTGTCTTTCGAGTACCCCGTCCACGTCTTGCCTGAGAATCAATAATTATCCCGTCCTCCCTTGATACCCCTGACAGCCGGCCCGAAAAGGCCGGCTGTTTCACTTTTTTCCCTGTTTCTTGTTTTTTTAATTCCTGAAAGGTATATTTGCAAACGGTAAGTTAGTGTAAATCAATTCTTTTCAAATATGATACGGAAATACTATGAGATCCCGACAGCGGAAAGCTTGTCTTTCGTGCTGGAGAAGACTTTTCTTGACAGCCTGAAATTCGCAGAGGACAACAAGCCTGGTTCTCTGGATCCGAACGATATCGTCATCTATGGGGAGGATTTTTAAGATGAGACAGTCTATCTTGTTTGTCGCGGCGGGCTTTTTTGCCTTGGCCGCCTGCCAGCGGGAAGTGTTGGATCCCCAAACCGAATCTAAACCAGAGGCGGATCTGTCAAATGCATCGACTGTTGAGATTATTGCCGGAGATGCCGGGACCCGTACGGAAATCACCGAGGTAAGTTCTGGGTCAGGGACGGATTTTGCCTTGTCCTGGAGCCAAGGGGACCAGGTCGACCTGGCTGAAATCATTTATGAATTCTTCCCGGGCGGAGGGGAGAACGATCCTTGGCCCACGGTCATTTACAAATCCAATTCCTTGAGTGAAGCCGCCGAGACGGCGACGTTCTCGGTCAGTCTTGGTACACGGTATGTCCCTGAAAATGCGAAATATCATTATGTCGGCGTATATCCTACCGGTCATATTTATGGCGCCACCCAGTACGGGAATCATGCCAGAATGAGTCTGTTTTTCCCGGACTCACAATCTCCTACCGCGACGACTTTCGACCCCCAGGCCGATCTGCTCGTATCGGAAATCAAGAATACCTCGACCCGCATGAACGGCACCGTCCACATGAAGTTCGCCCGTGTCGGAACCATCGTAAAAATGACCCTGAAAGGCTTGATTCCCGGAGCGCAGATCACCAGCGGGACCTTCACGACGGATCCGGATGACTGGGCGAGCGATTACCTGGTGACCTATGATCCGGACACAAAGGAGTTGGAGTACTCCAAGTCCGAGGGCGTCCTTAACTTCTACCCGCAGGACGTCTTCGTCAATGAGAATGGAGAAGCGGACATCTGGCTCAGGACCCGGTCGGGGACGATCTCTTCCTGGTTCCGTGTCGATATTACCACGTCTTTGGACAAGGTGGAGACACAATATGTCAAGGAAGTCGACCTTCAATCGTACAAACGGACCATCACGCTGAAGAACGGCGGCCTGACGTCTTTCGGCGTGACCATGGAGCCGAAGTATAATATCAGGTTTGGGTATGAGGACATCTGGGATATTACCGGAACCGGTTTCAAATTTGAAGGGTGGTCATATTTCAATGATGTCCCGGAAGAGGTGATGAACAATGCAGAGTTCGGAATAGTCTTGTTGACGGAAGACCTGACATCAAATCCGAAGCTGTCAGATTTCCCTGCAGAAAGCTTCCTCCCGTTTGACCCGATATATACTTATCCGGGAAGCGATGATTACACTTTCATTCGAGGGATTATGCACCTATCGGGTCTGTCACCTGCGACAAAGTATTATGTCCTTCCTTACCTCAAACTGGGGAACGCGGTGTATTTTAGAGACGGAACCCTCAGCACCAAAACTTTGACGGAATATGCCACTCCTGAACTTGTTGACCTGGGACTTCCCAGCGGAACTTTGTGGGCAGACAGGAACCTGGGCGGGTCGGAGCCGGGTGCGGCTGGCGACTATTTCATGTTCGGCAGTACGGAGCCTATGGACGGTTATTACGGGGGGAACAGCTATTGGGGGTCCGTTTGGAACAGTTCCCTTAACCGTTATATTTACAAGGCGAAAAAGTATCTGACAGATGAGCGATATAAATTTGATCCCAACGAAACCTATGATTTCGATGGCGAGGTTTGTCCTGTGGATTACCGAGTGGAATTGGAGGGGATTGATGATGCCGCTTACGTGAAACTAGGATATGGTTGGAGGACCCCTACCTACTATGACTTCCTGGAGCTTCAGCAGTACTGTACAATGGAGGAACTCGATGACGGTAGTGTCAAATGGACGGCAGCAAACGGCAATTCCATCATCCTGCCCGCCTGTGGATATTATCAGGGAAGCGCGTCCAAGAAGACGGATGCATCCTATTATCTGACAGGAAGCCTTTGCGTGGAAGGCGTAACGTACTATAATCACCTTACCCTGTTCCGGAATCAGACTTGGGTTTTCTGGAAGGGTTTCCCGAATATCAATACTCAGAATTACCTCGACAACAGCGGCTATCGGAGCGGCTATTACAACATCCGTCCCGTTTACAGCGATGAAGAGAGCATGGAGAATCGAAAGTATTATTGGGGGTACGTTTGGCTGTACAATCCAGCCCTGACATCCACCAGCGCAACGCTGAGTGCCTATTTCTGGGGCTTGGACGAGAATGTCAATTATAAATATTGGATCCAATATTTCGATTCGAACGGGTCTTATCTGAATACCAAGCAATTGACTGGACCGAACGCTTCCGTGACAATCAGCAACTTGTCTCCGGGGACGGATTATTATTTTCAGGCCTATGCCACCCACCCGGATAACTCGACCTTGTCCCAGTATAGCTCCATCGAAAAATTCACCACGCCGTCGAATTAAACGGAGACCGGTGATTGTTCGGGACGATTGGGGCGGTTTGCGAAGAATCCTTATCTTTGCATCCGCTTATGGAGATTGCACTGAACGGTCATTATGGGTACAGGAGGCTGGTCGTCTCCTCCATTCCGAGCATCCTGATGATGCTCGTGGGGAGCATATACAGTGTGGTGGACGGGCTGTTCGTGTCCAATTTCGTGGGGACATCGGCCTTTGCGGCGCTGAATATCATCTGGCCGGCGGTGATGCTGGTGGGGTCGCTGGGATTGATGGTTGGCACGGGTGGATCGGCTCTGGTATCCAAGACGATGGGGGAGGGGGATTACTACCGGGCGAGCCAGATCTTCACGATGCTGGTCAAGTTCACGGTCATCCTCTCGCTGGTGTTCATGGTGCCGCTGCTCCTGTTCATGGAACCCTTGGCCCATCTTCTCGGTGCGGAAGGGGAGACGGCTCGGTTGTGCGTGCTGTACGGCAGCATCTGCACCGTCGGCCTGCCGGCGTTCATGCTGCAGATGTGCTTCCAGTCGTTTTACATGACGGCCGAGAAGCCGCAGCTGGGGACGATGATGTCCATCGTGTGCGCGGTGACGAACATGGTGCTGGACGCGCTGTTCATTGCGGTTTTCAAGTGGGGGCTCGCCGGGGCGGCAATCGCGTCGATGCTGGCATGCTGCGTGGGCGGGTTCTTTCCGTTGTGGTATTTCTCCAGCCGGCATAACAAGAGTTCACTCAGGCTGTTACGGGCAAAGCTCGAGCGGGAGCCGCTCCTGCAGGCCAGCAGCAACGGCCTGTCCGAGTACGTGGGCAACATCTCCTGGAACGTGCTGGCGATGTGCTACAACCTCCAGCTCCTCAGGATGATGGGGGAGAACGGCGTGGCGGCCTACTCGGTCCTGCTCTATTACGGGTACATTTTCGCCGCGGTCTTCTTCGGCTTCAACATCGCGGTGACGCCGGTCATCGGCTATAACTACGGGGCTGGGAACAAGGTGGAACTGAAGAGCCTCCTGCGGCATTCGGTGATCCTTCTGCTCGTGCGGGGCGCGTTGA
>JAEEGI010027815.1_pt1 | contig 10798 bp, 4 predicted proteins | sample 8958751 | NCBI WGS metagenome assembly JAEEGI01 (sample SAMN16246545, study PRJNA631951) | gut metagenome | biome: gut microbiome; feature: rumen; material: KS-attached | host: Bos | place: Iran: Karaj | collected 2018-10 | reverse complement strand
GAGAAAAAGAAAATTATGCTTAATTTTAAGCATCAATTCATTCATTTTATCTATGAAGAAACTTGTACTGTTTTTTGTGACGCTTCTATGCGGCTTGCTGATGGCTCTCCCAGCCCAGGCACAGAACGGAAGCGTCCGATGCATCGTGTCCGACAATGCCGGCCCGATGCCCGGAGCCAGCGTCCTGGTGAAAGGCACGACCAATGGCGGCATCACGGATGTCAATGGCGCAGTTACTCTCGGTAACGTGCCCGGAAACGCTACCCTGGTCGTATCCTTCGTAGGATATGAGACCGTAGAAGTGCCGGTCGCCGGCAAAAACACCGTCAGGGTCACCCTGAGGGATGATTCCACCCTGCTGAACGAAACGGTCGTCGTCGGTTACGGCACGCAGAAGAAAGCCAACCTGACCGGTGCCGTGGACCAGGTCGGGGAAGAGGTCTTCGAAGGCCGTCCCAACGCCAACCTGGCACAGATGCTGCAGGGCCGTGTGGCCAACCTGAACCTCAAGTTCACGGACGGCCGCCCTAACTCCTCCCCTTCTTTCAACATCCGCGGTAAGACCTCCATCGGCCAGGGCGGCAGCGCGCTAGTGCTCATCGACGGCGTCGAGGGCAATGCCAGCCTGCTCAACCCGAACGATATCGAGAGCGTATCCGTCTTGAAGGATGCGGCTTCGTCTGCCATCTACGGATCCCGCGCCCCTTACGGCGTGGTCCTCATCACGACGAAGAACGCCAAGAAGGGCACCGCCACCGTAAGCTACCAGGCCAACTTCTCCTTCGAGACCCCGACCGCGATGCCGGATGTCGTCTCCGATGGTTATACCTGGGCGAACCACTATTGGATGGCCTGGTACAATTCCAAGGGGACCCCTCCCATCGCTATCAACAAGACCATGGAGATCTCCGCGGCCTGGCTGGAAGAATACCGGCAGCGCGCCGAGACCGGCAACTTCGAGACCCTGGTCTCCGACGGTTCCATCGGCACCAAAGGCCGCTGGCTCTACTATCACAAGGGTACCGATTACTATGACGTCCTGTACAAGGATTTCACTTTCACACAGACCCATAACGTCTCCGTCTCCGGAGCGAGCGACAAGTTCGACTATTATGTATCGGCCCGCATATACGACAACAACGGTCTGTTCGACAGTACGGTCAATCCGGACTCTTACAAGATGTACAACGGCCGTGTCAAGGTCGGCTACCAGGTATTCCCTTGGCTCAAGCTCACCTCCAACACCGACATCGTATGGAGCAAGTACGTGATGCCAGAGACCCAGAGCGAGGGCGGCGGCAACATCTGGCGCAACATCGCGGATGAAGGCCACCCCTGCTCCCCGATCTTCAACCCGGACGGAACGCTTACCTACAGTGCAGTCTATTCGGTCGGTGACATGCTCTACGGAGGCAGTAACCGGCAATACGTCAACCGCCAGGCTCAGAACACCATCGCCGCCAAGGCCACCTTCCTGGACAACCGCCTGCGGCTGAACGCCGACTTCACCTACCGGGCCCGGGCCTACGACACCCATGTCCGCCGCCTGCCTTCCCCGTTCTCCAGATATGAGGGCATCGTTGAATCGCTGGCTGAGATCAAAGGTCTGGCCGACTACATCAGCGAAACCCTCCGCTCCTATGACTACCTCGCCAACAACGAATGGATCGAGTACGAAGACAGCTGGGGCAGGCATAACTTCAAGGCCCTCGTCGGTTACAACTACGAGCAGCAGATGTACAAGCAGACCTACGCCTACAACGACGGACTCCTTTCCCCGAACGTGGACAACATCAACCTGGCCCTCGGCGTGGACAACAGGAAAACCGAAGGCGACTATAGCAAATGGCGCACGGCCGGCACGTTCTTCCGTCTAAACTACAATTTCGACGAAAGGTACCTGCTGGAGATCAACGGCCGTTACGACGGATCGTCCAAATTCCCGTCCCGTCAGCGCTGGGCCTTCTTCCCTTCCGTCTCCGCCGGCTGGCGCATCAGCCAGGAGCCTTGGTTCAAGGTGGACAAGAATCTCATCTCCAACCTCAAGCTCCGCGCTTCCTACGGCTCGCTCGGCAACAGTAACGTCGGTGTTTACGCCTACGATGAAACCTTCGATTTCGGCACCGGCCGCATCATCGACGGCAAGAAGATACGTGTCACTTCCGCTCCTTCTCCGATACCCGAGTCCCTGACCTGGGAGACCGCCCAAACCCTGGACGGGGGTATCGACCTGGCCCTCTTCTCCGGCCGCTTTACCTTCACCGGTGACGTCTACCGCCGCAAGACTCTGAACATGTACACGGTAGGTCCGACCCTGCCCGATGTTTTCGGAGCCTCCTCACCGAAGGGCAACTTTGCGGAGATGACCACCCGCGGCTTCGAAATCGCCCTGGGCTGGGACGATGCCGGCACCCTGGCGGGCAAGCCGTTCAAATACGGTGTCCACGCCACCCTGGCCGACTACTATTCCATCATCGACAAATACAACAATGCGACCAAGTCCCTGAGCAACAACGCCTACAACGGCTCTTACTACGAGGGTATGCGCCTGGGCGAGATTTGGGGCTTTATCTGCAACGGGCTTTACCAGACCCAGGCTGAAATCGATGCCGATGAGGCTTGGGCCAAAGAGCATGGCAAAGCCCGGTACAACGGCCTGATGAAGCAGACGGACAGTTACACCCTCTATCCCGGTGACATGCGTTTCGAGGATCTCAACGAGTCCGGCGACATCGACCGAGGTAAGAATACGGCCGACGACCCCGGAGACCGCCGCATCATCGGTAACAGCGAGCCCCGTTTCATCTATTCCTTCGGTTTCGACGCGGAATGGGCCGGTTTCTTCGCCAACGCCTTCTTCCAGGGCGTGGGCAAGCAGGACTGGTATCCGGACAACGAGTCTTCCGCTTTCTGGGGCATGTACAACCGTCCCTACAACCAGATGCCTTCCTGGCATCTCGGAAACTATTGGACGGAAGACAATCCGAACGCCTATCTGCCGCGCTACACCGGCTATTTCGAGCCTTTCTATAAAGGACGGACCAACGCCAACAACCGTTATCTGCAAGATGCCTCCTACATCCGTCTCAAAACCGTCCAGGTCGGCTACAATCTCCCCGACAAACTGGTCCGTAGGATCGGTCTGCAGAAGGTCTCCATCTTCCTCGCCGGAGAAAACCTCTGGACCTGGTCTCCCGTCTACAAGTGGACCCGTGATGTGGATGTGACCGCCAATATTTACGGTGCAGACAGTACGCTGGAAACCACGGGTGACGGTTACAACTTCCCGACCATGAAGAGTCTCAGCCTGGGCCTGAAGGTTACCTTCGGACAGATTGCCGCCGCTGCGGCATCCGCCGCCAAGGCCACCTTCGATCCCGCCGCTCTCGCCGCCCTCAGGGCCGAAGCCGACCAGGCAGCCGAAGATGCACGTCTCGCACAGGGGCTTCTCCAGAAGGCATTGGCCGACAAGGAAGCTGCCGAGAAGGAAGCTGCCGATGCCAAGGCCAAGCTTCAGACACTCCTCAACAACGGGACAAACACCGTCAAAGAAACTACCAACACCGTCTATCTCCCTGAACCCATCTCCATTTTCTTCGAGAAGGGCAGCAGCGAACTGACCGATCTCGAGAAGGTACATGTCCGCGACGCCGTGCGCCGCATCAAGGCCAAGGGCGAGGGCGTCAAATTCACCCTTTGCGGTAAAGCGGATGCCGGAACGGGCACGCCGGAACTCAACGATGAGCTATCTCGCGCCCGTGCGGAGAGCGTCATTTCCTATCTGAAAGAGTTGGGTGTCAGCAGTGACAAGTTTACCATCGGGTCTTCTGTCGGCAATGACGAGGATTCCGAGCTGGACCGCTGCGTCATCATCGAAAAACAATAAGGAGGACCTGTTATGAAACATCTATTCTATATTCTTTCATCGTTCGTCGTCCTGGGCCTGCTGGCCGTTTCCTGTGACCTCACCGAGGCCCCTCAGGCCGAGGCAGGACGTGCCATCGTCTTCGGTGACGAATCCGGCCTCCGGAGCTTTACATACGGGTTCTACGATTATCTCCCGGACAACAGTAACGCCCATCGGATCAACATCACACAGGACCATTCGGCCAAGATGAGTATCGGTACGTACGAACAGGGTGCTTATACCATCAACACCTCCACATCCTGGAGCTGGGGCAGCATCCGCAACGTCAACTACTTCATCCAGTACAACACAGATCCCGCCGTATCCGAAGAGATCCGGAACAACTACACGGGCATCGCCCGGCTGTTCCGCGCCTATCTCTATTATGACAAACTGGTCACCTACGGCGCCGTTCCCTGGATCGACAAGCCCCTTGACCCCACGGACGAGGACCTGTACAAGACCCAGGACAGCCGTGACGTCATCATCCGGCACATCATGGAGGACCTGGACTTTGCCGCCGAGAATATCACGGCCGTCAGCGCCACGGCGAGTGCCAACACGGTCAACAAGTGGACAGCCCTGGCCTTGAAGAGCCGTATCTGTCTCTTCGAAGGCACTTTCCGCAAATATCACGCGAACAACGGGAGCGCCTACGGAAGCCAATATCTGGAAGGCTGCTCCATCAGTGCCGACGAACTTCTGCAGGCAGCCGCCGATGCAGCCCGTAAGGTTATGGACGATGGCCCGTACAAACTTTACACGGGTACCGTCTATGAAACGGGTGGCCGGGGCGCCTATCGGAAACTCTTCATCGAACCCAATCCCGTCTCTGACGAAGTGATGCTTGCCTATACCCAAAACAAGGATCTTTCCGTCCTCGGCGAAGCCAACTGGTACTACAATTCCGCCTCTTACGGTCCCCATCTCTCAATGACGCGCGCCTTCGCGAAGACCTATCTCAACGCAGACGGCTCCATCTACAACGAGAAGACTCCGACCGGCGCTTACAAGACTTTTGTACAAGAGACAACGGGCCGCGACGCCCGCCTATGCCAGACGATACGCGGCGCCGACTATACCTGCAAGGACAACACCGGCAGCTACATCAGGACCTCCGCTGAGATGAACCTTTCCTTGACCGGTTATCAATACACGAAATATGTCATGGATGACGTGGGTTACGACAACGGACGCACCAACGACAATGACGTCCCTCTGATGCGCTTCGCCGAAGTCCTGCTGAATTATGCCGAGGCCAAAGCGGAACTGGGTACGATCACCGCCGAGGACTGGTCCGCGACCATCGGCGCCCTGCGTCGCCGCGCCGGTATCACCGGCGGCGACCTGGACCGTCTCCCCACCGTCGTGGATACCTATCTCCAGCAGACCTTCTATCCCAATGTCACCAGCCCGGTCATCCTCGAGGTGCGCCGCGAGCGGGCTATCGAGCTCATCCTCGAAGGTTTCCGCCTCAACGACCTCAAGCGCTGGGCCTGCGGCAAGGACTGGGAGACCGCTCCCTGGGACGGTGTCTATATCCCCGCCCTCGACACTCCGATCGATCTCAACGGAGACGGAGTCTATGACCTTTACGTGACCGAAGATTCCAATTATCTGAAGAATGGCCAATACAAGGCCGTTGCTATGATCTTGAACGAGCACCAGAAGGCCGTCAAGCTCGCTGACGATCCTGCCGGAGGCTATGTCCTGGCTTATGACATGCCCCGCAAGTGGAACGACAACATGTATCTGTATCCGGTGCCTGCGATTGTCATTACCAAAAATGAGAATCTCAAGCAGAACCCCGGATGGAACTGATAAACAAGCCTGAATATGAAAAGGATTGAACATTTATTCCTCATCGCACTTTCCCTTTTGGCACTCGCTTCCTGCGCCAAGCCGAAGATTTCGGTGAACGCCGACTTCACGACCGACAAGCAGGTATACGAGCTTTATGAGGATATTAAAATCACGAACACCTCCGTTGCCGTCAACGACATCATCGTGGCGTGCAAATGGGATTGGGGCACCGGATATAAGTGGGGCAAACAGCTTGAAGATCCGATTTCCTTCGACACGGTCGGCGAAAAGGAGATAACGCTCACGGCTGTCACCAATGAGAACGTGTCCGGCACCTGCACCAAGATCATCACGATCCAGGATACAAACAACAGCCCGGTACCTGATTTCGAATGGACACCGGCCGAAGGTATCATCGCAGGCGACGAGGTGCAGTTCACCGATAAGTCCACGGATCCGGACGGCAGCGTCACCGCCTGGGAGTGGAAGATCGGCGCAAACACGGTGACCGAGCAGAATCCGAAGTTCACCTTCAATGAGTTCGGCGACATCGAGGTTACCCTCACCGTTACTGACAACCAGCGCAAGAAGGCTTCCACGACCAAGACCGTCCATGTCGCCAAGAGCCCCTATTCGCTCGAACTCGCCTGGGCTAAGCCTTACGACAACGACTCTGAGGCATACACCAAGTTCACTTCTCCCGCCACCAATGCGGATGGCAGCGTGGTTTACGCCTTCTCCAGCGGCCTGCATCTGGTAGCCTTCGATCCGGATGGCAACCAGAAATGGGTCTTTGACGCAAATCTGCACAATCCGAATCCGCGCAGCAGCGACGGCACCAAGACCGGCTCCTCCTGCACACCTTCCGTTGATAAAGACGGGACCGTTTTCCTGGCTCTTGCATACAATGAAAACGGAGGCACTGCAGACAATGAATCCGGCGTCTACGCCATCAATCCCGACGGCACGCAGAAGTGGTACTTCCCTTGGCGAAACGCCAAATACTACAACGTAATCCCCGTCATCCTGGATGAGAAGATCTTCCTGGCCACCAAGTCCAACCCGACCGATGATGACCTCTGGGAGGGCAAGCCGTTCAAGGACAATGGCGCGATCCTGAACAAGGCCACCGGTTCCTTCGATCAAGTCGTCCGGGTCAAGCGTGGTTCCCACGGCGGCTTCGCGGCAACTAAGGAGGAAACCATCCTGGTCCATACGGACGACAGTTACGGCACCCGTCTCCTTTGGAAAGAGGACGGTCAATGGTCGCACTATGGAGCGGACGGCGGACGGGATAAGTTCATGCTGGGATTCACCTACAGCGGTACCACCACATTGAACAGCCAGACCACCTACATGGCCATCGACGGCGCAAACCGGGTCTATGTCTTGTATGGCAAGACCAACGGCGGCCAGGGTGTCCTGATGTGCTATGACCTCAAGAAGTTCAGCAAGACGGACGGCATCAAGCCCGAGTGGTCTCTCGAGCTGGACGGCAACACGAAACGCTATTCCAGCCTCGGCGTAGCGCTGGATGGGAATGGGACTGTCTATGCCACGACCCACAATGGTCTGACAGCCGTTGATCCGAACGGCTCCAAGAAGTGGTTCCTCCCTGTCAGCAGTGATGTCTTCACCGTCTGGGGAAGCCCGGCGGTGGACAACCAGGGCTATGTCTATTTCAACGAGTCTGAGGTTGTGGATGGCGTCCAGACGGTAGCCAAACTGGTCAAAGTCAAACCGGACGGTACCCGTGCATCCGAAATCGCTCTGGGCACATCCCTGCGTACCTCACCGACGATCAGCCCGGACGGCACCATCTACTGCACCGGCATGAAGGACGGCAAGGTAACTCTCTTCTCCGTGAAGGGATCAGCCACCGGCCCTGCCGAAGGATGGTCGCAGCTCGGCGGCAATCCCCGGAAGTCTTGTAAAGCAGAATGATAATGGCTAAACGCATTGCATTCGGTTTATTGTATGTTCTCCTGCCCGCAGTCCTGCTGATCCAGGCCTGCGGGCCGGGAAACATCGTCAATCCGGTGACGCCTCCGACCCCGTCCGGACCTGAGACGCCCGAAACGCCAGATACCCCGACACCGTCCGGAAGCGCGGATCCGATGATCGTCTGCACCTTCAACATCCGCTACGCCAACACCGCAGACACCTATCCCGACGGGAGCAGTGCCGCCTGGACGGCGCGCCGAGCCGCGGTCAAGAAGTTTGTCGATACCGTCAAACCGGACTTGATCGGCCTGCAGGAAGTGCGTAAGGCCCAATCGGAAGATTTCGCCTCCTATTTCGGTGCCGAGTACGGCTACTATGACGTCGGACGAGACAGCGGGTCGGGCGCTTCGGTCGCCAGCGCGAACTGCGAGGGCGTGGGGATCCTGTACCGCAAGGACCGCTTTGACCTGGTCCTGAAAGACTTCTTCTGGCTCGATCCCGAGCCGAGGACCCTGCCGGCCAAGAACAGCGACGGGACCTACGGCACCTGGAACTCCGCCTGCCGGCGGGTGACGGTCTATGCGAAACTCAAGGACAAGAAACACGGCAACGCCGAGATCTGGTTCTTCCCTTCGCATTACGACCACAAAAGCGACCTTGCCCGGAAGAATTCCGCAGAGATGATGGTGTCGCAGATGAAGGCGCTCTGCAAAGTGAGCGACCTGAAGAACTCCAACATCGTCATCCTCCATGTGGGAGACCTCAACACGACATATGAAAGCAGCTCGCTGAAGCCCCTCAACGACAACATGGGCTACGCGCGGCTTGCCGTCGACAGCCCCGACAAATATGAACGCACGTACAACGGCTTCAAGGACTCCGGCGGCAGTATCATCGACCATATCTACTATGTCGGCAAGACCGTGAAACCGGTGAAGTACTGGGTCGACCGGGTCAATTACGGCGTCCCGTACCTCTCCGACCACTTCCCTGTCCTATTCCAGTGGGAATATCAATAGGGATCCTTTGTCTTGTGTATGTGTGACTGCTTTTTACTATATTTGTATAGATTTGTAAAAGACAGTTAACCCATACACGATGAGAACCATAGCCAAAGCGGTTGCAGCCGCTGTTTTATTGTTATTTGTCTCGACCGCTGCCCAGCCGGTCGAGGCATCTTCTTTGCGCAAAAGCAAGACTCCGACCATCTACCACAAAGGATGGATCGACTTCAACAAGAACGGCGTCAAGGATGTCTATGAAGATCCGACGCAGGGCATTGATGCGCGCGTCGAAGACTTGCTGGAGCAGATGACGGTCGACGAAAAAACCTGCCAGCTGGTTACGGTATACGGCTACGGCCGTGTCCTTCCCTGGGCGCTCCCTACTCCGGAATGGAAGGAGCGGATCTGGAAAGACGGCATCGCCAACATCGACGAGCACCTCAACGGCGTGGGCAAAGGCTACAAGGACCATTATGACCTGATCTATCCCTTCAGCAACCATGTCAAGGCCCTGCATGAGGTCCAGAAGTTCTTCGTGGAAGAGACGCGGCTCGGCATTCCCGCCGAATTCACCAACGAGGGCATCCACGGCCTCAATCACACCCTGGCGACTCCCCTGCCGGCTCCGATTGCGATCGGCAGCACCTGGGACCGCGCCCTGGTCCGCCGGGCCGGCGAAATCGCGGGTGAAGAGGCCCGCCTGATCGGATACCACAGCGTTTACGCCCCCATCCTGGATGTGGCGCGCGACCAGCGCTGGGGCCGCACGGTCGAGAGTTACGGCGAGGATCCTTTCCTGGTCGCCGAACTCGGAACGGAGATGGCCGAAGGCGTCCAGAGCCAGGGAGTGGCCTCCTGCCTGAAACATTTCGCAGCCTACAGCGTTCCGGCCGGTGGACGTGACGGCAGCTGTCGCACCGATCCGCAGATCAACCCCCGCGACCTGCACCAGATCTTCCTCTATCCTTTCGCGCAGGTCATCTCACGCGTGCATCCGATGGAGGTGATGAGCAGCTACAACGACTGGAACGGAGAGCCGGTCTCGGCCTCTAAATGGTTCCTGACGGAACTGCTGCGGAAAACCTACGGATTCGACGGATACGTCGTCAGCGACAGCCAGGCTGTCGAATATATGTTCAGCAAGCACCAGATCACCTCAGACATGGGCGGAGCCGCCAAGGCCATCCTGGAGGCGGGCCTGAACGTACGCACCAATTTCTGGCAGCCGGAGACTTATGCCGAACCGCTTCGGGAGGCGATCCGGGCCGGACAGATTCCGATGGAGACGATCGACCAGCGGGTGCGGGAAGTCCTCGCGGTCAAATTCCGCCTGGGCCTCTTCGACGACCCTTACACCGGTGACGGTATCAAGGCTGACCAAAAGGCCGGTGCGGCCCGGCAGGAGGATTTCATCATGGACATGGCCCGCAAGTCCCTGGTCCTGCTCAAGAATGAAGGCGGGCTGCTGCCGCTGGACAAGTCCAAACTGAACAAGATCCTCGTGACAGGTCCCCTGGCCGATACCTACGGCTACATGATCAGCCGCTACGGCCCCAACGGGCTGGATTGCACGACGATGCTGCAGGGCATCCGCGATTTTGTCGGCACCGATGCCGAAGTCGTCTTCCGTAAAGGCTGCGAAGTGACGGATCCCCACTGGCCCGAGAGCGAAATCATCCCCCAGCCCCTGTCGGTAGAGGAACGCTCCCAGATGGATGAGGCCGTCAAAGCAGCCTCCGATGTGGATGTGATCATCGCCGTGATGGGCGAAGACGGCCATTGCGTGGGCGAGAGCCTGTCTCGCACCAGCCTCGAACTCCCGGGACGCCAGCGCCTGCTGCTCCAGGAACTGCAGGCCACCGGCAAGCCTGTCGTCCTGGTCCTGGTCAACGGCCAGCCCTTGACCATCAACTGGGAGAATGTTTACCTGCCCGCCATCCTGGAAGCCTGGTTCCCCAACAACCGGGGCGGACAGGCTGTGGCGGAAGCCCTCTTCGGAGCCTACAATCCGGGCGGGCACATCACCGTCACCTTCCCCAGGACCGTCGGCCAGATCCCCTATTGTTTCCCCTTCAAGAAGGGTTCACACGGCGCTCAGCCGGCCACGGGCCCCAACGGCGGTGGCAAAACGCGCATTATC
>JAEEGI010027813.1_pt1 | contig 10800 bp, 3 predicted proteins | sample 8958751 | NCBI WGS metagenome assembly JAEEGI01 (sample SAMN16246545, study PRJNA631951) | gut metagenome | biome: gut microbiome; feature: rumen; material: KS-attached | host: Bos | place: Iran: Karaj | collected 2018-10 | reverse complement strand
TCGTACTGTATGCCCACGTTGCCCTGCAGCGCGTTGTTCTCGTCATATGAGATCGCCACGCTCTGCTTGACGCTGTAGCCCTTGATGGTCCAGGTCGTCTCTATCAGGCGCCCATCGTTGCTGATCTGCGGCACCGATATGCTTGACGAGAGACCGAAGAGCCCGTAATCGCGGCCGAAGATGTAGTCTTTGCCGTCGATGCGTACCGTCACGTACGACGTTTCCGGAGCTCCGTCCCTGGTGTCTTTATACAGCAGGGGCATGTTGTTATCGTACTTCTTGTCCGGGTGGCCCTCCTTCGTGACGATGGAGAAACCTCCGGTCTTTGTATTGATAGTATAGGTCAGATAATTGTTCCCGATGCTGTACTCTGTGGGATCCTGCGCATAGACGCTCGCCGGGAGCATCACTATGAGCATGACCGCCGTCAGGATCAGACTTGTTACTCGTTTGAACATCGTTTGCCCTCCCCCGCTACTTTACGTAAACGTATATGTTGAAGTAATCACGCATCTCCGTCTGGACGAAGAAGGTGTACCATCCGGTCTCAAGTCCGCTGACTGTGAACGAACCGTTGTCCGGGGCTATGAACGTGCCCTTGGTCTTCATCTGGCCGAAGCTGTTCATACCCTGGGCGTAGTTGCAGTAGACCTTTCCGCTGAAGTTGACCATGTCGAGCCTTACATTGCCGCCCTGGACCTCAGCCATGAAGCTGGCGTCGGGAAGCTCGCCGTTGACTGTTACGAGCACGTCGTTGATGCCGATCAGCAGCACCATTCTTGTGACCGTCGCCTGGTTGCCCGCGGCGTCCTTTACGGTGTAGGTCACGGTGTAAGGTCTGTTCTTGTCGAAGGTGTTCTGCTGGACGCTGTCGACGTTGAGGCCTCCGAAGTCGACCTCGACCTGGGCGGTGAGGTCTGTATCTATGCCTCTGAACGTGTCTATCGCGCTGAAGCTCGTCACCATCGCCCTTATGCTGCCGGTGGCCTTGCCTTCGACGTACATCAGCTGGCTGCCTCCATTCAGGGTGATGACAGGCTTCTCCTTATCGATGATCTCGACGTCGACGCCGTAGCTGGTCGACAGGCCATTGGCCTTTTCGAGGTTGAAGATGAACATGCCGTTCTCGTTGTAGACGAGGGTGTGGTCGGTCTGCTTCTGCGCGTCCTGGGCGCCGACTATAGAAGTCTGGGCGTCGGTCTTCACGGTGACGGTCACGGGGTTGTAGGTCCTCGGATAGACGTCGTCCGCGATGACGTAAGCCGCGCCTGTCACGTTGCTGATGCTGTGGATAGCCGAGGAAGTTGTGCCGTCCGGGTTGGCGTAGACGTAGTTCCAGCTGACCTCGGTGATCTTCGGAGCCGCGCGGTCGATGTCTGTCACCGTGAGCGTGATCATCTGGGTGAGGCCTGCCTGGTCGATGACGGTAAACGTGTAGTTTCCGTTGTCCCTGAGGATGAACTTGGCGTCAGCTGCGCTGTAGGCCAGGCCGTTCTGCATGACGGTGAAGTCGGAGAGCGGACGCAGCATCCTGTCGAGAGGCGTTCCCGTCGTTCCGTCTTTCTGTTGTTCGAATCTCACGCTTACGCTGAGCTCGTCGTCAGACAGAGTAGGTATTGCCACGAGAGTCGGTATATCGCTGTAGATATTGTTCACGGTAACGAGATATGAGCCTTCGTTGCCGTAATCGTCGCGGAAGAAGACGCTTGCCGCGCCGTTCTCGCTGAACGTCAGGGTCGCGTTGTCCTTGTCGACCGTATATCTGCCGGAAGCCTTCTCGACGGTCGTTATCGTCACGTTAGGCTTGCTGAAGTTGAGCCTTACGTCGACGGTCTGCTGGGTCAGAGTATCCTCAGGAACGCTCCTGTCCTCGGAGCTGACCGCAGGCTTCACTGTGTCGATATTGCTTACGGTGAAGGTCCTCTGCGTGCGGTTGCCGATATTGTCGGTAACGGTAAGCAGGTAGCTGCCGTTCTTACTGATGCTTCCCGTCCAGGCAAGGCCGGAGGGTGTCAGCGTCGCGGCCATGCCGGACGGAGTTATGGTCTGGGCTGCGCCGGCGGACTGGAGAGTCACGCCTGCGATGCCGCTCTCCGCGTCGTCAGCCTCGATCACGATGTCGTACGGCTGGTTGGTCTTGGCCGTATTGGCGAGCTCGTAGATTACTTCGGGAGCCGTCACATCGAAGCGGCTGAAGCTGACTGCGGCTTTGGTCGAATAACCGAAGTTGTCTTCTATGTCGAAGATGAACGAATCGACCTGTTCGTTGAAGACGAACTCGTTCTCCCCGTTGCAGTTCGCTACGTGGATGCCGCGTGCAGCGCCCGAGACCGTCGGGGTCATGACAGCCTTCGCGCTGCGGGCGAAACTGCCGTCGTTCGCGACGAAGCTGCCGTTCCCGGCCTTGTCGATCAGCACGGAAACGCTGAAGTCGGAGGCCTGTATCGGGTTCTCGTAGATCTCGACGGTTAACTCGTCGGATACCGCGCTGAGTCCGCCTTCATTCTCTGCGTATACGCAGTAGATGCCCGCCTCGGTAGTGACGAGCTTCAGGCTCGCTGCCATCGATTCATCATCGGCAGCAGCTTCGGAATACTCAGCTGCGACGACCCAGTTATTGCCCTCCTTCCTGAGGAGCTTGAGCAGGCTTATCTCGCAGCCGCGTCCGTCGGCATCTGCTTCGATGATGGCCTCTGGAGCCAGGCTGCTCTGCCTCCAGCCGAATTCGATCGACGGGCCGGTGACTATGATCTTCGGGTTGATATCTATGGTCTTGTTGAGCCAGATTGCGTCAGGCAGCAGATCGAAAGATTGCCCGGCTGTATAGTAAGTGTATACATCCGTTTCGTCATCCCAATCATATGTATAGTAACGGACGTAGACCTCCTGGAAGTTGGGTTCAGCCTCCGGGTCGGTCATCAATCCTCCGCTGTATAACCCGGCTGCGTCGTTATAAATGAGGCCTATATTGATCTGCGCTCCGCTCTGGTTCAAGGAAGCTTCATCACTGAGATCGAACCCCATGCTCGCAAGGCCGAATGCGTTGAAATCGTTATCGAAGGCTCTTGATTCCAATCTGGCGTCGTAGTTGAAGACAAACAAATTCTCCTTGGAATCGTAGTCTTCCGGCCTGACATCAATCGCTTCACCGCTCGTATTGTAGACGATACGGGAATCGCCCGCGGTCAGTATCGTAAATGCCTGCAGCGACTGTCCCGCAAGGATTATCTCCTCTTCACTTTGAGGATCGGTCGACTCATAGTCCGGATTTGGCCCCACTATCTCGCTTTCCGTCGAAATAACGACAGAAGCGGAGTAGACATGGTCTTCGTCGCCCGGTACCGAAGGATCTGCGACATGGATACCGTTCACCAAGTAAGACGCAGAATCGTTTGTGACGCTGCTCACGGCGCCGTCCACGCTCTGTTTGAGTTCAAGATCGATATCGAAGTCCTTGCCGAATATCGGCGTCGGGCTCACTGTAACAGACTGCGCAGTTCCGAACTCGCCCATGGCCCAGATCGTGAACTCGCGGGTGCTCTCATTGCTTGTATCAGAGGTAACGAAGGTATATGCAGCCCTGTTGGAAAGAGTGCTGCCCGCTTCCGTCTTTTCCAGATTGATCGCAGCCTCGGTGGCATCCTTGCCTACCGCTACAGGTTTGTTGAATTCAAGGACGAGCGGAGCGGAGTCTATAGCGTACAGAGGCTGGGAGACGATGCGCACAAGTTCTATCGTATCCGGATAGGCTACCGATATTCCGCTCTTCGTCGATACCGAAGTGTTGCCGAGGTCGTCGGCCGCTTCTACGGTGAGGCTTGCGGAATCCGAGTTGAACCCGTGCATCCTGACAGTGTAACTGCCGCTTCCGTTCCCGGTGACTTCGGAATACATGGCCGCGTCTTCGCTGAAGATGAAGTTCACGTTCCCCAGTACCTGATCGGTGACGGTGACGTTCAGCACGGCGTCCTTCTGATCGCCGACCGTACTGTAGTTCGGGCCGCTTATCGTTATCACGGGAGCCTCGAAGTCGAGAGTCTCGGTGCTGACCACGGCCGAAGCGCTGTTGCCGCACTCGTCGGTCACTGTGAGCGTGAAGCTCGGCTCCTGGGTGCCGCCTGCGGGGACCGCGTAAACGACGTCGTAGACGCCTAAGGATTCAGAAGCGGTTATGGTAACGTTGAGGCTGTCGCTCGTGACCTCGGGAGCCGGGGTCATGTTGTCGGAAACAGCCAGCGTTCCTACGACTGCGGTGTTGTTTCTGCCGCCTACCATGTTCCAGCGCAGGGAGGGAGCCTCCGTGTCGAGCATGAAGTGCAGCGGTTCAAGTGTGAGTATGCTGCCTGCGACAGGGCCTTCCTTGCTGAGGTTCTTGGTGTTCTCGGCGCAGGCGAGCTGGATGTAAACGTCGTTCAGACCTTCGGTCAGAGCGAGCGGAGTGCCGAGCGAAGCCTGCTTGCTGAGCGTTCCGCTGCCCGCGGTAAGATCTGCGAGCTTCTGCCACGGGGTGTAGCCGGAGCCGTCATACGAAGCGCGCCAGAAGACGCTCTGCGCGCCGGGGGTGCCCGCGAAGCTGTCGCTGACGTTCAGATCGACGTTGTAATCGATGTTTGTCACGTAATTCAGTCCGGCGGGAACTGCGCCGTTCAGCTGTACTTCCGCAGAGGGAGCGGAGGTCCTTACGCTGAAGGGATCGCTGACCGCTGTCGCCGAAACACCGTTGCTGTCAATTACTGTGACGCTCAGCTCGTAGCTGCCGTTCGCCAGATCCATGGAAGAGGTGTTCAGCACCGTGTTGAGCACGCCGCTGCCCGCGGACATGTCGATGGAGCCCGAAGCCGCCGCTGCGGTGCTGCCTGCCGGGCAGACCTTGTAGCTCGCCGAAGCGACGCCCGAAATGTCAGACGCGCTGACGGTAAAGGCGTGGGAAGCGAGCGACTGGCCCTTGGTGTTCTGCGTTATGCTGACCGAGGGCTCGGAGTTATCGAATACGAGAGGTATGCCGAGACCGCCCTCGAAGTACGCGACGTTGCCCGAGGACTTGTTTACGACCTTGTATTCAAGTATCACAGGTCCGTTCAGCCTGGTCGAGACCGCGGCAGTGCCGGAGGCAGATGTGACTCCGCCGGAGGAGTTGCCTGGGTTCGTCTTTCCGTCGTATTTGACATAAGCTCTCGAGAAGGAGATGCTTCCGTCGTCGGAGACCGTCGAATAGCGGTAGTAGACCTCGCAGTTCGCATCCGGAACTATCGTTATGTTGTAATCCGGGAGCGGATGGCTGTAGGAGGCGACGCTGACGCTTGCGCCCGCGTTCTCGTTGGATACCGCTACGGCAGCCGACTTCATCGGGGTCTGGTTGCCTGCGGCGTCTATAGCGTAATAGTAGAGGTAGCCGTCGAAGTTGGACCCCTGGGACATCTTAAGGACTGCCGCGGCGTCCGCTATGGAGCCCTGTTCGACATAGGCCCATTTGCCTACGGTGCTCTCTACGACACCGCTGACCACGACCGCTCCTGTCGTGGCGGGTATCGGATCGTTCTTTTTCACGAAGCAGTAATTGACCCTGCCTGTGCCGGATCCTTCCTGTATGCCGAAGCGGTACAGGATGGACTTCGAGCCGTCCTGAGCCTGTCCGCGGTCCTCGCGGGTGAGGTTCATGGAAGGCGCAATATTATCGAGATGTACGCCCGGTATATCCTTTGTGAACTTGTTTCCGGCGAAATCGTAGCCGGTCACGCGCAGTATGAGATCAGCAGCCTCGATAGGCGCCGAGGGATTCAGCACAGTCTTGGTTCCGGACTTTACGGGCACCCTGACCGTTCCGCTGCTGTTTGCGCCCTTGAGAGGCACCACGGTCCTGCCGTCAGCCTTGAGGACGGTGACGTCGAACAGGCCGCGCTCCTTTTCGTTGCCGGCGTCGCCGTTCGGGTTGAGCCTCGGGAAGAGCTGTTCGTTGCCGTCCACGGTGGTCGCGATGGTGAGGCTGCTCTTCCAGCTGCCGGAGAGCCCGGACCCGTTGTAGCCGTCTTCCGTTACGACGATGGACGGGGAGATGTTATCCAGCTTATACTTGCTCAGATCCCTGTAATAGCTTGCGTCTCCCAGGGTTATGGAGTTGCTTCCTATGTTGATGGTCCTGACGCTTCCTCCAGAGAAGCTCTGCTTGTCATATACGCCATAATCGCCCGCGTCCGGGAAATTGGAACCCGGCTGGGCATAGACGTCTTTCATGACGAGCTTGAGTCCCGAAGAACCGCTCGCGTCCTGATACTGTTTTTTCGTAAGATCAAAATCGAGGATGATATTGTTATTGCTGCTGCTTACTTTTGTCGGGGTGAAATAATCATTCGTCCCCGGACCGAAGAAGAGCTTTATATATCCGCTGCCGGACAGTGTCTTGAAAGTCCTGGCGACATTTGCGGCGTCATAGTTGCTATAATAGAGGCCGTCCTTTACGGGAACGGTTATGCGCAGGCCGGTACTGCCCGAATTGAAGAAGTAATTGTCCTTCAGGGCGGTATAGAACGCGGTCTCGACCTTAGGCTCGCCGAGCTCAAAGGTCTTTCTGTAGATATAATACGAATAAGTCTTGGAAGTGGTGCCGCTGGTGCTCCTGGTCGGGAACGACCATGTGGTGTCTATCTTGACCACGTTATAACCGGCGCTCACCATGTCCGAATAGATCTCTGACGGTTTATAGCTGTAGCCTATCTGGTAGCCTTTATCCTTATAGGTTCCCGATATCGGAGTAAAACGGCTGCCGAGAGCGGTGACCCACTTGTTGCTCGAAGCCACAGCCTGGACCGCATATGAGAGCGTCGGAGTTTCCTTGTAAAAGTATGGATTGTACTTCCCGGTACCGTATCCGTCGCTGTTGAGCTTCGGCTCGCCGTTGCCCGATGTCTTTGTCCAGTTGACTTTCACTTCGCCGGAGGAAGAACTTGTCACATAGACCTTCTGGGAGAAGTTAGTCTTAAAGTCCGCATAACTGTCGTCGTTCAGCGAGCGTTTAGTGGAGACCGAATCGAACTCATACTCGTCGCCGTTGCCTTTTTCTATCCAGTATGAACCCGGTTCGGCGGAGGTGAACCTTTCGATATTCTTGTTGTCCGGGTCGTGCATCCTTGCGGAGATATAGGCGAGGCACATCGCGTCCTTGCCCGAGTTTTTAAGGCCGAACGATTTGACGAACCACATGGGGTAGTCGATCTTTATCTCGTACTCGCCCCACTTGTTGCGCTCGAAATCGTTGCCCTTCTTGTCGAGCTTGAACTTATCGCTTTCGCCGTTGATGTAATAGACCTTGAAATAGATGTCGCTGTCCGTACCGGCACAATACTTGTCGGCAACGCGAGTCTTGATGAATATCGTGGTCTTATTCATGTTGATCGCGTCTGCAGGAGTCACGAACGTCGTCACGAGCAGCGCGACCGCCAGCAGCGTTACCAGCACGCGCGCCGTTTTTCTGAATACCGCCATGAGTATTTCTCCTTTCCGGGGACTTCCCGTTGAAATCTGTTATCGATCCGTTGTCTGATCCGAGCCTCTTCAGTCCAGAAGCATGGACTCGAGCAGCTCGCTGCACCACACGGATATGCTGCCGCAGTCGTCGGACCAGACGACTTTTTCGCCCACCGCCCTTGCCGTGGCAAAGAGCTCAGGGGCGGCAAGCCTTGAAAACCTGACCGTCCTGACGCGTTGTGACATATTGACTGTAGCTTTGCTTCCGTTTCCGAACGTGAGTTCGAGACGGTAATCCGGCAAAGGCCGGGCACTTATCAACCCTTCGGCCATATTCATGCCTCCTGTCTCTCCGAAAACATGATAATGCAGTATCGTTCATATATATAATAATCTATTACTATGCAAGCTGCATCCCCCGTTAGGGTAATCTTTAGGGTAATTTAATAAAAAAACAGGACACAGAAAACTCTGCGTCCTGAAATCGTTTCCTTAAAACCTCTATCTGAGCATTTCGATCAGCTTGCTCCGCCTGTCTATGTTCATCTTCTGGAACGCGCTCTTGAGGTGCTGCTTTACCGTGTGCTCCGTGATCGTGAGCGCCGCGGCTATCTCGCTGTTGTGCAGGCCCTTCGCCGCGAGCTCCGCGACCTCGCGCTCGCGCGGCGTGAGCTCCTCCTTGAGTTCCGGGACCTCCTCGAGCATGGCGAATATATGGCTCTCGTCCGCGCGCGTGTAGCGTATATCGACGGCCTTGATCTCGCTTATGGTCTTCGCGTGTTTCGAGGCGATCTGCGGCATTATGAAGAGCACCTGGAAATACTTCCTGAAGCAGGCCAGGAAGGTATAGTTCTTATCCTGCCCAGCTATCTCGAGCGACTTGTCGAGATACTCCGACGCCCTGATGAAGCGCCCTATTGCCATATAACCCAGAGTGAGGCCGCAGTACATGAAATTGCGGGTCGAGGTGGATATCAGCCTCGGGTCCATCAGCAGCGACGCCTCGACGGAGGCGATGGCCCGCTTGTACTCCCTCTTCAGCAGAAGGTCGGTGATGCGGCAGGTCTTTATCATGAAGTTGGTGAACGTCAGATCTGTCAGCGAATCGGCGCTGCCCTGGGTCCAGAGGGCCGAACGGCCGGTCTCCATCATGAGGCTGAGCAGGTAGCCGCGCACAGTCTCGACCATGTAGGTGTTGAGAGAACGCCCCTGCATGAAGGAGTAGCCCAGAGCCTTGTTCTCGAGGTAGTCTACAGCCTTCTGAAGGCCTATCATGTTGGAGCTGTAGATCGCGTTTATGCCGAGCAGCAGGGCCGCCCCGTAGGTCGCGGTAACGTTGGAATACTGCTCCGAGAGGAAGGCGGCCTGGTAGGCCTGTATATCCGATTCCTCGAAGAGCCCCTGCACCGAGAGCGCTTCCCCGCGGTAGATCTCCGCGGCTCCCGCCCCGTGGCCGTTGGTCAGCCTGTTGTAGAGCTTCATGACCTCGGCGAACCTGTCCGCGGTAGCCATCATGGTGCCGGGCTTCGAATAGAAGAGATACCACATCGAAGCGCAGCCGAACATGAAGGGCTCTTCCTTCGTGAACACCTGCGAGGGTCCGTGCAGCAGTTTTCCGGCTTCCTTATACTTGACCTCCATAAGGTCGAGATCGGGGAAGTCGGACAACGCGTCGACCAGGTACCATTCGCCCAGCATCTGCGGGTCGCTGAAGGCCTTCAGGCCTTTTATGCGCTCCATCTGGCGGTCGAACTCGTCGAATTCGCAGCCTCCGTAGACCGCGTAGCACAGCCTCAGCAGCGAGAGCGGGTACTTTTCCTGTATCTCCGCGGGGCATTCGTGAAGGACCCGCCTGGCTATCTCGGTGTAGCTGACGCCGTCGAAATGCTCCGTTATGAGGCAGACGAGACGGCACGAAAGTATGCCCTCCCAGTCGCGGGCCTTGAAGAAGCAGTTGACAGCTTCGCGGGTCATGTCCGCGGAACGGTAGACCTCGCCGGAGCGGCGGTAGACCTCGTCGCGGAAGGCCTCGTCCGAAGATTCCAGGTTGTTCTTCAGGAAGCCTGTAAGTATCTCGTGGGGATAATAATCGCGCTTTGATTCGTTATACCGCATGAGCGGGGTGCGCCTGAGCAGCGTCGATATCTCTTCCGGAGCCAGAAGGCCGTCCGGAAGGAGCCTGTTCAGCACCTGGGAAGATATGCGGTCGAAGAGGCAGACGCGAAGCAGAGCCTCGCGCTGCGGGCCGGAAAGGCTGTCCCAGAAGATGCTGTCCAGAAGCTCGTTGACGTCGGGCGCCCTGTCGGAAAGATCGCTGTCCTTGTAGCCCTGAAGGAAAAGGGCTACAGCGGCCGCCCAGCCGTCGGTCCTGCGGTAGATGGAATGTACGTCGGAGGCGGACACGTCGATACCGAGCTGCCGCGCGAACGAACGGACGTCGTCCTCGCTGAGCAGCATGTCGCGCCCGCGGATGTAACAGATGCTGTCTTCGAGCGCGCTGAGGACGCTGCGGAGACGGCCGAAATTCTGTGATAAAAAGACCGTGTTGAGGCCTTTACCGCGCTTGGCGAGGCTGTCGAAGATCTGCGGCTGCCAGCTGTCGGCGGCGAACTGGAAGTTGTCGAAGACCAGAGTCACGGGTTCCTCGATCTTTATCTCGGCGATAATGGAGGCTGCCTGGTCGGCGTTGCTGCGGTTAAGGTAACCGAGGTCTATGAGCCTGCGGCCGGCCTGCTCGTCGATGAAGCTTATCTGCTGTATGAACCAGCGGAAGCTGTTATCGGGCATGCTCTCGACCGCGGTGTACCAGCGGACCGAATCGCCCAGGCCGTCGAGCACGCTGTGTGCGGCCGTGGTCTTGCCGTAGCCCGCGGGAGCCTCAAGCACCGAAAGAGGCCCCTCCGCAAGGTGTTCCAGCTTACGGATGAGGCTTTTTGAAAAGAAGAAACTGTCTGAAGCTGATCCGGTCTGTCCGTACATGACGACCTCCGTTCTTTACAGATAGTTTATGTTAGAGGTATGAGCAGGTCTGATTAAGCCTATACAATCTTGTTGCTCTCGACCGCGTCGGTGATGTCCTTTGCGCGCGAAGCGTGGCCGTAGTCCTCGACCCTCTTGCGGTTGATCTCGCCGTGGGTGAGGCAGCCTGCTCCTGAGATGCAGCCGCCCACGCAGGCCATGCCCTCGATGAAGTTCGCGTCGAGCACGTTCTTGCTCTTCTTGAGCAGCGCGGTGCGGCACTCTTCGATGCCGTCGCAGCTGACGGCCTTGAGGTCGAAGTCCGTGATGCCCTGTTCCTTGAGAGCCTCCGCGACAGCGTCGGCGAGGCCTCCGCAGTGC
>JAEEGI010027811.1_pt1 | contig 10800 bp, 4 predicted proteins | sample 8958751 | NCBI WGS metagenome assembly JAEEGI01 (sample SAMN16246545, study PRJNA631951) | gut metagenome | biome: gut microbiome; feature: rumen; material: KS-attached | host: Bos | place: Iran: Karaj | collected 2018-10 | reverse complement strand
CTTTAATAAATAATAATAATTATGAAGTAAATAATATAATATCAAAAAATGATTCTTATATTCAAAATCTTAGAATTTCATTGTTTAATAATAAATGGGTTAAAGTTGAATTTAATGAAAGTAAACCCCCTTATGTGAGAAAAACTTTATATGATCAAATAGAAGAAATTTTAAATTCAACTTTAAATTTATATTCAATCAAATTAAATGAAATTGATATTAGAAAAAGCTTTTTTTCTATTGCTTGGAATCCGGTTAATTCATATGAAAATCAAACAACATTTTTATCATATTATTTATTAAATTCTTCTTTAATTGGAATTTTATCAATTAAAATAAATGAAAATAAATGGTTAACTAAATTTACTAATAATAATGATAATATGAATATTGATACTAATAATATGGAATATGAACAATCAATAAATAATGTTGAAAAGTTTTTATTTAATGAAAAAATAAATAATGAATATTTTTCAAATTCTTTGTCATTTTCAACAGATTATGAATTCTATGTGAAAAATAAATTTTAATTATTAACAATTTTAACTAATTTTGAAAATCATAGTTTGTAAAAAAAAATTATCAAAATTATAAACATATTTTAATTAAAATTTTTAGCTAGATGTATAAAATCACAATTATAATAATATAAGGAGTTAATTGTTTTTAATCCTAATATTTTGTAATGATATCATTTCAAATGATTTATTTAATATAGTTTATATATATTTCATATAAAACATTAAAAAAAAAATGTTAAATTTTTTTAAATATAATTAATTCAAAAATAAATTAATAGAAAACAAAATAATTATTCTACTATCTATAATATAAAGAAACTATTTTAATACCAAATAACATATATTATAAATGTGATTAATAATTAATGATATCAGAGTTATTTTAAAGCAAAAAAAGTTCATTATAGATTAATAATATCTTTATTATTTATATAATTATTTAACTCAGGGAATTGACATTTCAATTTATAAATAACAATGTTTCCAAAAGGAAACATTAATAATCCATTAAATAACATTGCAACATTTTTAATATAAAGTGATTTATAAGGTTCATTTGATATAGTTATAATTTGTTGGAGAACATAATTTCCATACATATTATACAATAAAAATTTTATAGAATTATAATTACATAAACTTTTAATTATCATTTGCTTTGTTTCAAAATTACAAAATTCTAAACATTTTGAAAAAATATTTGAAGAAAATTTATTACTTACATTATTATTAAAATCATTTAAATAATTTTTAATAATAATCTTATTAATCTCTTTATCATTTAAACTTAAAATAAATTGAATTACATAATTTCCAAATTGATCATTAAATAATAATTCAGAAATATTTGAAATCGAAATTAAAATTTTTTTCCTTTGATTTTGGTTTAAATTTTCAATAACTTTTTGTAATGTACAACAAGAATATTTATGAGTAGCAAGATTATAAACATTATTATTAATCACATTAATAATATTTTCAATTTTTTGAAATTTAATAGTTGTTATATATTTAATAATAATATGAGTTGAATTAGGATTGAAAAATATATCCAATAATTTATTTATAAATATATCATTAAATATGTCAATTAAAGAATCATCGTTTTGAATTTTATCAATTAATTTTTGAATAACTCTTGTTCCATGTTGATTAAAACTAATTTCTAGAAAACTATCATTTATTGAATATAAAATTTCTTTTATTTGATTATTATTTAAATATTTAATTACTTTTTGAATAAAATAATTTCCAAAAGAATCTAATGAAATTTCTTTAATTTTATTCTTTATTAAATAATAGATTTTTTGACTTGCTAATTTATGATTTTCATCTAATAATTGTTGTAAATATCTACATCCTTTTTGATTTTTATAAATAAATAAACAATTTTTTATTATTTCTTCTTTTGGAAATTGTTCATAATCAATTAAATTTGTTATAAATAAATCATTAACCAATAAATTATTTTGACAAAAATTATCTATTCTTTCAATATTATTATTTGTTAAATCATCAGAATATTGATTTTTTGAATTTTGATCTGATAAATCTTTTAAACTATATTATTAATAATTTATTTTACAAATTAAATTGATTCATTTTTACTTGTTCTTTTTCTTCTTTGTTTAATTTGTGAATAGAAGATTTTAAAATATAATTTTTACTTTGATATGTATTTTCTTCTTTAAATTTTTTTTCTTCTTCTTTTTGACTTATATCTAATTGATTATCTGAATTTATTTCTTCAAAAATACTTTGCTTTGATGAATTTATTTCATTTTGTAATATTTCTTTTTTTGAATTCTCTTTCGTATTTTCACTTGAATTTAAATCTAAAAAAATTAATGTATAAATACTTGGTTGAGATATTAATTCTTTAATTTCATCTAATGTTTCAATGTCCATATTATCTAAAGAAGGGTCAATATGTTTTTCATTATTTTCTTCATAAAAAAATATCATTTTCTTAATATATAAAAAATATTATTTAAATAATTCATATATTTCATTTAATTTTTATTTTTAATATATGAAGATAAAAACAATATTACAAAAAGTTAAATATTCTTTATTTTTAAGAAATTAAAACACTTATATTTTTCCTTATAATATTCTTTTTAGATTTTTTGATTTAAAAAAATTTAACAATATAAATAAAATATTAAAATTCTTTTTTATTATTTAACAACGTCTTATCCAAATATATTCATAAAAATGAATTTAATTTATTTATATTGTCATTCTAATTTTAAATACTATATAATTTTGATCACATATTTTTTTTCCTAAAATGAATGAGGATGGGAAATTTAATTGAAATTGAAAGATATTTATTTAAAAGTATCTTAATTTAATTATAATCCCCAAAATAAAATTCACAAATTATTTTATTAGAATCAATTAATATATTGGAATTAATTGAATATAATACTCTAAACTGGATTTGATTCAATTTTAAAATGCATTTTGAATATTTAAATTTAATTGTCTGAATATATTATTTTCTTCAAATTTATATTAATTATTCTATAGAATGGTGATTCAATTGTTTTAAAAAAGTAATTAAAAGAAAAAAATTTTATAAATCCTATTCATGACAATCGAAGATGATTTAAATTAATATATTTAGAAGATAAAGAAAAAGGGATTTTTAACATTAATTAAAATTTATTCAAAATATTAAATGAATATAAGTCTATATCTTTTATTTATAATCAATATATTACAAATTAACCCTTATTATAAAATGTATTTTAAATTATCTAATCCAGATAACCAAAAATAAAAAACTCTCATTAACACAAATTTATAATAAAATTTGACTTATTTTATAACAAATATTATTATTACATTCTAATCCAATCTTTCTAAAACAAGTAATAATAAAAGCAAATAAAAATTGTAATATTGAACAAAATAAAAGTGCAAATAATGAAGAAACAATCATTGCTGATTGAGTTCCAACATATACTGCACAGAACGAACTTACATAATACCAAAAGAATATTATTAAAATAAAATCTAAAATGAAAAAGAATATTAATCTATATTTATAACTTTTGATAATTTCTTTAGTTTTTTTTAAAAATTGATTTTGATCTCTTTCATATCTAATTACAAGAACAAATTTCTTTTTAACAACTAAAAGATAATCAAAACAAACAGAAATAAAACCGCAAATTAAACCAACATAAAAACTTCTTTTAATATCATGTGAAATAGTATAATTAACCTTTAAAGATTTTTGAGTTAAATATCTTTCTCCAATATATTTATCTCTAAATAATAAACAAGAAAAAGTAAAAAACAAAGAAATAATAAATAAAAAAATACATATTTTAATAGAAAAAGGTTCAAAAACAGAAATATCAGTAAAAGGTTTTAAAAAAATAACTTTTTTTTTAGATACTCTCCAAAAATAATAAATAAATGATCTCATATCATAATCAATAGCATCTGAAATTTGTAAATAATCAATTTCATCTTCATCAAAAGATTCAACTTCTTCATCATTAGGTTTGGTATAATTTTTTTTTTTTATAAATTCTGTTGAAATTGTATTTATATTATAATTTGTTGAAGATTGACCTTCGACTAATTTTTCATTTTTAACTAAATTAATTGCTTTATTTGTTAATATTTGTAATTTTTTTTTTGAAGAACTATTTTTTGGAGTGTTTCTAATTATTGTTATTGGAGATTCTCTGAAAGAATTAGAATTTGATGGTAGATCTGTAAAATTACTGTTTCTTTTAAACGATATTTTTTTCTGATTTTTATTTGAATAAATTGATTCAGTTTCCATTGATTTTTCTTTACTTTCTTCTTCTTTAGAATTATTTATTTCAGAACTATTACTATAATTATTATTATTTGAAGATGAATTTATATCACTTTTAGATTTGTTTCTTTCTGAACTGTTTGAAGAGTCGAATTCTGAATCATCATTTTTTATTGTTGAACTAATATTTTCAATATTTATTTCATTTTGATATTCATTTTTTTTTGGAGGATTTGGAGTTAAATTTTCTCCTGAAATTTGATTATTTATATATGTAAATTGATTTAAAAATGCATAAATGTGAGTAAAAGCTGAATTAAATAATAAAGTTATTAAAGATGGTATTTGAAGCAATAATATAAAAAACATTATAAAAAAACCTGCATTTTTTTTAATATATTTTTTGGAAAACACTAAATTATAACATTTAATACATTCAATATTTCCTTCTTTTAATCTTCTTTTCCAATCTTCAGCTCCTTGAGTTTCTGATAATTTTGTTACTTCACTTAATGAAGGTAATTGATTTGGACAAACACAATTAATCATATAATTATTTATATCAAATCCTTTATAATTACATCCTTTTTCACAAAGAGATATATTTTGAAAAATAAAATATCTACGATGAGCTAATATAACATCATTTTTATATATATCATAAAATTGGAAACAAATATCATTGAAAAAAGGATCATTAATATCAAAAACATCAATTCCTATTAAATCTTTATAATATTTTGCTATTTTTGCTGATTGACTATTACTATCAAAAGGATAAAGTATTTGTTCTTCACCACAAATTGAAATATCAAGAATTTCTTTTGTTATAGCATTATATGCATTATAATGAACTTGATTTACCATTAAAGTTCTATTTATATCATATTTTACAAATAAAATTTCATTACTTTTTAATCCATGTTCTTTCATTAAAGTATTTTTACAATCTGTTGTATTAATGTATGAAATTCCATTTCTTACACTACTTTCATATTGACAATTATCATCTTTAAATATTTGGAAAGTAGTATTATGAGTTTTATATATATCAACATTTTTCTCTGATTTAGTTCCATAAGTATATAAATATCTTCCAATCCATTCATTACTAGATTTTGCTAAATTAGCTAAATATACACTATTCCTTGCATTATCAATTCTAGTTTTACATTCAGAATCACTATCATCGTTATTGATACAAACATTATCAGAATCAACTGAATAACCATTTGGACATTTAAATACACATATATTATTTAAAACATAAAAAGCATCATTTTTTTGGCAAAAAATACATAAATCAGAAGTGCATTTTTCAACACATTGATTACCTCCAATTTTCTCTCTTTTTGAATCAGTAATATAAAAACATTCATCACTGCATTTATAATCATTATTATCATCAACATACCAATATTTAGTATTACATTCTTTCACACATTGATGCATTTTATATGGATTAGAAATATATCCTTCAGCACATTCAATACAATAATCACTGCTTCCTTCACAAGTGAGACAAGAATCATCACAAGGTTCAATAACATTATATTCATTATCACTAAGATAATAACCTGCATAAATAGTATTTACACAATGATTATCTTGTTCTTCAGAATTACGATATATTACTTTATATTGTTCAGTACCATAATCAGTTAAAGTTTCTTTACAATTTACACATTTCCAATTTACACTATTTGAGTCATCAATTCCTAAATTTCTTCCACAATCAATCACACAATTGGTTGATGGAGATAATTCAAGATAATATCCATTTATACAACTAGTACATTTCATTTCAATTGAATTTGGAAATATTATTTCTTTACCAATACAAGTTCTACATAATTCATAACATTTTTCAATTACTCCATAAGGATTTTTATCTTCATCTTCGGATTCATAATAATTTATATAATCTGGATCTTCTAAATCTACACACATTCCATTATAATAATATTTTTTGTTTGGATTTTGACTATTTACTTTACAATTAATACATTCATTTAAATCTGTATCTTCTACTAAATATGCTCCACAATTTAATACACATTTTTCTTCTTCACTATTATCTCTTTTAAAAAAATATGGAGATACACATGAAGTACATTCTATTTTATTACTATCTGATATTTTACATGTTAAACATGGTGGATCACAATTTGATACTAAATTATATGCATCATCTATAATAACATAAGGTACTGGGATATCATTTTGAGGAACACAATTTTGATTATAATTCCATAAGTTTCTATCTTTGCAATTTATACATTTATGATCAGTATTATCAGGAACAAGATAAGGAGGACAATTTTGAACACAATTTTTTTCTAATAAATATAAAATACCATCACAACTTTTACAATTTTCAATTTCACTTTCAATATTTGTTGAAGAGTCAATTATAGTATATTCTTTACCAAAACATGTTGCACAATTAATATTACATTTCTCAATAACACCATATTGTTTTTCTTCAATTTCTTCTGATTCATAATAATTATCATGATTACCATCATTTATATCTACACATTCACCATTATAATAATATTTATTATTATTAATATTTTCTTTACAATTAATACATTCTCTTTTTATATCATCTTTCACTAAATATTTATCACAATTTATTTCACACTCAACATAATGAGTATTTATATCTTCTGAATTATATTTTTTATAATATGGTAATTTACAAGATAAACAATTGATATTTGTATCAACAATTTTACAAGTAGCACATTTCTCACCACAAGATTCTACATAATTATAATCTTCATCTACCATATCAGTTCCAACAGGTTGAGAATCTACACATTGATTTTGATAATTATATTTTGATATTTCTTTACAATTTGTACATATTTGATTTATATTTACTAATTTTTCTGGACATTGGTTTAAACATTCTTTTCCATATTGAACATATTCACTTTTACAACTATCACAATTTTGAGTTTTAATTACATTTATTATTTCCTCATCTTCTCTTTTTTCTTCATATTCTTCTCCTTTTACACAAGTTTCACATGTTATATAACATTTAATATGATCAGTTCCATCAAAATAAAATCCAGTAGGGGAATCTCCTTCTCGATAACAACTGAAATTATTTATTTCATAATCGTCATCAATAACAGGATAAGTAGCAATTATATTATTGTCTACATCAGTAGTTAAACATTCTGAACATTGATGTTGATTATTGTTGCCTTGACCAATACAAAATTTACATGTATTCCAACATTTTTTAAAATATCCTTCGTCTTCATAATGTCCTTCAAATGGTTCACCAAGTTTATGACAATTTATAGTTTGAGTTCTTCCAAAATCTTTTTCTTCATATTCTGAAGTATAATCATCAATATCATTACAACCATAACATTGATTATTAATTTGATCTCCAATTTCAGGACAACTTTTACATCCAAGATAACAATTTTTAACATTAAAAATCATCCAACATAAAGGTCCAATTTTATCATTTCTTTTAGCAGCATAATTAATTTTAATAGTTCCAGTTTGATAACCAGATTGAAACATAAAATAAGTATTAGTAGAATAACTACTTCCAGCTGAAACTTCATTTGATATTGATCCTAATATCCAATTTAAAGAACCATCAGAAGTTTGACTTGGAACAGTTGAAAAATATATTTGTAATGGAGCATTTGAATCTTCTCCTGAACCTCGTTTAACATAATTTTCTAAAGAAAATGTTTTTGTGTTGGCATTTGTATATATATTATCACTTACCTGATAATCTTCACATGATGGATAACCTATTATTTCAAAAACATTTTTGAAAATTGTATTACCATTTTCAGTTACATTTATATTGTAAAAAAGAGATAAGTATTCATCACCAAATTTAGATACAAAAGGATAATCAATATTACTTGTTATTGTTGATTTTGTTGTTGAACTATAATTCTCTCCATCAAAATCAACAAGTTCAATATGTCCTTTATTGTCTGTTCCAACACATGAAATTGCAAATTTATTACTACCTATTTTTGTAACATCAACTTTCATAGTATCAATTACACAATTTGTAAGAGATGGATGGCCAGTATTTTCTGTTATAAATTTTAAAGTATTATCATTTAGAACTTGAGATATTTTATATTTTATTCTACCATCATTTAAATATGTATAAACAACATAATCATCATCTAAATGAATAACTTTATCAAATCCACAACCTGTTGTAACAGTTGAATCAATATCATGTAATTTTTTATTACTTGGATCATTTATATTAAAAGTTAAAGAATATTCATTACATGTTTGTTTTACATACATACATGTAATTGTTAAACTAATAGTTTGAGTACATGATACATAACAATTATCTGTATTTTCTTCAATATGAAAATCACCAAATTCAAAGTTTTTACTTTCTTCATTATATATTATTGTTCTTAAATGAACTTTTTGACCAACACAATTACCATTATTATAATATCCATGAACATAACTAACTAAAATAGAATTATCATTTAATTTATAAATATCAATTTTATAAGAAACAACATTTATATCTGTCTGTACAAATTCTGTTTTTGTAATAACTCCATTATCATCAATTAAATATAATTTTAAATTACCTTGTCCTTCAGCCATAATAAATCTTTCATTTCCATCATTAGAATTAGTATATTGTATAAAAGCAGCATTTTTATCATAACCAAAATCATCTTCTCCCATATTTTTATTTTCATATATTAAATCTCCATTTTTAGAATATCGAGACATTCTTGCAGGGTCTCCTGAAAAAGCCATTACATCACCTGATTCTAATAATAAAGGACGTGGGTAATTGTTATTTGTCTCGTATACTCTGTATGGATTACTATCTTCATATGATAATTTTATTTTATATAGAAATAGTGAAATTAAAAAAAAATTTTGAAAATGGAAAATTATCTTTTGAAACATTTTTTTTTTTATTTAAATATTATTTGAAAATTGTAAATTTTAATATTTTTGTTTTTTTTAGATTTATTTTTTTTTTTTGTGGTTTTTTTTATTGGTTACAAAAAGGTAGAAAAATATATGATGTTTGGAATTTTAGAAATTTATTTTATTTAAAAATTCCTATGATAAAGTAATATATATAATTAATTATAATTAATCTGAAAATATTCTAATTCTTTAACTCTAAATTGTTCTTCTCCTCCATTTAATTCATAATCTTCAGTAGTATAAAAACAATCTCCTTTTTTAGTAGTATATCCGTTATTTGAATAAAAAGAGTTTGGTATTTTAATATTATAATTTCCATAATGTGAAAAAAAATAAGGACAATCACTTGAATAACAGTAAATAGCATAATTCCCATTATTATCATATGTTTTATTTTTATCAAAAGAAAAAAGAAAAGCTTGAGAGTCGTTCTTATTTTGATTTGATGAATCAAATCCTATTTGAGTATATCCTCCAAATTTTAATCCTTTTATTGTTTCAACAATCATTATTATTTCATTTTTCCCATCAATTTTATTATGTACTACTGAAGATTGGTCACCATCTCTTGAAGCTCTGAATAAAAGATTTAAGGAATTAATTTTTTTTCCTCTTCCTTCAAATTTTTTTATAATTAATTCTTTTTGTTCTTTTTTTGTCATAATTAAAGAAGGAAATTTTTTTTTTTCTTCTTCCTCTCTTCTTTTTTTTTCTTCTTCTTCTTCTTTTTCTTTTTTCCATTTTTCTATTTTTGAAATCCTTTCTTTTAAACTAGAATTTTCTAGTTTTAATTCTAATATTTCTTTTTTCATTTCTTTCATAACATCACAAAGTTGAAGAATTAAATCATCTTTTTTATTGATTTTTTTTTTTAAATTAAATGTAACTTCTTGTTCTTTCATCATTACTGGTATCATTACTATAATATTTAGTTTTTCATTTAAATTATTAATAGAAGCTTTTTTTTGTTTGAAAAATTCATTAATGTAATCAAATGCTTCTTTACAAGTATTACATAAACTAAATATTTTACATATATTATTTAATGTAGATAAATCAAAAGAATTAAAATATATTTCTGGAACAATTTCACCAATTTTCTTTACTTCAAAATTAATAGATTTAGTTAAATAAAATGATATTTCAAATTTATTTTCATTACTGTCTTGGATTGTATACTTTTGTATATTTTCTATTTTTTCAATTGGTGTAGGAGGTTCCATTTTAATAATTTTTTAGTCAAATAAAAATAATTAAATAAAAAAAATAGTAAAAAAAAAATTTAAAAATACATATTTATTAAAAAATTAATGTATTTTTATATCACTTACATCTTTCTTTACTATTTTCTTCGTTTATTTAATTAATTTGAAATTATTTTATTTAATCTTTATAAATAATAGCTATGATTGAGAAATATTATTTTTTTTATTGTTTAATTATATGATTTTTGAAAAAAGAAATAAAGAGAAAGAAAATATTAATAAAGAAGATGGTGTTAGTGATGAGGAAGAA
>JAEEGI010027806.1_pt1 | contig 10801 bp, 7 predicted proteins | sample 8958751 | NCBI WGS metagenome assembly JAEEGI01 (sample SAMN16246545, study PRJNA631951) | gut metagenome | biome: gut microbiome; feature: rumen; material: KS-attached | host: Bos | place: Iran: Karaj | collected 2018-10 | reverse complement strand
CGAGGAGAGCCCGCTCTGCGAGATGGTCGCCAAGCGTTACGCTTCCTTCGACAGCGGCCTCGGCAAGAAGTTCGAGGAAGGCAACGCCACCCTCGAGGAACTCTACGAGTACGCCAAGGCGAAGGGCGAGGTCGTTGCCGAATCCGGCAAGCAGGAACTCTACGAGACCCTGCTGAACCTCTACGCGAAGTAGCCTTATGGCCAGTTACAGACAAACAGGTAGCCCCGGCTACCTGTTTTCCATTGTACTCGTGGCCGTCATCGGCGGCCTGCTGTTCGGATATGACACCGCCGTCATCTCCGGTGCGGAGAAAGGTCTGCAGGCGTTCTTCCAGAGCGCCGGCGACTTCACCTACACGGACGGATGGCACGGATTCACGACCTCCAGCGCCCTCATCGGCTGCATCATCGGTGCATTCCTGTCGGGCTTCATGGCGTCCCGCCTGGGTCGTAAGAAGTCCCTCTTCTGCGCCGGTATCATGTTCTTCCTGAGCGCATTGGGATCCTATTATCCGGAATTCCTGTTCTTCCAGAAGGGCGTAGCTACAAAAAGCCTGCTCGTCGCGTTCAACCTGTATCGCGTGCTCGGCGGCATCGGCGTGGGCCTTGCATCGGCCCTGTGCCCGATGTACATCGCCGAGGTCGCCCCGGCGAACAAGCGCGGCACCCTCGTGTCCTGGAACCAGTTCGCCATTATCTTCGGCCAGCTCGTGGTGTATTTCGTGAACTTCCTGATCATCCGCTCGCACGCGAACGATCCGGCGGTCGTGGAATGGACCAACGCCGTGGGCTGGAGAGTGATGTTCGTGTCCGAATGCGTCCCCGCCGGTCTGTTCACCCTGCTGATTCTCCTCGTCCCGGAGACGCCTCGTTTCCTGGCTCTCAACGGGCAGGACGACAAGGCCCTCACGGTACTCTCGAACATCAACGGCGAGGCCAAGGCCCGCGAAATCCTCGCGGAAATCAAGGCCACGGCGGTGGAAAAGACCGAGAAGCTGTTCGCCTACGGATTCATGGTCATCTTCATCGGCTGCATGCTCAGCGTGTTCCAGCAGGCCATCGGCATCAACGCGGTGCTGTATTTCGCCCCGCGCATCTTTGAGTCGATGGGCGTCTCGAACAATATGCTGTTCACGGTCATCATGGGCGTGATCAACATCTCGTTCACCCTCGTCGCGGTGTTCACGGTGGAGAAACTCGGGCGCAAACCGCTCCTCATCACAGGTTCTCTCGGCATGGCCGTCGGCGCCCTGGGCGTTGCCCTTTCGAACGTCATGACCCTTCCGGCCTTCGTCGCTCCCCTGTCCATCATGATCTACAGCGCGTGCTTCATGTTCAGCTGGGGCCCGATCTGCTGGGTGTATATCTCCGAACTCTTCCCGAACACGATCCGCTCGCAGGCCACGGCCATTGCGGTCGCCTTCCAATGGATCTTCAACTTCATCGTCTCCTCTACCTTCGTCCCGATGTACAACATGAAGCTCGGAGCCATGGGGGACAGTTTTGGCCACTTCTTCGCCTATGCCCTGTACGGAATCATCTGCATCATCGCCGCCGTCTTCGTCTGGCGCCTGGTGCCGGAGACCAAGGGCAAGACCCTCGAAGATATGACCAGATTATGGCGGGAAAGAATGAAAAAATAACTATATTTGAGCCATAAACAAAACACTGACACCATGGAAGAAGAAAAAGTGAACCCGATGGACCTCAACGGTGACGGAAAAGTTACCCTGGGAGAGAAAGTCCAGTATTATGCCGGCAAGGCCAGCGACAAAGTCGAAGAGGCCGCCAAGAAGGTCTACGAAGGCGTGAAGGAAGATGCCAAGGATGCCCTCGAGGACGCCAAGGTTCTCGCCGCCAAGGCCAAGGACAAGGCGGGCGAAGTCGCCGGAAAAGCCAAGGACAAGGCCAAGGAAGTCTATGACAAGGCGTCCGACAAGGCCAAGGACCTCTATGCCGAAGCCAAGGAGGAAGTCGGCGAAGCCGTGGACAAGGCCAAGGCGAAAGGCGCCGAGGTCGTGGGCAAGGCCAAAGCCAGACTCCAGAAGGACAAGGACGAGAAGGAGGCTTAGCCCCTGCTCAATGAGTGAAGGGAGGATCCGGATTGCGGATCCTCCTTTTTTATGTCCAGGGCTTGCCGGAACGCGGATTATTCCGTACATTTGGAATGAACCAATTAGCTATCAGAATGAAACGTTTGCTCCTGACGGCCCTCCTGGCCCTTGTCACCTCAGTCGGATTCGCCTGCACGAACCTCATCGTGGGCAAGCTGGCTTCCGTTGACGGAAGCGTGATGTGCACCTACAACTGCGACGGCTTCGGCTTCGCCTCCCCGCTTTCCTGGTCGGCTCCGGGACGCCACGCCCCAGGCGAGATGGTCGCCATCCGCGGCTGGGGTCCGGAATCCCCCGTGTACCACGTCGCGCAGGCCGGCTACACCTACGGCGTCGTAGGCCTGATGAACGAACGGCAGGTTGCCATCATGGAGACCACCTGGGACGGCCGGAAGGAACTGGCGGGGTCCGAGGGGGCCTTCGACTATTTTACCTTGATGCATATGGCTCTCCAGCGGAGCGCCACGGCCCGGGAAGCCATCGAAGTGATGCATAACCTGGTGCAGGAATACGGATATAACGCCACCGGCGAATCCTTCGCCGTGTGCGACCCCCAGGAAGCCTGGATCATGGAACTCATCGGCAAGGGTCCCGGCCGGAAGGGTGCCGTGTGGGTGGCCCGCCGCGTCCCGGACGACTGCATCTCGGCCTATGCCAACGCCAGCCGCATCCGCCAGTTCCCGCAGGCGAAGAAAGCGGACAAGAAGAAAGGCTTCTGCATCGTCGAGGGCGAATGCATGTATGCGGCCGATGTCATCTCCTTTGCCCGTGAAATGGGCTGGTATGAAGGCCCTGACAAGGACTTCAGCTTCCGAGAGGCCTACGGACCGCTGGATTTCAGCGCCATCCGCTACTGCGAGGCCCGCGTGTGGAGTTTCTTCCGCCACCACTACGACAAGGACGTGATGGACTCCTATCTCCCTTTCATCAACGGCCACACCGAAATCTGCGACGAACTCCCCCTCTGGATCAAGCCGGACAAACCCCTGAGCGTCCGTGACCTGATGGCCGACATGCGCGACCACTACGAGGGCACCGCCCTGGATATGACTGTCGACGTCTCCGCCGGTCCCTGGGCCTCTCCCTATCGCAACCAGCCCATCAATTTCCAGGCTACCGACGGGACGGCGATGTTCCGTGAGCGGCCCATCGGCTGCCAGCAGAGCGGCATGACGATGGTGTGCCAGATGCGTTCCTTCCTGCCCGACGAGGTGGGCGGCGTGACGTATTTCAACATGGACGACGCCACGATGGTCGCCTACGTCCCGGTCTATTGCAGCATCGACCGCGTTCCGGAACCGTTCCGCCGCGAAAACAACGACATCCGGGAGTTCTCCACGAAGAGCGCCTTCTGGATGAACAACTTCGTGGCGAACATGGTCTATCCCCGCTGGAGCGCGATGATCGGCGATCTCCGCGAAGCGCAGTCCGAGCTGGAGGATTATTACGCCGAGGACCAGAAGGAAGTGGAGAAGCAGGTCGCCGGCCTTACCCACCAGGAACGTGTGGACTACCTTACCGCAAAGACCGAAGCCTATACGGACCAGATGATGGACCGTTGGGACAAACTCGCGAAACTCCTGATCGTCAAACACAACGACCAGATCATGCAACCGTCCGAGAACGGTGTCGTGGTGGCCGGCCGGCGGAGTTCCCCGGCCTACGCCCCGGCATTTGTCGATGCAGTGAAAGAGGTAACCGGAGAACGGTATGTGAAGCCGTAAGCCGGGAAGGACGGAAAGACCCGGACTAAACCGAATTGGTCTTTCCGTACTTCTCGATCTCGGCTTCCTTGCTCTTCATCTCCAGCTGCGCGGCAATGTAGATCGCCTGGTGGATATCCCAGTAGGAGACCGCCTTGTCGAGTTCGGCTTCGAGGCTGGACAGTTCTTCCTTCAGTTTCTCCACTTTCCGGGCGGCCGCATCGCGGGATTCCGTCTTCGTCTTTACGCTTTTGCCCTTGCTGATGGCTTCGTTCAAGTCATCTTCCCGGGCCTGGAGCGTCTGTTCCGCAGCCTCGATCGCATCCTGCTTTTTCGTGATGAGTCCCGGATGCGTGTCAATGATCTTGTCCGTTGCGTTGAACACCGTCTGGGCCGTCTTCGTCTTCGCTTTCAGAATGGCCAGTTCATGGTCGCGGAACCAGCTGCGGTAGCGGCACCAGGCGTGCAGCCACACCTTGGCGATGCTTTCCACGGCATCGCCCAGGATAATCTTGCTGTACTCCTCGAAATGCTTCTGGTAAGCCTCAGTCCACATATAGTATTCCGTCGAGATCTGCTTGGGATCCCGGTCTGCAGGAATCAGGTCATAGGCCATCAGGTACGAATACTGGGAAATGCCGCTCATATAATCCCAGGTATTGTTGTTGTCATCGCCCCAGTCCCAACTGAAAGAACGGTCGCGCAGTTCCTTCTCCACATATTTGATCAACGGTGAAGGCTCCGTGTCCTCATTCAGAAGCGGATAGCCGTCCTTGTCGTAATAGAAACGCTCATTGTACTCGTCGATCTTGTAGGCTGCCTGAACCTGGTCGTCCCACATCTTCTCGATGAACGCGTGCACTTCGTTCTTGTTATAGAAAGAACGGGCGTCGCAATGCAAGGGCATATGGCCGTCGGCGATATAGTGGGAAAGGATGAAGAACCGCATCGCGATGTGATTGTTGGAAGGGATCACGGGAGCACCGGGATTCTCCATCGTCAGGATCTTGAAGGAGTCGATCAGGCTTTCCGTGAATGACTCGCAACGGTCGCAAAGGTTGTGGCGCTTGAACTGGATGTACGGCTGATCGTACAGGACGGAACCCTTTCCCCTGTTGAACATCCGCAAGGTCTGGGGCATCTTCCTGAACTTCGACTCGATCCGGATCTTCGGATTCTCGTCATTGACCTCCTCCGGTTCGCCGTCGATCTCGCCCACGTCGTCCGCGAGGGCCGACTCGAGGCCGGAGCCCTTCTTCTGGTAGTCCGCCAGGGGGAAGTACTTGGCGATATGGCTGTTGGACATGTCCTTGAAGACGGAATCGGGATACCAGGCCCCCTGGAGGACCAGGTCCCGGTAGTTCTTGAACCAGGTGATGAGGGCTTTGGCGTCATCCTGCTGTTTCACCGGAATCTTCGCATATTCGATACGCTTCATCGCCATCATGGCGAGCCAGGCGTGGGTGTATTGCTTCATGATGCTGGGGCGTTTCGGGGTTATGGATCGGAACGGACTATTTCTTCGCCGGTGCCGGACGGGCCATGCGCCAGGGATTGAAGTCGGACATCAGCTCCAGGGCGGCCCGGTCGGGGGCGTTGCGGACTTCGCTTTTCACGTTGAAGATCATCGTCGGGGCGTCTTCCGGCGTGTAGGCAGGCCATTCGGGGATTTCCGGGCAGTTCGGATTGCCGGTACGCATGAAGGCGAGGAGGGCGGCGGACATCTGGTCGGAGACACCGCGCGGCTCGGCGCCGCCACCGGTATGGGTGACCATCAGGTCGGTATTCTTGAACCAGTAGCAGATGTCGGAACAGTGGAAAGCGCGGATACGGCCGCCGAAGAGCGGGGCGTTGTAGTCGAACCAGGCCAGATAGACCGGCGCCTTCTGCTGGCTCTTGGCATCGGCCGTGGCGAGGACGTTCTTGCGCTGGGCCACGGTAAGGTTCACCAGCTCAATGGGTTTCTTGTCCGGGAAAGCGGCCTGGTAAGCCTTGAGGATTTCCTCGGCGTTGGCCTGGCCGAACTGGTCGCGGACAACCGCGACGGCCCCGTCGAAAGTAAGGTTCTCCATCTCCAGGTTCTCCTTGCTCAGGGAGAATTCGGAGGACGTGGTGCAGAGGATCATCGGAATGTCCGTTGCTACATCATCCTTGAAGAAACCGTCGGCCGGAAGGACTGCGCCGTCCGCCACCGGGGAGAAGCCACCGAGGCCGGAAGCGACCCGGTGGGCAAAGGCATAGTATTCCTCCCAAGGCATCGCCTGCAGCTTTTTCACGTCGCCGCGGACATTCTTGAGGATGGCCGCACCGATGGCGGCGGAGGTGGCGGGATCCATGGCCGACGTCGCATTGCCACTCAGGGCCACAGCCTTGTGTACCAACCCCTTGGCTGCAGGCATCGAAATCACGTCGCAGACCTTGGCGCCGCCGCCGGACTGGCCGATGATGGTCACGTTGCCGGGGTCGCCGCCGAAGTTCGCAATATTGTCGTGGACCCACTGCAAGGAAGCGACCAGGTCCAGGATGCCCACATTGCCGGACTCCTTGAAGGCCGGATTGCCCGAGGAGGAAAGGTCGGAGAAGCCGAAGGCATTGAGCCGGTGGTTCACACTCACGAAGACGATGTCGCCGCCGCGGGCAAGGTTCGCACCGGTATAGCCATCCTGTTCGACGCTGTTGCCCGAAGAGAAGCCGCCGCCGTGCATCCAAACCAGGACCGGGCGCTTCTTGCCGTCCGGAGCCGGGGTCCAGACGTTCAGGTTCAGGCAATCCTCACTCACATCATAATAGTTCCAGTGGTCCGTGAAGGTACTGGAGTTGTTCCTCCACTTGTTGTCCATGTTCTGGGGCGCATCGTTGCCGTAGAACATCGCCGGGCGGATGCCCTCCCAGCTTTCGGGCTTCTGCGGGGGGAGGAAGCGGTTCGCGCCGCCGGTCGGGGCACCGTAAGGGATGCCCAGGTAAGTGTAGACATCGTCCAGGATGTAACCCTGGACCTTGCCGTATTGGGTCTGGGTGACGGCATAGTCGTCACCGACAAAGAGACGCTGCCCGTCATTCTGGGCGGCCTTTTTCCCGCCACCGCAGCAGGATGCTACGAGGAGCGCGGGGAGAAGGAATCGGAGGAGCTTCATATGGAAAAGTGTTTGGTGAAATATCCTGATTTCTAAGGTCTTGCATCCGTATTCGCCAACGACAGCCCGACGTCGTACATCAAGTTGATGTTAGCCAGGGTACCGGTGAGGTCCCAGTCGTCCCGGTATTCGTCGCAGGGTTTGTGGTACCACGATTCCATCGGGTATTTGCCGGCGTCGCGCGGATCCAGGGGATGGAGGCCGTTTTCCACTACGACGGCAGGGACGCCTTTCTTGACAAAGTTGTAGTGATCGGAGCGGAAGAACCAGCCGTCGGAATTGTCATCGTCAAAAAAGATTTCCCGTCCCTGGGCCGATGCGGCCGCTACAAAGTAATCATCCAGCGAACTCTCCCCGCCGCCCAGGATGACGATATCCCGCGTCAGGGGGGCCGGACCGATGCTTTCGAAATTCAGGCAGGCCACCGTCTTTTTCATGGGAAGGGCGGGATGTTCACAGTAGTACTGCGAACCAAACAGACCGCTCTCCTCCGAAGATGGGAACAGGAACAGGATGGAGCGGCGGGTCGGCCGCGGCAGGGCGAGGAACTTGCGGGCAGCCAGGAGGACACCCGCCATGCCGGAGGCGTTGTCAGTCGCTCCGTTGTAGATTTCATCCCCGGTATCGTCGGGCTGGCCGAATCCCAGATGGTCCCAATGGCCGCAGAGGACCACCACCTCATCCTTCAAGTCGGTCCCGGGAAGGATGGCGCCCACATTGCGGGTTTCCTGGATCTCGGCATGGACGTCCATCTCGACCCGGCTGCGCATCTGGAGCGGGATGGCCTTGAAACCCGGTCTTTTCGCGGCCGCAAGTGTTTCATCCAAATCCAGGCCGGCCGCCTGGAACAGTTTCCGGCAGCCGTCCTCGTGCAGCCAGCCTTTCATGGCCAGTTCACCGGCATTCCCCGTCTCGGGGTCATAGAGGGCCAGGTTTCCTTCCAGATGGCCATTGACACATACGTGCCAGCCATAGCTCGCCGCCTCCGTATTGTGCAGAACCAGGCATCCTGCCGCTCCCTGGCGGAGTGCCTCTTCGAACTTGTACAGCCACCGGCCATAATAGGTCATGTTCCTTCCCCGGAAAAGCGTAGCATCGTAATACCCGGGATCGTTCACCATCGCGATGACGATCTTGCCCCGGACATCCACCCCTTCATAATCGTTCCAGCCATACTCCGGAGCCTGGATGCCGAAGCCGCAGAAAACATACTCGGCCTCGGGAATCACCACCTTCTCCCCTGCCCGGGCCGTCCAGACGATCAGGTCGTCGGGATAGTCCAGCTCAACCTTGCGACGCCCTTTCGCCACAATCTTCCCACCTGAAGGCTTGCAGGTGACGACCACCATCCGGAACGGCTGGACCCAGCTGCCGCCGAACGCCGGCTGCAAGCCCAGCCCGGCCAGCTGCCGTTCCAGATAATCCACCGTAATGTCCTCATAGGGAGTCATCGGCTTCCGGCCGCCGAAGGCATCGGAAGAGATGGTCTTGATCCATTCCCGGAGGATCGCCTCGTCCTCTTGCGCGGGATCCTGGGCTATAGCCGGCAACCGGACGTCCATGAGGATATCCGCTTCGGCCATGTCCTGGGGATTCGTACCAGGAGCATCCTGCGGGATGGATTCTCCCAATTCCTCGAACAGTTGGACCCAATACGCGGGATAGGTTCCGTCGGGTCCCTTGAAATTCATCGGGTAACTGTCGAACAGCGGCGTCCCGTCCGGCCTGCGATAGCTTTCCCACACCAGTTCAGAGCAGTACTGGCGGCCATTGTCGGGTTGGAACCAGTAATCGTACGGCTGGCCCAGGAAACGCTTGGCGTTGTCGATGAACTGCGGGGAGAAGCCTTCCTTCAACCGCTTTACCAGCAAGATGGGCTTCTGCCCGTCAGCTCCGGTGAAATCGCGGATAAGCGTATCCAGCGGATGCCGGTCCACCCCCCGCTTCATCGTAGCGTCGATGACCCAGACGGTGTCATCGGCCACCTCCACGATGGCGACATGGATGATGTTTACGTTCCCATGACCCACCGAAGCCGCGATGGCTCCGGCCGCCGTCCCCTCATCCACCTCTGAAGGAACTCCGCAAAAGATCAGATCCCCGCTCTGCAGGCTCTCCGTCCGGGGAGCGCAGGCGACCAGGACCAGTGACAGAAAAACGACGAACCACTTCATGGGCGGACCTCCTTTTCTACAAAGATAACAACTAATTATCAAATAAATTGTTATCTTAGCGGAAAGAACCCATTAACACTTCAACTTCCATGTCCGGACTTTTCTCCAAGACCCTTTCTTCGACGGTCCTCACCCTGGTCGCCCTGGCGGCCCTTTCCTGCTCCCCTTACACGGACCAGCCCATCCGTTCCGGCGAAATCTGGCCCGATGACCGGGGCGAACACATCAATGCCCACGGCGGCGGCATCCTCTGCTATGACGACACCTTCTACTGGTTCGGAGAGCACAAAGGAGAGCGCTCCAGCGCCGCTTTTGTCGGTGTCACCTGCTATTCCTCCAAGGACCTGGTGAACTGGAAATACGAAGGCGTCGCCCTTCCGATCTCCGAGGATCCGGAAAGTGAAATCACGAGCGGCTGCGTGCTCGAGCGCCCGAAAGTCATCTACAACGAAAAGACCGGCAAGTTCGTCATGTGGTTCCACCTGGAACTCAAGGGCCAGGGCTACAGCGCCGCCCGTTCCGCCGTCGCCGTCAGCGACAAGGTCACGGGACCGTACACCTACCTGGGGTCCGGCCGGGTCAATCCCGGCATCATGGCCGAGAACGTGACGGAAGAGGATTTCGCCTGGCTGGACAGCCTGACGGAAGTTCCGACGTCCTGGACGCCCGAATGGCTGGAAGCCGTCTCCCGCGGCCTGTTCTTCAAGCGGGATTTCGAAGGCGGTCAGATGGCCCGGGACATGACCCTCTTCGTCGATGACGACGGAAAAGCCTACCATATCTACGCCTCGGAGGAGAACCTGACGCTCAACATCGCCGAGCTGTCCGACGACTACCTTTCCCACAGCGGACGGTACGTCCGCGTGGCCCCTGCCGGACACAACGAGGCTCCCGCCATCTTCAAGCGGAACGGAACCTACTGGATGATCACCTCCGGCTGCACGGGCTGGGACCCGAACGCGGCCCGGATGTTCTCCGCCCCTTCCATCTTCGGTCCCTGGGAGCAACACCCGAATCCCTGCCGTGGTGACAAGTCCGAAATCACCTACGGCGGACAGAGCACCTACATCCTTCCCATCCCCGGAAAGAAGGACCTTTACATGTTCATGGCCGACATCTGGCGTCCGCGCAACCCGATCGACGCCCGGTACATCTGGCTGCCCATCCAGTTCGACGAGAATGGTACCCCGTACCTCGAATGGATGGACGAGTGGAACATCAAGGATTACCGGTAACGCTGTTTTTCATGGTTTCCCCGCCTTGCGGGGAACGAAATTCACCAGGCCCACCCCGGTGAATACCAGTACTGTAGCCAGGATTTTCAGCGTCGTGAGCCGGTCCAGGCCCATCGCCAGCGCGATAACCATCGCGATGACCGGCTGGACATAGGTATACATGCACACCACCACCGGCCGGAGCCGCTTCTGGCCGATGGGAATGAGGAAATAGGCGATGAACGTGGCGCAGACGACTACGTAGATGATCTGTCCCATCACGTCCATCGGCACGGCCGCGAGGTTGGAAGCCTTGAAAGCCCCGAAGGAAAACGGCAGGGCCATCAGGGACGAAAAAAGGAACATCCACTTCATGAACGTCACGACCGAGTACTTCTGGATGACCGGTTTGAAAATGCCCACGTACGAAGCGACGCACAACGTGTTGGCGAGCATTCCCAA
>JAEEGI010027805.1_pt1 | contig 10801 bp, 8 predicted proteins | sample 8958751 | NCBI WGS metagenome assembly JAEEGI01 (sample SAMN16246545, study PRJNA631951) | gut metagenome | biome: gut microbiome; feature: rumen; material: KS-attached | host: Bos | place: Iran: Karaj | collected 2018-10 | reverse complement strand
TAGTCGGGTTATCTAGTGGTAGTTGTTCTTCAGTGATGGAGGCAATGAAAGGCACCTGCCACCACTGTGACAGATGCCTTCCATGATGAATCGGAATAGGTTCTGGAAATCCAGAAGATCTTGAAGAAGTGACTAGCTCGCAAGTTGTCAAAGGCTTGCGTATAATAAACTAGTGGATGAATAGAGCATTGGAAGATATGGGGATCAACACTAATCACGACAAGGACTGCTTAGCGGCGGTCAGGCAAATGGCGACATCTTTGTAAAGCAAGCAAAAAACTGTAAGGGCCTGTGAAATCCGCGCTTTCAAGCGCTCAAATAGAATCACCGATCGCACTTTGGTTAAAGGCCGCCCGCGAAGCGGGCGGCCTTTTCTTTGTCTTTGCCTCGCGCCGCCCTCACCGCAGCTCCAGGTAAAAGGTCCGCGCAAACTCGATAAATCGGCGGAGGGCCGGGCGCGGGGACTTCTTCCAGAACATCAGCAGCCCGCTTTGCGTATACAGGAGTTCCTTGAACTCCAGCGCCTTGCTCTGAAAGGCATTGTAGTATTTATCGGTGATCAGTACCGAACTCTCATCCAGCGACAAATAGGCTGTCCGGAACTCGGAAGCGTCACACTCCCTGACCCTGAGCTGCAAACCGCTTCTCGCAAACAGTTCCTGGATCATTTCGTTGTACCAGCGGCACCAGGAACCCTCGTCCACCGAAAGCATAAACACCTCCATGTCGCGCAGATCCTCCACGCGCAGCGCCGGTTTGGCGCGCAGCGGATTGGATTCCACCAGACCGACGTAGAGGGACGACGGCACTGCCAGGATCCAGTCCAGATCCGGGTATTGCGAAAACCCGCGCTCCGTAAATTTCGGCGCAAAGACCACGTCGCAGCTGCCCGACGCCAGCTCGTCGAAAAGGTCGAAGCCCGGCTTGAGGACAAAGCGGAACGAGCATTCCTCTTCCGCGGAAAAGGCGCTGCTGAGCGGGATGAAATATCGATCCAGATTGGTGATGTCTCCCAGCCCCACGCGGATGGTAGTGTCTTCCGTATCCTTCGAGCGGAGCTCTTCGGCCTCGCGCAGGAACGCCTTGGCCATCGGGCCCCACGCGGAGAGCAGTTTCTGACCCTCCGGCGTGAGCGTCACCCGGTTTTTCTCCCGGATAAACAGCGGCAGCTCCAGCGCCGACTCCAGCGCGGCGATCTTCTTGCTGACCATGCCGGGGGTAATGTGCAGCTCCGCCGCAGCCCGGGTGAAGTTGAGCCGTTCGGCGCACAAAATGAAGACCTGGATATGCATGAGCGTTACGCCCTGCAGACGATAGGGCAGCATGCAGACCCGCCTCCCTCCATGTATTATTCTTCGACGCAAAACGTTTCCGTATAAAAATCGTTCCAAACACAGCATAACAGTAAATACGCAGCTTTTCAAGGGCATAGTGTTTCCATATAAGAAACGTTTTTGTTCTCTTTCGGTGGCTGTACACGCTCCGGCGCAGATGATAATCTTAAATTGCAATAAATTATTAAGGAGGCTGTCACCATGACCGGAAGAGAAAACGCACTGCACGCGATCCGACACGACGGGAAAGCCGAATACATTCCCTCCATGGCGGATTTCGAGATGATCATGCCCACAGACGTGGTTCGGGAGCGGCCGCCCTATGCGCTGGGCATCGGCGGGAGCGGTTACGATTACTGGGGCTGCTGGTGGGAGTATGAACCCGACATCGGCGGGGCCAGTCCGCTGCCGGGCCGTCAGCCCTGCAAGGACATCACCAAATGGCGCGAGCAGGTCACCTTCCCCGACATCGACGCCATTGACTGGACAAACGCGCACAAAGTCCGGGACAGTCTCGACCGGGAGAACAAACTGTCCATGTTCTTCTGGGAGAGCGGCCCCTGGGAGAGGCTCCACGCGCTAGTAGGTTTCCAGGAGGCGCTGGAAGCCCTCTACGAGGAGCCGGAGGCGTTCAAAGAGCTCATGCAGGCGATCACGGATTTCCGCGTCCGGATGATCCCGCTGATCAAGGAGCACTATGACCCGGATATCCTCATCAATCTGGACGATTTCGGACATCAGCGGGGCCAGTTCATGTCCATCGAGATGTGGCGGGAGTTCATCAAGCCCTATGAGACGCAGATCTATGACGCAGCCCGCGCCAACGGAATGATCTGCTGCCACCACAGCTGCGGCAACATCGACAAAATGGTGGAGGACATCCACGACACCGGCGCGGAGATGATCCTCGGGCTGTTCTATCCCTACAACGATCAGGAGGCCGTCGCGAAGAAAATGGGCGGGAAGATCACGTTTATCATGTCCACCAACGCGCAGGTCCTCGACAGCGGCCACGCCACGGTGGACGACGGCATCGAAGACGCCAAACGGCAGCTTGAGACCCTGGGCCGATATGGCGCGCTTGTCTTCACGCCCGGCGGATCTCCGGAGGTCGCGGGCGCCATGATGCAGTACTACTTTGCCCACCGGGACGAGTACAGCCCCTATAAGGCCAGCTGACAGACCGCGGTTTTTTGCCCGGTGCGGCCGCCTCCGCGTCCGCAGCGGCAGAAACAATAATTCGTATGAGGAGGAGCGAAACCATGACACCGAAAGAGAATTTCTACGCGATGATCAACGGCGGCGAGCCGGAGTATGCCCCCTGTTTCACGGTGGACTTCAATGCGAGCGTTCTGATCACCAACAACGCCGACCAGCCCTGGCAGGGCGGCGTGGATCCCTTTGGGGTGACCTGGTCCATGACCCACGAGGGGCCCATCCCCAAGCCCGGCGATTTCATGTTCACCGAGATCTCCGACTGGGAGAAGTACGTGAAATTCCCCGACGTCGACAGCCTCGGCCTGGAGCAGATGGCGGCCATCGAACGGCAGAACATGGACCCGAACAAACCGACCGTCATGATGTCCGTGTGCGGCATATTCGAGCGTATGGCAGCCTTTATGGGCTTCGAGAACACCCTCATCGCCCTGGCTGAGGATCCGGAGGAGTGCATGCGCTTTGCGGAGGCCTTTGCAAACTATAAGATCGCCGTCATTGAGCGGGGCATCGACCTCGTCCACCCGGACATGGTGGCGCTCTTCGACGACGTGGCGACGGCCCGCGGCCTGTTCATGTCGCCGGAGTGCTGGCGGCGGGTGATCAAGCCCTTTGACAAAAAGATCGCCGACGCCGTCCGGGCCAAGGGCGTCATCTTCTGCATGCACACCTGCGGAAAGTGCGAGGACATCGTGGACGACTACGTGGAAATCGGCGCGCAGTGGTGGAACTCCGCGCAGCCCATGAACGACCTCAAGAAAATAATGGAAAAGCATGCCGGCCGGCTCGTCGTCGACGGAGGCTGGGACAGCGAGGGCCCGGCCAGCTATCCGGACGCCGCACCGGAAGTCATCGCCGAAGAGGCCAAACGCTGCCTGCGGGAGTATGCCTGCTACAAAAACTTCTCCCTCTTCCCGATCGTCATCTCCGCCACCGGCAGTCCCATGGAATTCAGCCCGCAGCTGGGCATCATCCTTGATACGTGGGGAAAAGGAAAGTACCACGACCAGAGCAAGAACTCTCTCGCGCTCTGAGGGGCACTTGTCCGTTCGCGAAGCTCGCCCGCAGCCCGTTATTGTACGCATTCGGCAGAGTTCACACCGCCGCCTGATGGCGGAGAAAGGAGCCAATCATGGCATCGTTTGAACAGCGTTGGAACCGTACCCTGCAGGCCGTACACATGGAAAAGGTCGATAAGATCCCCTTTTCCTACAGCGGCTCGGCCTACGTCGCCAGAAGAGAAGGGCTTACCATCGCCGAGTTCGTTTCGGACTACCCCAAGGCCATCGACGCCGCGGTGCAGTTCTGCAAGGATCTGCCGGGCATCGACACCCTGCACACGCCGATCATGAACCCGGACGCCCTCAAGACGCTCTGGCTGTCTGAGGTCAAAGTCCCCGGGCGGGATCTCCCGGAGGACGAGCTCTGGCAGATCCACGAGTACAAGCGCATGGAACTCGAGGACTATGAGAAGATCCTGAAGATAGGCTACGGCCCCTGGCTTGCCGAGTATATGCAGAAGCTCGGCGATCCCGGTCCCTCCCTGGCAGCGTTCGGGCAGGCGATGCCCGTGGCCATCGGCCGCCTCGCCTCGGAGGCCCAGGTGCCGGTCATCAACGCCGGCGGCAACTGCGGCGGCCCCATCGAGGGCTTCTGCGGCGCGAGAACGCTGATGGAGTTTTTCCTGGATCTTGTCGAGGAGCCGGAACTGGTCAAGGCCGCCATGGACAAGGCCTTTGAGTTCTTGTTCGCCAACTATGTGGCGACGCTCGACGCCCTCCCCGCCGCAGCCAGAGCTGTGACCGGCGCCTGGGTTGGAGGCTGGAGAGCCGCGCCTTATATGCTCAGCCACGACACTTTCATGGAATTCTGCTGGCCGTATCTGGAAAAGCTGGTCATGGCGACCCTGGAGCGCGGCGTGCTGCCGATCCTGCACTTTGATTCCAACTGGGACAGCGAGCTGGAGACCATCGCCACGCTGCCGCCCAGATCCTGCATCCTGATGCTTGACGGCGCCACCGATCCCCGCAAGGCGCGGGAGATCCTGGGCGACCGTATGTGCTTGATGGGGGACGTTCCCTCCCAGATGCTGGCGTATTCCACACCAAACGAGGTCTACGAATATACCACAAAGCTGATCGACGACGTAGGCCATGACACGGGTCTGATCGTCAGCTCCGGCTGTGACTGCCCGCTCAACGCGAAGGACGAGAACGTGGACGCGATGATCCAGGCCACGATCGACTACCGCGTGTGATTTGCCTTTCCGGATCTACTTTTCCGACTCTTGTGAGTGGTTAAGGCAAGATCTCGCCAGTATATATGGCGTGTATTTGATGGGCGCAAAGTCCATAGTGGAAAAATGGGAGTTGGACGGCACTCGTATTCCCATTACTTCATATTCGGGCGTAAGACCGGTCATATGGGTAAAGGTTAAATAACGCGGAGGTTTTTTCCAGACAGCGTTACGGAGATAGGATATAGACTGCTAGTTGAATAGTGTGAATAACGCTCATGTTAGTTGACATAAAATGATACTATCCAGAATAACGCACCCCCACCCGATGAAAAATGCACCCCACTTCTTGTGGGGTGCACCCCATTTTGAGATTCTGTCAAAATGGTCTACTTTTGCCAAAAAGAAACAGTCCGCCTATGGGCGGGCTGTTTTCTTTTTGATCGGAAGAATGATTCGTTCTGTTGAACGTCGAATTACCGCAGCGGTCGAAAAACCGGAGGAGTAGCGTAAGCCCGAAATGAAGCCATCGTGTGCCGGTACTTGAGGGGGTGGATGTGGAGCAGCCCACACCCGCTTCGCCTGGCTGTGGGGGAATTATCTCGCGTATGCGCACAAACCCCGCTTTTCGCCCTTCCCGGGATTTGTGCTCGTGGTCCCTGTATTCTCCGGTATGCTGTGATACAATTTATTCGTCAGAACATGATGTGTATTCAGGGTTTTACGGAGGAGGAAAACAGATGAAATACGAAAGACCGCCTTATCGCGAAGACGCGGAGTACGAGGAAATGGCCATGATGTTCAGTCCGAGCAAGATGAGAGTGCCCAAACTGGACTACCCGATCTCCATCAGGGAAAACTTCCGCCGGCTCGCTTACCATGATCATCCCGTCTGGATGACCAACTCCATGACGGAGATGATCACCGTCAACCAGATGGAGCTGGAAGCTCCGCCCCCGCCCCCGCCGGGTGAAGCGCCCGCCGAGGGGTTCAACCCCTGGGGCAGCGCCGTCCGCGCCGAGTTCATCGATGAGTTCGGCTGCTCCTGGACCTTCGTCCCCGAGGCCGGCGGCCCGATGCTCACGCCCGGCCATGCCCCCGCGGTGTCCGATATCACCCAGTGGGAGAAGCAGGTCAAGTGGCCCGATCTGAGCGGGTACGACTATGCGGAATGCCAGAAAAAGTACATGGAGAAGTACGGCAGTGTGGACAAGGTGTTTCACCTGAACATCGGCCAGAGCTGCACCGAGCGCCTGGTGGCGTTGCTGGGCGGCTACACCGAAGCGATGGTGGCCATGGCCGAGGAGCCCGAAGCCGTAAAGGATTTCCTGATGGCTTTCGCTGCCTTCACCCGCGACCGCTTCCTGAAGATGACCCAGATCGCCAAAGTCGATTTTGTCACCTTCCACGACGACTGGGGCACCGAGCGCGATACGTTCTTCTCGCCCGCGATGATGGAAGAACTGGTCTTCGAGCCCACCAAGATGATCATCGACGCGATCAAGTCCCGCGGAGCCGTGTTTCAGCTGCATTCCTGCGGCAACGTCGGCCGGTTCGTCCCGTACATGATCGACCTCGGTATCGATTTTGTCCAGCTGCAGCGCCGCGCCAACGATGTTCCCATGCTCAAGGAGAAATACGGCGACAGGATCGGCTTTAATATATACGGCCTGGAGGGCGTCGATTTTCTCTATGACAAAAAGCTGCCCTCGGGCGATGAGCTTATCTCCGTGGTGCGCAACACGGTGGACACTTACGGCAAAAACGGCGGATTCTACGCCTCTGTCATGTGCTTCGACCAGAAGGATCTGTGGGACGGCATAATGGAACTGTTCTGCTACAGCCGCGAGTACTACGAGAAATAAAAATATACAACGGCGAACCGCTTCGCTGGGCTGTGCGGTGAGAATACTCGCGCAATCCATAAATGTTAATCGCCACCGTTAATCACGCAGTATTTATTACTCTTTTTTTGAATTCCAACAGATAAAGCTGAAGTCACAGCGAGACATAGTTTACATAATTTTCGCCCCGCCTTGAAAAATGCACCCCACCAGACCAAAGTGCACCCCACGTCCGGCGGGATGCACCCCACTTTGTGATTCTATCAAAACGCGAGTCTTTTGCCATAATTGCACGGTAATTTTGATAGAATTACCGTGCAATCTCTTTTATCCTAAGGTAAGCGAGAGAAATCGGTTCGCGATGGTTTACCCTACAAAAGACATGCTTTGCGCCGGGCTGAATATTGTGCAGGCGTCCCATATCACGCGGGGGAAAAAACTGTAAAAATAAAGGCGACGGTACGAATATGCATTTCGGATCATGAAAGAAAAGGGTGGATCATAATGGAAAAACGCAAACCGTTCGATACAAAAGAGCTGGAAATATCCGGCGTTCACCCCGCAGGCGCTTACGGGATGTTCGTCAACATGGGCCTGCAGGGCATGCCGGAGGTGGAACCGCTCTATAACCGGCCTATTACGCCCCGCGAGAACATGAAACTGCTTTTCAGCGGACAGAAGCCCTGGTGGATCCCCCACACGGGCATGGCCTATACCGAGGTAAACAATTTCCGGCCCCGCATTTTTCCGGATAATGTGGCTGTCCGTCTGGTGATGGACGGAGAGGAACCCATGGAGTACGGCGATCTGACGGCGGAGGGCTGGTTCAAGCTGGACTGGGTATTTGTCCCCGTGGCCGGCGGCGCCACCGTGAAGCCGGGTGACCCGCTGCTGGAGGACATGAACGATTGGCAGGACGTACTTGTCTGGCCGGATCTCGACGCCATGGACTGGGAAGCCATGGCGAAAGGAAACAGGGCTTATATGGATACGCCGCAGGCCAACGAACTGTGCCTGCTCGACGGTTTCTGGGAACGGCTGATCTCGCTGATGGATGTGAGCGGCGCCGCCATTGCCCTGGTGGACGAGGATCAGAAGGACGCACTCCACGCTTTCTTTGACCGTTATGCCGATCATATGATCGAGTGCATCCGCCGCGTCAAGCAGGTCATCCCTCTGGACGGCGTGCTGATCCATGACGACTGGGGCACGCAGAACGGGCCCTTCTTCTCCCTGGAAACTGCCCGGGAAATGTTTCTGCCCTATCTGAAGCGCGTGGTGGACTACATCCACTCCGAGGGCATGTTCTACGAGCAGCACAGCTGTGGCAACTGTACCCCACTGGTGCCTGTTTACATGGAAGCCGGGGTGGACCTCTGGACGCCCCAGCTGATGAACGATCTGGACGGGATACTGAAGGTCTGCCAGGGATCAAAACTGCACCTGGGGATGCCCTGCCCCGTCGGCCCCGACGCATCCGAGGAAGAGGCCCGGCAGGCGGCATGCGCCTGGTTCGAGAAATATCGCGACAAGCAGGTGACCATCTCGCCTATGGCGTCCAGCCCCTTCTTCATGGAGGAGCTTTACAGGATCAGCCGCATGGAGTACGCCGGCTGAGCTCATCCCTGTTTACGGTAAAAGCCGAGAGCCGTTAATAGCGCCGAATAAGCTGAAAAAGACCGTTTTCGCATGAAAACGGTCTTTTTGAATTAGTTTGAGTGAGGTATGAAATCATTCCATGGTCAGGACGGCTTTGATGCACTTCCCCTCATGAGACTCCTTGAAAGCAGTGTTGATCTCCTCAAAAGGATAGAACTTGATCAGTTTGTCAAAGGGGAACCGGCCTTCGCGATAATAATCGATCAGTTTGGGAATGAACAGCTTGGGAATGGCGTCGCCTTCCACAATGCCAATCAGGCTTTTGGCGTCCCCCATCAGCTCCTGCTGAATGTTGAAGGTAACGTCGCCGGTGGCACCAAGCACCACACAGGTGCCCATAAAACGGCAGCTGGCCAGAGCTTTTTTCACGAAATCCGGCACACCGGAGGTATCAATGGAATAGTCGGTCCCTCCGCCGGTGATACGCTTGATATCGCCGACAATATCATCGGTCTCCCTGCGGTTGACTGTATGGGTGGCGCCCAGTTCCATCGCCAGCTTCAGGCTGTTGGCGTTTCCGCCCACGGCGATGATTTTATGGCAGCCCGCTATACGGGCGGCCATGATGGCGCTCATGCCGACGGTCCCGCAGCCGAACACGGCAATGCTCGAGCCGAATTCGGGGCGAAGCCGATTGAGAACGGCGCCCGCTCCCGTCTGAATGCCGCAGCCCAAAGGAGCGATCAGCCGGAGATCAATGTCGTCATACGGGACCTTAACCGCACTGGCGGCGTTGACCACCGCATACTGCGCGAAAGAGGACTGTCCGAAGAATGTGGCGATGGATTTCCCGTCCTTGGACAGACGGGTAGTACCGTCAGGCATCACACCGCCGAAGTTTATGGCGTTGAAGTTTTCACAGGCGTGCTGGTGGCCGCTGCGGCAGTTGCGGCATTCTCCGCAGAAGCCAAAGGAGACGCCTACCCGATCGCCCGGCCGGAACTCCCGGACATTTTTGCCTACGGACTGAACAATACCGCTGCCCTCATGGCCTAGGACTGCGGGCAGAGGGACGGGGATCGCCTGGGTTTTGGCCGCTTCATCCGTGTGACAGACTCCGCACGCGGCGATTTTTACCAGGATCTCATCATCCTTAGGCTCGGCAAGCTCCACTTCTTCCAAACAGAAGGGTTCGTTGACGCCCCAGGTGACTGCTGCTGTCGTTTTCATAGCTGTTCCGCCTTCCTTTATCGTTATGATTTCAATCTGCTTGTTTATGTATTTCCATTATACTCGACTTTTGACGTTGTAAAAGCAGAAATTCTGTTGTACTATATAAACAAAAATGTTGATAGGCAGGTACGATCATGACATTTCGGCAAATGGAATTGTTTGTGGATGTGTGTGAGAACGGCAGCATCACAAACGCGTCCAGACACAGCCATGTTTCCCCTCAGGGTATTTCACGTACGATTCGGCAACTGGAAGAGGAGCTGGGCAGCGAACTGATAACGAGAACTCACAGCGGGATATCCGTTACCCCGCGGGGAAGCTTTTTCTATGAGGAATGCAGACGGGTCCTGAAATGGAAAACCGACATTCCGATGGTGCTGGACCGCTGCGAGGATAATCCGCCGGAAACCATCGACCTGGGGATGGCTTTCGGGATGATAACCACTTTACCGGGAAAGCTGTTCTCGTCGTTTGAAGCGCTTCATCCCGGTGTAAAGATCCGATATGAAGACAACACGGACCTGGCGCTGGAGGCTCAACTGAGGCAGGGGGACTTTTCCTTCTGTTTATCAACCGGTGTATTGGACGCGGACCGCTTCATAAAAAGGGTCCTGATCCGGGAGCCTGTTATGCTGTGCATTCCCAGGAATCACGGGCTGTATGAAAAAAGGGAGATAAATATAGAGGATCTGGACGGGCAGCATTTTGTCATGTTCAGCACGCAGTTTTTTATCCGTCACAGGTTCGATTCGGTTTGCGGCGAGGCGGGAGTCTGGCCGGTCATCGATTATATTTCCAATGATTTTAATTCCCTGCTGGGTTTGGCCCAGCAAAATGACCTGCTGTTTACAGTACCACGGCATTGTGTCAGCAGTCTGGGTGAACAGTGCCGATATACGCAGTTTCCGGACGAACGTTTTGAGTGGGATGTCTGTATGATCCGGGAAAGACACCCCGAATTGACCGGAACAGCTGCGATATTCTGGGATTATCTGGAGAAAACGATTCCGGGGCAGATGCCTTAGGATATACGCGCGCCCGGCATTGCCGGGCGCGGCGTTTTTCCGCACTGGAAAATCCGCGCTCTCTGCTGTATAATGATGCGGCAATAACCGGAAGAAACAAAGGAGAACAATGATGAAACGCATTACAGCTGTTATCATTCTTTTGCTGCTGCTCACAGCATGCGGGAAATCCGAATTCGGCGTGACCGAAAACACCGGGAAATGTATGACGATCACGGCTGTGAACGCCGACAAAGACGATTTCTTTATTATCGGCTCACTGGAGGTTGCCGAAGGGGAGGAGATCACGGCAGTCGCCGATCTGACTAAGGGCTC
>JAEEGI010027802.1_pt1 | contig 10802 bp, 7 predicted proteins | sample 8958751 | NCBI WGS metagenome assembly JAEEGI01 (sample SAMN16246545, study PRJNA631951) | gut metagenome | biome: gut microbiome; feature: rumen; material: KS-attached | host: Bos | place: Iran: Karaj | collected 2018-10 | reverse complement strand
ACACCAACATCAAATGTGTCAGCGACTTGGTTTTTAACACCAGCGGTACTACCGATGGAGAATAAGACGTTATTTTCTTTGAAGTAGTTAGAGGAATAGCTCTTACCGATAACGCCTGGGCTTCTTAAGTAGCCTTCTTTAGAAGCATTAGCGAATGTTTTCATTAAAGCTTTCATATTATCGTTGTTGTAATCGAGGTGAGCTTCACCATATTCGTCAACACTTGTATAGCCATAGCCATATTGTTGAGAAAGAGTGATGAATAAGTTAGCGTCACTATCGTAACCAACATAGGAGTTCATGCTACCATCTTTAGCGGTGATTAATGGTGAATTTGGGTGAGCAGCATCATATTCTTTGAATGCTGGGCATAATTTACCGAATAATTCTTCCCATGTTAAGGATTCAATATAGGCCTTATTCATGGTGATACCTTTTGTGGCTAAGAATTGCACGAGTTCACTATCGAATAAACGTGTTTCATTGTAGAACATCGCTTCTGTGGATTTTGAGAATGGTAAGCAATATGTACCAGGAAGTGGGAATTCTTGACCTTCTTTTAAGTAAGCTTGAACGAGGTCTTCTTTTTCCGCGGCGGTCCAGCCATATTCTTCGTTATCCATGAATGGATCTAACTTAACAGCTTTACCGAAGTCGATGTAGTCAACGACGTGGTCTGGATAAGCGATGACTAAGTCACCGTATTCACCAGTTTGAATGTCAGAAATTGTTTGAGAATGGATTGTATCGTAGTTACCACTGATCCAACCATCTTCAAGTTTAATTTCAACGTTTGGTTCAATTTCCGCAAATGAATCAACGAATGATTGTAATTTGGCTTGATAGCCTTGAGCATAAGCTTGTGTAAATTTAATGGTAACTTTGTGGTCAAAGTGGCCTTTCTTTTCAGTGTTAGAATTACCACCACCGCCATTACATCCTGCTAATGAGAGGACGGAGGCAAGTACCATTACTGGAACAAGAGTTTTCTTTTTCATTATATTTCTCCTTTTTATTAAATTGTCATCGACAATATTAATCATTTTATTAGCCTTTAATACCGGCTCTTCCGACACCTTTCATAATGTATTTACGGAAGAAGACGAATAACAAGAACAATGGGACAGTGACACAGAAGGAAGCGGCCATTTGATAACCGTATTCCACCATACCTGTATCAATATCTTGGAAGGCACTACCACGTAATCCGTTAGAGATTAAGCGGAATTCTTCGTTCTTTGTAACTAAGTTTGGCCACACATAGGAATTCCATGTACCCATGAACTTTAAGATGGTGATGGAAATTAGTGTAGGAGCGGCGAGAGGAACCATGACTTTCCATAAGAAGTCCCAGTCACTCTTACCATCGACTTTCGCGGCTAAATAGAGTTCCTTAGGGATTTGTTTGAAGTTTTGTCTTAATAAATAAATATGGAAGACAGAAACGACAAATGGCACAATCATCGCTAAGTAAGCATCCATTCTTGTTTGATCTTTAATCCAACCGAATGCGTTAACGGTTAAGTAGTTAGAAATAACCATCATTTCACCAGGAATCATCATTGTCATTAAGAAGATCATGAATAATGGTTCACGGCCTTTGAATTCAAGTCTAGCGAAAGCAAAGGCGGCGAAGATAGTTGTGACTAAAGTGCCCGCTGTGGAGAAGATCGCCACGATAATGGTATTAAACATATAACCAGTGAAGTTAAATGTTTCAAAAACATAGGAATAGTTACTCCACATAACAATATTTGGGAAGAATGTTTGTTGAGTAGCCATGATTTCATCGTTTTGCTTTAAGGATGTGATAATCATCCAATAGAATGGGAACATCACGGTTAAGGCTAAAGCGACGATGAATAAATAGGTGAGAACTGTGGTGATGATGTGCACCACTTTTTCACGACGTTTGATTGATTCAACGGTCTTACCACTTTCCACGATGGATAAAGTGATATTAGGATTGACACGGACTTTCTTAAAGTCAATGTATGTCATTTGTTCTTCTTGTTGAACGACTTGTTCTGCCATACTTGCCACCTCCTAATAATGGACTCTCTTCTTACTGACGCCAAATTGGACGAAAGTAAAGATGAGAATCACGATAAAGAGGAACACACCTGCTGCTGCCGCACGTGATGTATTACCCTTTTCAACGTTATCGTAAACGTAATAAACGATTGTTTCCATGTCTGGAATATTAGAGTTCTTACCCATTGTGCCAGGACCATTGAAGATAGCGACAACGGATGTATATTCCTTAAATGATCCGATAAATGATGTAATCATCAAATAAAGGATTTGTGGGGATAATAATGGAACGGTAATCTTCCATAATGTTTTAGCTTTTGGACAGCTATCGATTTGGGCGGCTTGATAGTATTGTTTATCAATGCCTTGTAAACCAGATAATAAGATAAGGATTTTAAATGGAATACTGTTCCAAACGATATATAAGCATAATGGAATCATAGCAACCCATCTATCCGCACCATAGACCCAAACGGTGTTGGAGTGGAAGATGAAGTTGATAATACCAGACTTATCAAAGATAACTGAGAAGACTAAACCAATAGCCACCGCGTTAGTGACATATGGAAGGAAGAAGACGGTTTGTAAGAATTTTTGTAACCACTTAATAGAATTAAGGGCGACAGAAATAATTAACGCTAACAAGATGGATACAGGCACGGTGACAAATGTAATAATCAACGTGTTCGGTATCGCATACGTTGTAAAGTAGGTTTCTAGACCGCCTTGCCCAGTCTTCACCCAGCCAAAGATGACACCAAAGTTCTCTAATGTGAAACCAGAGAAGCGACCAGTCGCATATTGGTAATCTTTCGCAAAGGAAATAAAGATGGTGTTAATTAAAGGATAAAGTAAGAAGATGGAGATTAAGACCACGACTGGACCAAGGTATAACCAAGCTTTCCAGTTGTTCTTACTAGCGACATCTTCAATACCTGTCACTTTGTAAGGTTTTGTGACTCTTTTATTGGAAACCAAGCGAATGACTTTATTCTCATTCTCTTGTAAGCCTTCCTCATATTCAGGAACTTTTTCAGGTTCGGCTGTGGGTAGGCCTGCAGTATTATGAGTCCTTTTTTTCTTACTTAAGAAATTTAGAAATTCTATACCCATAGACGCTCCTTTCGTTATTTAATGTAGATCCTTTCATCAGTTTCAGCATCAAAGATGAAAACTTTATGAGGTTTAACTTTGAAAGCAACTTTTCCTGGATTGACTTTGTCATCCGCAGAAATAATCGCTTTGAATGTTGGTTTGGTGCATAATTCGTTTTTAGCCACAACGGAAATATCACGACCCATGACTTGGATCATTTCACATTCAGCATGTAAGACGCCTTTGTCTTTTTCATCAGCAAGGACAAAGCCTTCTGGTCTAATAGCAACGGAGACTTCTTGGTCTTTAATGCCTTTGGCTTCACCAACACAGTCTTCACCAACGTAAATCTTTTCGCCTTTAACAGCGCCTTTGAAGACATTGATTGGTGGAGTACCTAAGAATTGGGCAACGAATAAGTTTGCAGGGCTGTTATAAACTTCTTGTGGTGCGCCCATTTGTTGCATTTCACCGAGTTTCATAACAACGATTTTATCGGAAATGGACATTGCTTCTTCTTGGTCGTGAGTAACGAACACGGAAGTAATACCTGTTTCTTGTTGAATTCTTCTAATTTCTTCACGGGTTTGTAATCTTAAACGAGCATCTAAGTTAGATAATGGTTCGTCTAAGAGTAAGACACGTGGGTGTTTAACTAACGCTCTAGCAATAGCGACACGTTGTTGTTGACCACCGGATAATTGATTTGGTTTTCTTTCCAAATATTCATCAACTTGGACGAGCTTAGCGGTATCGTAAACGATATCTCTTCTCTCTTCTTTTGTTAATTTACGGTGAGCAATCGCTTGCGCTGTATCTAAAACGATATCACTGAGTTCTAATTGTTCAGCGAGTTCATCCATGACTTGTTTAGCGGTTTCAGTGGATGTTCTATGTAATTTGAAATAAATCTTTGTATGTTCTTTATCGTAGTAAAGCTTCATGTCAGTGATTTTCAAATTGTGTTTCTTGAAGAAGTCTCTGACAAACTTTTGATTTTCAGCATTAACAACATTACTCACAAAGTAACGAGCTTCTTCCATTGGTACACTATTGGAGATTGCATCAAAGCATTCTTGTAAGCGGGAATGTAATAAGGATTTAACACGCGCCACTAAGTCGAAGCCACGTTTACCACGGGAAATAACGATTTCACCTGGATTACCAATTGGTTTAATCGCTTCTCTAATGGTTCTAATTGTGTCGTCCATTTGTGGTAAGTCGAAGTCTTTACCTAATCTTGATTTGAATGTTAAATCAACGGTCTCTTTTTCACCGATTTTATTAACGGTGGCTCTGACTGTTGAATCGAATAAAGCTTCGGATGTTTGGACCTCTTCAACGTTGGTTAATTTAGCATCGATGATTTTTGGGAAATTATCGACGAATAAATTCTTACTTGCTGGCGCAACGTTTTTAAGTAAAACGGTGAGTTTAAGGTTTTCACCTTCTAAAGAAGAGGTGATTTGGAATTGTTTCTTATTTAAGCCGACACGTTTGCAAAGAGAATCGACTGATTTGAGAATACCATCAAGGACATCTCTCTTCTTCATTTGATACTCATAATTGAGGGTAAAATCAAAGAAGGTAACGAGAGGAATCTCAACTTGGAGATTTGTTAATGGGAATTCGATGTTCTTATAGATAGTCATATGAGGATAAAGAGCATAGTTTTGGAAGACTAAGCCAATACCTCTTTTTTCTGGAGATAAATTAGTGACTTCTTGATCACCGAACCACACTTCACCAGATGTTGGGGTTTGTAAACCTGAAATCATGTAAAGAGTTGTTGATTTACCACATCCTGAAGGTCCTAATAAACCAACAAGAGTGCCATCATCAACGTTAAAGTTCAAATCTTTAACAGCGATTGTGTCACGAATGTTCTTACGTGCGTCACCAGGGAAAATTTTAGTTAAATCTTTAATTCTAATTTCCATAATGTATCTCCTTAATTCGTTCCGTCGTCATCGACGTCTTCGTTTAATTTGAGTTTAATGATTCTTCTTCTTTCTTTATTGGTCTTAATAACACCGACCATGTATTTGATGAAATAGCCAATGATGACGACTGACATCACAGAAAGAACGATGATGTAGGCATCGGCTGGGTTATAAACAACGATAGCGTTATTTAAAGCACTGGCTCTTAAAACGATGAAGACGAGATCGAATAAGACCACTAAGCTACCGAATAAGAATAAGGCGGCTTTAGTGAAGTATGATTTATTCTTCATTCTTCTGAATTCATCATTTTTATATTTGTTCTTCAAATAGAAGTAGAGTCCAATTGTGGTACCGACAAAGACAGCGATATATGCGATTAAAAGAATAATTAAGAACGCATTGATATCGAATAAGTTAGCTTTTTCGGTATATGGCATGATGGAGTGGTAACCAAATCTTGTAATGACGTTACTACGAGCGATTGGGCCTTTTTGGGCTAATAAGTCTAATGTGACATATAAGCCAACAAATGAAACGGCTTTGATTTTATCAGCGGAGAAGTTAGCAGCGATATCACTATTCTTAAATAAGAATGAGACTCTGTTACCTTTTTGTTGTTCTAACTTAAACTGTGCAACAGGTGTCACGATTTTGACATCTTTTTGGACATCTGCACCACCATCACGATATGTAATTCTGAAACTACAAAGAGTTAAAGAAGTTAATCTATAACGGATTTTGAGTTTACCAGACTTAATATCATTTAAGTGTGTATTGTAATAGTTAGATTTTAAGTGTTCGTAAATATTGGCTTCACTAATATCAACGTTTAAGTCGATAGCGGAGAAACCAGAGAATGTGGATAAACCAGTAAATGAGCATTTGATGAAGTCATTGATATCATAGGCTCTTGAGAAACCTTGCTTTGGTTCAATGCTATAAGCTTGACTTAATTCTGGTTCAGTAATCGCGGTTTCACCGACTGTTCTGGCACGGTAGATGTTATGTAAAACTGTGCTTGAGAAGTCAATTTCTTCACCTTCTGCTAATGGGATATCGCAGTATAAGGATTTTGTATAGTCGTTAACTTGACGGCCAACACATTCAAATAATGAGTTAGCAGATGTTGGAGCAAAATCGAAATAACGAGTTTCAGCAGCACCATTAACGTTGACTTTATATTCAAGGGTAAGTGGTTTTTGTTCGCCAGTCTTTGGATACCAACCAATGATGAAGTTTTGTGTTTCATCACCGTATTTAGAAGCACCAGCTTTTGACAATGGTTCGGCTTTAGCGGCTGGGAAATTAGCACCATATTGAACTGTAGCACCATGGTTCCAGTCAGCAGCCCAACCTTCTAAGTTAGCTTCTGGTTCAACCTTAAATACCATACCTTCTGGAATGTTTTGGAAGGACTCTGAATAAATTTCAGTAACTTCTTGAGGAATGGTAATGGAAGTAATACCTGTCCAATCTGGGACAACATTAATACCTAAACGAGTGACATCGAGATTGAAAATGTGGTTTCTTGTTAAAGAACGAGGGATAACGATGTCAGTAACACTTGCGGTAGCATTTAAGCTATAGACGTAAGAGTTGAAGTGAACAGGTTCGTATTCACCTTTTTCATAAGCTTCAGTAATTGCTTCTCTTTCTTCGGCGGTCTTGGTGTTGAAATCTTTGAGATATTCATCAAAACCAGCATCATCTGGCGCTAATAAGTAGGAAGAGGTAGCATCACACCAACCTTGACCACCAGTTGAGAACATAAAAGTAAAAGACTGCCCCATTGATGTCTTAGTAGATGAAGTAGCAGAAACCATGAGATTACCATCTGGGATTTCAACTTCACCACTATAATCAGGAGCAGCGGCTTTTCTGTCTAAAAGACGTGGCTGGTTTAAAGATGCTGTTTTAGTATCATTCTTCGCTACGGGCGCGTTAAAAGATGACAACGAAAAAAGGCTTATTAATCCTAGCAAACATGGAAGGACAAATTTTTTCACCATATGAGTGGCCTCCAGCATTCCATTTTTATCATTCTTATTATACATACATATGCCTGCGCTACGCAATACATTATTCTTAGTCGTAATTCCTGGTTTTAAAATCAACAGGCTTTTTATATGGTGTGGTCTTTTCGAGTTCAACTTCTTGAAAAGAAAAATAGATTTTTGTTCTTTTCCCATCAACCTCGGTAAGGCGCAACATATAATCCGCAAAACCTTGTTTATTTTTAGAAAAAACCATAATTGAAAAAGAAATTATGATTGGTAGTCCAAAAGTGAATAAAGATAGCACTAGAATTGCGAAATAGAAGATCGCAAATCTGGCTAAAGTACGTGGTAAAGATGGTGATAAGCAGTTAGAATCCACTAAACCAATGCCATATAAGGCTTTTCCAAATGTCATCCTGCCACGTCTAAAGATGAATATTGGGACAAGATAAACTAATAATCCTGTGAAGCAATACACAGCGAAAATATTAACCCAAAGCAACATATTTGTTTGATAGTTAATAATGTCTTTATAGTGAGGTACCACCACGACTAGATAAGCTTGTAATTTGTTATCAATATATGGTTGGTACGCTTTTTTATAATATTCGGTATAGATTTGAGAACTAGCACTTTCCACTGATTCGAATAAAGCAGGATTTTCCACTACTTCATTTGATTCATTAACGATAAACATTGGAGTATCATTATGGACCATTGTTTCCGCTAAACGATATTCACGATAATCTTTTACTACTGTTTCATAGTTCTCATTAGTGGCCACACTTTGAGCATAGCTCATAAATGTGTCGATTGCTGCTTTAGAACGTGTCATTCTCGATTTAGCGGTTTGGCCTTTATCGTAATTTAAAACAGAAATAATATCTCTTAAGACGTTATCGTCATCATAAGCATATAAACCAGAATCTAAACGCATTTGTGTTAGTTCTTGTGATTTAGCTTTATAAGTAGGCGTGTTCCTTATTATTTCACGTACACCTAAGAAGCATGAAAGAAAAACCATAATGAAAATAAGAATATCCAAAAGATTAGCGAATATTCGATGAGTAAATTTAGGGCGATAATACAAAACGTTAATATTTTGATTATTGCTCGCTATTTCTGCATCAGAAACAACTTCATTAATATGGTCTTCCATGATTAAATTTTATATCCTTTTGCACGATAAACATTATCCATCTCTTCGCTAGTTAGATATAGCGAGTTAGATAAGTAATCGGTAAGAGAACGATTATACTGGTTAAAAATTAAAAAGAAAAGACTAATTAATAACAAAATGCCCGAGAACACAGTTCCATATAATAAATAATGCAAAGTAAACAAAGTATTAAATGGTACGAGCATTGATGGAATAAACATAATGCCAAGTAAGGTCGCAAATAAACTGTATAAAGCGCTGGCCACTACCATTCTTTTCTTTGTGTGATTCATAGAATAGAAGTCCACTCTTTCAATTTTCATAAAGAGCATTGCTAATGTTTTTCTATTCTTATTTATTAAAGGAAAAATGAGGAATAATCCCGACCAAACAATAACATGAGAAATATAAGCACAAATAGTCATGAGATTTCCATGATATGTTTCAAGTTCTTTGATACGATCTTTACATTCTAAATAAGAACGAGCTTCGCCCTCATAATGTAAATCATTCTTTTCGATATCATTCATCACTTCCGCGAGAAGAGGATTAAAGAGATTATTAGATATATCCTTATAATACTTTTGTCCAATATCGCCCATCGCGTCTTTTGGATCATAGAAAGCATACAGTTCGTTTTTAACCTCTATTTTTAAAATATACTCTTTCGTGGAATCATTATATTCAAAGTAATTATCTTTCTTGTTATAGTAATTGAAACTATCAAAATATGTTTGTTCTTTATTTCTAATATCTTTATAGAAATGATAAACGGTGTCGTTTTCTTTTTTATGACCGTATTGTGGATTTTTTGTATCAATGCTTTCTTCAGTGTCTAAAACGAAATAGCTTAAGAAGCAACGATATGTATATTCCACGCCTGCGGTTACATCTGTACGATCAAAACCACTATCACGTAGTAGCACTTTCGAATTGTAATAATGATCATACATATCTAGTGTGGTTAAAACATGCTCTTCATTTTTAGCGTTATAATTTGTCGCGGCTTTACCAATTGGGGCAGCGGCAATATTAAAAATAAGGTAAGTCAAAATAAAGTGTATGAAGAAATCAGCGAGGAAAACTAAGATCCTTCTACCCTTTTTCAAAGGATGAATATCAATATAATTTTCTTGTGTTACTGTCTCTTCTTCAGCCATAACCTACTATTTATCTATTAATATATCCTTAATTGCATCTAGTTTTTCAGTGGTAACACCAATGACTTTATTTAAGTAATTATATGTCTTTTCTTGTAAGGTTTCGCCCTCATAGGCTTTGATGGTAGCGCCATATCTATCATCGATATCTTCAGTTTTACAAATACCGCTTATTTTAGCGAAGTTAGAGAATAAATAATCACGATAGAGATATTCTTCTTCCATCCCACATAAAGCTTCGATTAAATAGGCCATACAGCCTGTTCTATCCTTACCAATCGCGCAGTGGAAATCAATTGGATAATTATTTCTATCGCTAAGAAGTTCAAAGAACTCCTTAATACGCGCTGGATTATCGTATAAGAAGGCGCTACGTTCGCCAACATAAGTGAGAACGTTTTCTCCACCATAATACATTGGTAAGTGGCTGTAATAGACTGTTTTACCTAGTGGTGATATGGTGATGTTACCGTTTTCTCCTGGTCTTCTTAAATCTATTTCGGTTTTGATCTTTAATACGTTTAACAAAACGTCACGAGATTGATCATCTAATAAAGAAACACCCGCTTGATCTGCATCTTCATTAAAGCGCCCACTGCGGTAGATTAAACCCTGTTTAATGCCATGCCCGCCTAAATCACGAATGTTCATGACATTATTGACGAATAGATTACGTGGACCTTTATTCGTGGTTCTAAAGGCTTTTTTCTCACTTTTAAACTGTAATGTATCGTTGTAATAAGCCGTTACTTGATATTGATATTCAGTATCTAACTTAAAGTTATAGAATTCATATTGATCAAAATTGGTAATATTACTTCTTGTATACCAAGGAGTTTCGTTGTTTCCTTCATAGATATCAACAATGTAATATTTAGGTTTCTTATTAGTGTTTGATTTAGATCCTTCCCAGTTAATAGCGATAGGTAATGGTTGTTCTTTTGATGAACTACCTGCGGCTATGCCGTTCGTAGATAGATAGTCTTCACTATTGATGTATTTATTTTGTAATTCAGTATGGAAATCAAAAACTTCACCAGCATCTTTTAATTTAAATTCAAATGATGTGGGATTAGCTTGGCATGCGACAAGGGAAGTTAGAAGTAATAATGATCCAAATAAAGCAAGAGATTTTTTCATAGCATTTTTCCTATTAAATGATTATATCATTATAACCATCATTAGTAATTAATGAAAAACGATTTGATTCTTTTCATGGTTGAAACTATAAACTTATTTTCCTAAAATGGACTCAATAAAGGATTATTATGCTTTCCATCACTACTGCCGAATTTAAGAACAATTTTAGAAAGTATGCACTTCTTGGTCAAAAAGAAGAAATTGAAGTAACAATTAATGGAGAAGTGGTTTTTTATATCACTCCAAAAAGAGTTAAAACAATAAATCAAGT
>JAEEGI010027799.1_pt1 | contig 10803 bp, 12 predicted proteins | sample 8958751 | NCBI WGS metagenome assembly JAEEGI01 (sample SAMN16246545, study PRJNA631951) | gut metagenome | biome: gut microbiome; feature: rumen; material: KS-attached | host: Bos | place: Iran: Karaj | collected 2018-10 | reverse complement strand
GCCATCTGCGTGTCGGGCGACTTCAACCCGAAGGAGATGGTGGCCGTCATCGAGAAGTATTTCGGCGACTGGGAGCCCAACCCCGACGTCCCTGCGCTGCAGTTTGAGAAAGAGGCCCCCATCACCGCCCCCATCGAGCGCGAGGTGTTCGGCCTCGAGGCCGAGAATGTCATGCTCGGCTGGCCGCTGACCGGTGCGTCTGACCTGAAGAATGCGGCCGTCGCCGAAATCGCAGGATCCGTCCTCAGCAACGGTACGGCCGGCCTGATGGACCTGGACCTGAACCAGCAGCAGAAGGTGCTCGGCGCCTTCGCCGGCACCAATGTGCAGCCCGACTACAGCAGTTTCCTGGCCATGGGCCGTCCCAAGGATGGCCAGACCCTGGAAGAGGTGCGTGACCTGCTGCTTGCCGAGGTGGCGAAGCTCCGCACCGGCGAGTTCGACGAGGGCTTGATCGAGGCTACGGTCAACAACCTGCGCCTGGACAAGATGCAGCAGCTGGAGCACAATTCTTCCCGTGCCTCCGCCTACGTGGACGCGTTCATCAACGGCATCGACTGGAAGGATGCGGCCGTGGAGCTGGACCGTTACGCCGCCGTGACCAAGGACGCCATCGTCGCCTGGGCCAATGAGTTCCTGCCGGAGAACGGCTATGCCGTCGTGTACAAGCGCCAGGGAGTGGACGACAGCGTCCAGAAGATCGCTGCGCCGAAGATCACCCCGATCGTGACGAACCGCGACAGGCAGAGCGACTTCCTCAGCGAGATCCAGAATACGCCCGTCAAGCCGATCGCCCCGTCCTTCGTGGACTTCTCCAAGGATATGAAGCGCTTCGAGGTCGCTCCCGGCATCGATGCGCTCTACAAGAAGAATGAGCTCAACGACGTCTTCACCCTCCGCTTCGAGGTGAAGACCGGCGCCGAGCAGGATCCCGCCCTGCCCCTGGCGTTCAGTTATCTGCAGTATCTCGGTACGGCCGACATGACCGCCGAGCAGATCGCTTCCCGGATGTACGAACTGGCCTGCAACTTCAGTTTCAACTGCGGCCCCAACCGTACGGTCATCAACCTGTCCGGCCTGGGCGAGAACATGGAGGAGGCGCTCCGCCTGCTGGAAGACCTGATGGTCAACGCCGTCCCGGACGAAGCCGTGCTGCAGAACCTGAAGATGGACTCGATGAAGTCCCGCATGGATGTCAAGAAGGCCCAGCGCTCCTGCTTCTCCGCGCTGCAGCGCTATATCATGTACGGCGGCGATTATGTCAAGAAGATCACGCTGTCCAATGAGGAGCTGCTTTCCCTGACCTCGGAGGACCTGCTCCCCAAGGTGAAGGACCTGTTCGGTTTCGAGCACCGGGTGCTGTACTACGGACCCGATTCCGAGCCTGCGCTGAAGACCGCGATCCTGGAGAATCACCTGATCGGAGAGGACCTGAAGCCCCTCGAGGATGTTTTTCCCGTCCGTCTGCTGACCCGGGAGGACAAGGTCGTCCTGGCCCAGTATGACGCCAAGCAGCTCTATTATCTCCAGTACTCCGACCGCGGAGAGGCCTTCGATCCTTCCGCCAACCCGGAGGTATCCCTGTACAACGAGTATTTCGGCGGCGGGATGAACTCCATCGTCTTCCAGGAGATGCGCGAGGCCCGCGGCCTGGCTTATTCCGCGTCGGCTTTCCTCGCATCTCCGTCCCACAAGGCCGATACGTATCCGTTCATCGCCTTCATCGCGACGCAGAACGACAAGATGCAGCAGGCCGTGGAGGCCTTCGACGAGATCATCGAGCAGATGCCTGAGTCCGAGGCCGCATTCTCGGTCGCGAAAGACGGCATCCTCTCCCGCCTGCGCACGGAGCGCACCACCGGCTTCGCCGTCCTGAATGCCTTTGAGGACTGCGAGCTTCTCGGACTGGAGCGCCCGCTGGACAAGGAACTGTTCGAAAAGGTGCAGGGCATGACGCTCGCCGACGTGAAGGCGGCGCAGGAGAAGTGGGTCAAGGGACGCGACTACACCTACGCGATCCTGGGCGACCTGCAGGATCTCGATACGAAGTACCTTTCGACCTTAGGGCCCGTCCAGGTCGTCTCCCAGGAGGAGCTCTTCGGCTATTAGGCCGGAGACAGGACGATCGAGGGGTCGATGTCGAGTTTGGCGGAGATGACCTTCGCCTGCTCGAAAGTGGGATTGGCTTTGCCGTTCAGGATGGCGCTGAGCCTCGGGGCGGTCATCCCTAGCAGATCCGCGATCTCCTTCTGGGTTGCCCCGGATTCAGTAATACGCAAAGCGAGCATTTCCGCCAGGGAAGGAATCTTGATGGGGAAATGCTCGTTTTCGTATTCCTCCACCAATTCCGACAGGACATCCAGCTCCCTTAGACGGAAGTCATCCGCAGGCGTATTCTCATCCGTCTGGGTAAAGATCTCTTCGATCCTTGCCAGGAGGGCTTGGTATTGCATTTCGTCTTTGATCTGTGCCATGGCGTCATATTTTTGATGCGTCAATCTTCCCGTATTCGGGATGCGTCCCCAGGAAACGGATAAATACGAGGGCCGGGCTGAATTTGACCGCGGCCACCAGGCGATATCTGTTCCCCTTTATGTTGAATACATAGCGTTGGTTCCCGACATAGTCAGCGGAATTGAAGTCTTTCCGGATGTCCGCCAGTGACCCCCAGCGGGCTTTCCGCGTCTTGAGATACCACTCGATGAGCGGCAGCCTGGCGTCCGGGTGTTTTTCCCAAAATGCTTTCAATGTCGAAACCGCAATGATCCGCATGGCACAAAGATAGAGATAATTATTGAATTCGTAACAAGATTATGATTTTAATAATTATTCTTTCCATTTCGAGTCGGTGAGGTTCTGGAGGCCGGGGAGGCCGTAGTAGGCGGCGACGATGTCACCCTGGAGAAGGACGGCGCGGCCCAGGTTCTCCGGATGGTCCACCAGGTTGAGGGCGTCCCGGAGTTCGCCCTTCTGCAGTTGTACGGACAGGCAGGCGCTCCGGTCGGTCGTGCCTGCGCGCGAGGCCAGGACCAGGTTGGTCCGTGAGCTGAAGGGGCCCTTGAACGACGCTTTCGTCGAACTGAGGTCCCCGCCCACGATGTACCCGTAGACCCAGACGCCTGAGGTCCCGATGCGGTCTTTCGCTTCCGGCACGCTCAGGGCGTCGTCCGGGTCCTTTCCCTTGGGAGTCCCGCCCCCGATCGTGAAGTCTTCCGTGCGGTAGTTGAGGGTGGTGTCGACCTGGATCGAGATGCCGCCCGCGGGCGTGCCGGCAGGGGAGGACGGCGTTGCGACGGAGATGTCGAGCGTCAGCATGTCGCGGGCGGCCAGGTCCCGGGTGAGCAGCGTCTTGTCCGTCCCCCCGTCGCTCAGGACCAGGGAGACCTTGCCCGGGGAGAAGTAGGCGAAACGCCGCTCGGAGTAGCCGTACATCAGTTTTCCTTCGTCCGAGTGGAGATGCATCGATCCGTTGGGGTATGCGCCCAGGAAGGCGGACGCGATCTTGAGGCGTATGCCGGCGTTCAACTGCCTGCAAACCAGTTGGACGCGGCTGACTTCCCCGCTCTTGACGGTGACCTGCTGGCTGTCACCGTACTGGGGAGAGGCGAAGGCGGGTGCGTTGAATTCGCCCGAGAGGGCGGTCACGTTGTAGGTGCCGGCCGCCGCGAGGATGCTTTGGGGCGCGGACCCGTACAGGCCGTCGTAGAGTACGGCACCCTTGGCTCCGATCACCTTGAGCATGAACTTGTTGGTATCCGGGACGCCGGGCGAAGTGCTCCGCGTCTGGAGATAGAGGTCTTCGATGAACGCCACTTCGATGCTCCCGTCTTCGGCGGGGGGCAGCAGGGCGTCGCAGGAGGAGAGGAGGAGGAAAAGCAGGGGAGAGAAAAAGAAAGGAAGTTTTTTCATGGTTCAAGCATGGGTTTGGTCCGGGGACAAAGCTAAACCTTTTCCGGAAAGACCGGCTTCAAAAACTTACATTTATCCGTTTGTGCGGAAAATTCACGAGCCGGACACATCACTGCGCCCGGCCCGCTACTTAACCTAAACTTAAACTATGAAAAACTTCAAGGGCAAAGTTACCTCTTTTTCCTAAAAAAACAAATGATTTCAGTAAAAAATCAAATAAAATGCACAAATATTTTCGAAAAACGTATATTTATGTGCTATTCGTATATTATGCGCCCTTTTTGTGCGATCCGTCGCGGAATATGGAATAAATGTGTAACTTAGTCGAAACTATTGCGATCCGATGAAGCGATTCCTCCTTGTCTTATTTGCGCTGGCGCTCAGTTGCCAGTGGCTTGGCGCGCAGCCGCCGCGTGTCCCCGAGTATGTCACATTCGCCGGAGAGACGGTCCGTTTTGACAGATCCGACCTGTATGAGCGGATGGACCGCGAGCTGCTCGCGTTCACCTATATGCATTCCACCTCCATCCTGATGCTCAAGCGTTCGGACCGCATCTTCAAGGAAGTCGTGCCGATCCTGCGCCGCTACGGCATCCCGGAGGACCTGAAATACCTGATGGTGATCGAGAGCAACCTGGATCCGCAGGCCCTATCGCCGGCCGGAGCCGCCGGACTGTGGCAGTTCATGGCCGGATCGGCCAAGGAATATGGCCTGGAGGTCAACGCCAACGTCGACGAGCGCTACAACGTCGAGAAGGCGACCATCGCAGCCTGCCGCTATCTGAAGCGCTCGTACGCCCGTTTCGGGGACTGGATGAGCGTGGCGGCGAGTTACAATGCGGGACCTGCGGCCATTGCCAGCCGGATGGAATCGCAGAAGGAGAAACGGGCGGCCGACCTCTGGCTGCTCAATGAGACGTCCCGATACATGTTCCGGGTCCTCGCAGCGAAGATGCTGTTCGAGGACCCGGCAGAATTTGGATTCAATGTACCCGAAGAGGACCGTTATCCGGCAATCGGGGTGAAGGAGGTGGTGGAGGTGAGTGACCCGATCGAGGACCTGGCGGTGTTTGCGAAGGACCACGGCGTCAGTTTCGCCCAGCTCAAGCGCGCCAACCTCTGGCTGCGGGAGTCGAAGCTCAACAACGCTTCCCACAAAAATTACGAGATCATCATCCCCCGCGACCCCGGTCGCCCTTAGCCCAGGCACGATGACGGCCGGAGGCCTGTGGACTTTCGGGAGCAGGATGGAACCCTTCCGGGGAATGCTCCCAAAAGTCCACAGGCCTCCGGCCTACAGGTACGGCGTGTGTCTTAGACGATTTCGATCTGGCGGGATACGGGCGTCTTGGTCGTCTCCTCCTTCTTGGGAAGGGTGATGGTCAGGACTCCGTCGTTCATCGCGGCGGCGATGTGGCCGACTTCGACCTCCTCCGGGATGATGAAGGTCTGGTGGTAAGAGGCGTAAGAGAACTCCCTGCGGAGGTAATTCTTCTTCTTGTCCTCCTTGTGCTCTTCCTTCTTCTCCAGGGAGATCACCAGCTCGTTGTCGTTCTCGACACTGACCTTGAAGTCTTCCTTGGTCATGCCCGGGGCAGCGATCTCGACCTGATAGTCTTTCTCGTTCTCGAGGATGTTGACGGCAGGGGAAGCGAACTGCTTGGCAGGGGTCACTCTCCAGAGGTCGTCATCGAAAAACTCGTTGAAAATGCTGGGCAGCCAATCCTGGTTGCGACGGTGTGCATAATGAACAGGTACCATAATGTAAGTCTCCTATACTTTAAGTTTAACTTTCTTTTTATCCCCCGCCACCGTGGCGGGTCCGATGGAAGATATGGCAAAAGGGGGACCATTGTGAAAATGGCCCCGAAATGTGACATTTTGTCACTAAATATCTGACAATCTGATACTTACGCTGACATTTTGGCATAATTCGCAAAATAATTACATTTGTATTGGCGATGGAGCAGCGCGTTTACATAGCGATCGACCTGAAGTCTTTCTATGCGTCGGTGGAGTGCGTGGCCCGCGGGCTGGATCCGCTGACCACGCATCTGGTCGTCGCCGACCCCACCCGTACCGAGAAGACCATCTGCCTGGCCGTTTCCCCTTCGCTGAAGGCCTACGGCGTCGGCGGCCGGGCGCGGCTTTTCGAGGTCGTGCAGCGGGTGCGGCAGATCAATGCGGAGCGCCGCCGCGCCGCGCCCGGAGGCCGCCTCACCGGGAAATCCTCCTCCGACCCGGAAGTGCGCGCCCATCCCTCCCTGGCCCTCGACTACCTTGTCGCCCCGCCCCGGATGGCCGAATACATGAAAGTCAGCAGCCGCATCTACGGCATTTACCTGAAATACATTTCCCCCGAGGACATCCACGTCTATTCCGTGGATGAAGTTTTCATCGACGCCACGGAGTACCTGCGCCTCTACCGCTGCACGGCCCGCGAACTGACGATGCGCCTGGTCCGGGACGTGCTGGACAGTACCGGCATCACGGCGACCGCCGGCATCGGCACCAACCTCTATCTGGCAAAGGTGGCGATGGATATCGAGGCGAAGCATCAGGCGGCGGACAAGGACGGCGTGCGCATCGCCGAACTGGATGAACAGAGTTACCGGCGCCTGCTGTGGAACCACCGGCCCCTGCGCGATTTCTGGCGCGTGGGCCGCGGGATCGCCGCCCGGCTCGAGGCCGTCGGCATCGATACGATGGGGCGGCTCGCCCGCGCGTCGCTCGACCCCGGCTGGGAGGCCTGGCTCTACAAGCAGTTCGGCATCAATGCAGAACTGCTGATTGACCACGCCTGGGGATGGGAGCCCTGTACGATGGCCGCCATCAAGGCCTATAAGCCCTCCTCCAACAGCCTGGGCAGCGGCCAGGTGCTCTCGAGTGCCTACGACTACGACAAGGCTCGCATCATCGTGCTGGAGATGACCGACCAGCTCGTGCTGGACCTGGTCGAGAAGCGCCTGCTGACTGACCAGATCGTCCTCAGCCTGGGCTATGACAGCGCCAGCCTGGCCGACGGCAAGGGATACAAGGGCCCCGTCGGAAGCGACTGGTACGGGCGCGCCGTCCCCAAACCCGGCCACGGCTCGGTCAATCTCGGCCGCCCGACCTCCTCCACCCGCCTCATCACGGAAGCCGTCGCCGGTCTCTATGACCGCATCGCCGACCGCCGCCTGCTGGTGCGCCACGTGGGCGTGACGGCCACCCACGTCGTCGCCGAGGACGATGTGGCTTACCGGCAGCTGGACCTCTTTGAGGAGCCTCCGGAACAAGACGGGAAGGAACGCAAGCGGCAGGAGGCGATCCTGGAGATCCGCCGCCGCTTCGGCAAGAACGCCATCCTCAAGGGAATGGATTTCGAAGAAGGGGCCACGACGATCGAGCGCAACAAGCAGATCGGCGGCCACAAAGCATGACGCGTATGGAAGACAGGAAAGAGAACTTCAGCGATATCATCGACCGCCCGCACCCCACCTCGGCGGCGCACCGGCCCATGCCCCTGCAGGACCGCGCCGCCCAGTTTTCTCCCTTCGCCGCCCTGACCGGCTTCGATGATTACCTGGCCGACACCGGCCGCGAAGCGTTAGAGATACTTAGCAAATAAAGCGGCGATGCGGTCCCCCCGGTCCAGGACGCCGTTTACCAGCAGGACCGACGACAGGGTCGCGCTCACGCACAGCTTGCCGTCACTCTTGCGGTAGATGTCCTGGTCGAAGATGAACCGCACCCCCTCCCGCCGCACGTTGAAGCAGGAAAGGAAAGCCTCCTGCCCCCGCAGCGGCGTCTTATACTTGATCGTCACCTCGCTGACCACCATATCGAGGCCCTGCTCGTGCCACTCCCGGAACGAGAAACCCTCGTCCTTCAGCCAGCGGTGCCGGGTCGCCTCCAGATAATGCTGGTAATTGGCGTTGTTGACGATACCCTGGATGTCGCACTCATAATCGCGCGTCTCCATCTCCAGGGTATAGAGATACTCCTTCATCAATAGTTCGCCTCGTGGATCTCGAAGAAAGCCTGCGGATGCGCGCAGACCGGGCAGATCTCCGGCGCGGCGGTGCCCACCACGATGTGGCCGCAGTTGCGGCACTCCCACACCTTGACTTCGCTCTTGGCGAAGACGGCGGCGGTCTCCACGTTCTTCAGCAGGGCGCGGTAGCGCTCCTCGTGCTGCTTCTCGATGGCCGCGACGCCACGGAACTTGGCTGCCAGCTCCGGGAATCCTTCCTCTTCGGCGGTCTTGGCGAAACCCTCGTACATGTCGGTCCATTCATAGTTCTCACCCGCCGCTGCGGCGGCCAGGTTCTGGGCGGTGTCGCCGATGCCTTCCAGTTCCTTGAACCAGAGCTTGGCATGTTCCTTCTCGTTGTCGGCCGTCTTCAGGAAGAGGGCTGCGATCTGCTCAAAGCCTTCCTTCTTGGCCTTGGAGGCGAAGTATGTGTACTTGTTGCGAGCCTGGGATTCGCCGGCGAAAGCGGCTTCCAGGTTTTTCTCAGTCTGGGTTCCTTTGTACTTGTTGCTCATGGCTTATTGTTTTGGGGTTAATTGGCTCTGCCTTTGCGCGTAGCGGGGAACTGTCGCAGCATTTCTTCCACGGAGAAGTCATCCTCGGGCGGACCGAGGATCTCATCGATCAGATCGTAGGCCTCGTCGTTGAGGTCGAACAACTGAAGCAGTTGCTGCTTTTCGGCACCGTCGGGCATCGCTGCGACGTCTGTATCGTCCGGTAGGGCGTTGTCGATGTCCGTCACCTCCTGCTCGATCCCAAGGACAGTATCCTCGACTTGCGTAAGGATCTCCCGGATGCGCTTGAGGTCCGTGATCATCTTTTGTACGCGCTTGATCTCTTTCGTGTACTTCATTCTGCGTTCTCTTTTTGCTGGGACGCCCGCTGTACCTTGGCTGCCTGCTTCTTCCATTTTTCACGGGCCAGCTGCTGCATGTCCACGACTGCATCCCTCTCGTCCACGATCTCGTCGCCGAGGATGGTCTCGATCACATCTTCCATCGTGAGGATGCCCTGGAATGAACCGTATTCGTTGATGATGATGGCGATCTGCTCTTTTTTCTCCAGCATGCCGTTCCAGACATCTACGATGGGTGTTTCCTCGGGGAAACTCTCCACCTCGCGGCGGATGTCTCGCAGGCGGGCGTCGAAACGGTCCTCAGCCATCAGCTGCAGCGCATCTACGCGCAGGATGTATCCTGTGATGTATTCATCGTTGTCGGCATAGACCGGAATGCGGCTGTGGTGGTAGAATCGACGGTCCTTGTAGAAGGCCTTGATCGTCATCGACTCGGGGGCGATGGCTGCCACGACGCGCGGGGTCATGGCGTCGTAGGCCGTGACTTCATCGATGTTGATCAGGTTCTGGATGATCTCATTCTCATCTTCGTCCAGTTCGCCGGACTCTTCCGCGACATCGGCCATGGCGCCCACTTCTTCACGGGAGATGGCGGTCTCGGAGGCTTTGGGTGTGATCCATTTTTGGAGTTTTTCCACACACCAGACAATGGGGAATAGCACGATGATCAACAGCCGGATCGCCTTGGCGGCAAAGCCCATCAGGGATTTCCAGTGACTGGTGCCGATGGTCTTGGGGATGATCTCGGAGAAGATCAGGATCAGCAGGGTCATCAAAGCGCTGACCAGGCCGAACCATTGCGAACCGAAGACCAGGGTCGCCTGCTTACCGACTCCCGCCGCACCGATGGTGTTGGCGATGGTGTTGAGCGCCAGGATGGCTGCGATCGGGCGGGACGAATCCAGCTTATACTGCTTCATCAACTTGGCGGGCTTGTAGCCCTCATCCTCCCGCATGGTGATGTAGGAGATCGGGGTGCTCATCAGGGTCGCCTCTAAAATCGAGCAGAGGAAAGAGATGAGCAGCGCGCCCAGCAGGTAGATGATCAGAAGTGCCATATCAGGCTACAAATATAATTATTTGATGGGAATAAGTATATTCTCCATCTCCGCCGCATCCGAGAATTTGAAGCGCGCCGGGATGTCTTGCCAGCCGCGTCCCTTCCAGTCAGCGAGGGCGAAGTCGCAGCCGGCGTCCCTTGCGCAGGCCCAGTCGTGGTCGGTGTCTCCGAAAAAGACCGTTTCCTGGGGGAGGATACGGACGCCCGCGCTCCCGGAAGCCATTTCGATACATCTCAGCAGCGGTTCCGGATGCGGTTTGTGGTGCGGGGTATCCTCGGCGCAGACGATATGGCCCAGATAGGGCACCATTTCGTGCAGGTATTTGTCGTATTCGAATTCGAAATGGCTGCGGGAAGTCACGACACCGGTCTCAATGCCGGTTTCCTTAATCCTTTTCAGCGCATCCAGCACACCCGGGAAGGGGGAGATGTGATGCGAAAGGGCGATGAAGTTTTCTTCCCACCGGTCGCCGAAAGTCTTCGCGTCTTCATAGCCATAGAGTCCCGCCACCTTGTTGCTCGGGATGCCGAAGGCCTTGTAGGCCTCTTCGTAGGGAATATCCCATCCGAGAAGCTCCCGGACGGTGACCACGAGGGACTCTACACCGGTCCTTTCCGTGTCGATCAAGGTCCCGTCTATGTCGAAAACGGCGAGTTTATACATGACGGACCAAAGATAATTGAAAAATAATCGCAAAAAAAGATTGCTGCCTAAGAGTTTGGCACGGAGATTGAAAATGAATCAAGTGAACATTTTTTCATAAGAATAGTTTTTAGGTTAATGAGATTAGTTTTTGGTTAATTAGTGTTAGATTGGTAAAGATTAGCCCCGATGTGATATCGGGGCTTTTCTTTTTCGTGGGACTAAGCAGATTCGAACTGCTGACCTCTTGCGTGTGAAGCAAGCGCTCTAAACCGACTGAGCTATAGTCCCGATTGGGAGTGCAAAGATAGCAAGAAAAG
>JAEEGI010027797.1_pt1 | contig 10803 bp, 6 predicted proteins | sample 8958751 | NCBI WGS metagenome assembly JAEEGI01 (sample SAMN16246545, study PRJNA631951) | gut metagenome | biome: gut microbiome; feature: rumen; material: KS-attached | host: Bos | place: Iran: Karaj | collected 2018-10 | reverse complement strand
GATGGCCCGGACAACCGTTTGGATTGTCCGGGCCATCGCGTGATTGCGCATTTTTCGATGAAATGGTCCTTGAAAGCTTTTGCCGTTTCGGGGCGGGATCCCACACGAGCAGACTCGCGCGGAATCAGTCGATCTCTTCCGGCACGCCGCCGTCGTCCTCGTCCTCCTCCGGGAGAGGCGTCACGGGGGACGGCACCGCGCCGCCGCCCTGGCGAGCAGCCCATTCCTCCCGCGTCAGCAGCACGGCGCGGGGCTTGGAGCCCTCGAAGGGGCCCACGACCCCCTGTTCCTCCATCTGGTCCACGATCCTCGCGGCGCGGGAATAACCCAGCTTCAGCCGCCGCTGCAGCATGCTCACGCTGGCCTGCTTGGAATCCAGCACCACCTCCACGGCCTCGTTGAACAGCTCGTCCAGTTCGCCGGAATCCTCCTCCTCGTCCTCGTCCTCCTGGGAAGCCTTCTTGCTGTCCTTGTCCGCGGCGCGTTCGATCTCGTCCTGGATGGCCGGGTTGTAATTCGCCAGGCCCTGCTCCTTGACGAAGTTGATGACCTCCTCCCGCTCCTCGTCGGTGACGAAGGCGCCCTGGATGCGGGTGGGCTTCCCGGCGCCGATGGGGGCGTAGAGCATGTCGCCCTTGCCCACCAGCTTCTCCGCGCCGGAGGTGTCCAGGATTATGCGGGAGTTGAGGGCGCTGTCTACGGCGAAGGCGATGCGGCTGGAGATATTGGCCTTCATGAGGCCGGTGATCACGTCGGCGCTGGGCCGCTGGGTGGCGATCACCAGGTGGATGCCCGCCGCGCGGCCCATCTGGGCGATGCGGCAGATGCTCTCCTCCACTTCTTTCGCGGCGGTCATCATCAGGTCGGCCAGCTCGTCGATCAGAATGGCGATCTTGGGCAGCTTCTGGCCCCCCTCGGTCTTTTCCATGAGCTTGTTGTAGCTGGCCAGGTCCCTGGCCCCGGAATCCCGCATGAGGGTGTAGCGCTTCATCATTTCCATCACGCTCCACTGCAGGGCCCCGGCGGCCTTCTTCGGGTCTGTCACCACGGGGATGAGCAGATGGGGGATGCCGTTGTAGACCCCGAGCTCGATCATCTTGGGGTCCACCATGATGAGGCGCACGTCCTCCGGGCTGGACTTGTACAGCAAAGAGAGGATCAGGCAGTTCATGCAGACGGATTTGCCGCTGCCGGTGGTGCCCGCGATCAGCAGGTGGGGCAGCTTGGCGATGTCCCCCACGATGGGTTCGCCGCCGATGTCCTTGCCGATGGCGAAAGTGAGGCTGGATCCCTTCTCCCGGAAGGCGGGGGTGTCGATCACGTCCCGCAGGTAGACGGTGGTGGTCTTCTTGTTGGGCACCTCGATGCCCACGATGGCGATCTTGTCCGGCACCGGGGCGATGCGCACACCGCTGACCCCCAGGGCCAGGGCGATGTCGTCGGAGAGGTTGGTGAGACGATTGAGCTTCACGCCCTGCTCCAGTTCCACCTCGTAGCGGGTGACGGTGGGGCCGCGGGTCACGTCGCAGATCTCCGCGGGGATGCCGAAGCTCTTGATGGTGGCGCTGAGGCGCTTGGCGTTGAGCTGCATCTCTTCGTAGCCCTCGTCGCCGCTGCCGCCGCTTCCGGCGGTCAGCAGGCTCATGGGGGGATATTCGTATTTCACCGGCTGGGCCTGGGCCTGGTCGGCCAGATTCTCTTCGATGGAGGCCACCATCTCGTCCCGGGCCTTCACCGTCTCCGCCTTTTCCACGGCCTTGGCGGCCTTTTCCTCCGCCAGCACCGCCGCCGCTTCCTCCGGGGATACGGTGGAGGCGGGCCTGGCCGCAGGACGGGAGGCGCTTTCCGCCATGGGCTTTGTCTGGGTCCTGGGCGGCGTGAACAGCTCCTCTTCCGGGTCGGGCAGGGGGGCCTGAGGCACCTGGGAAGCCTTCACTTCGCCGGTGCCCAGGTTGGGCAGCGTTTCCTTCGGCTCCAGCTTCGTGGGCGAGCTTGTCCGGCTGCCGGGGCGGATGGCGGTCTGCACCACCTTGTCGGCGGCGCCGGCGCTGACGCCGGTGTTTTTCCGGCTGCGGTCCTTGGTGAGGATCTCCGCCAACCAGTCCTTTTCGGTGACGCCGATGCGGTCCGCCGCGGTGGCGGCGGTGGCCGCCGCTGCCTTGCTCCCGGCGGATTTGGCGGTGGCGGGCTCGCTCCTGCGCTCCTCCTGCGGGGCCGGTTCTTCGTCCAGGGGGATGTCGATGGTGCTGCGGCGCCGGTTGGACTTGTTCGCCGTGACGGGGTGCTGGGGCAGGGGGATGTCGATGCCCTCCGGCTTCAGGGCGTTCAGCTCCTGGGCCTTCCGCCGCTTCTCCTCGTCGTCGGCGGCCTTCCTGGCAGCCTCCGCCGCCGCCCGCTTCCGGGATTCCTCGGCGACGGCCCGCCGTTCCTCGCTACGGCGCTGCTCCTCCTCCCGCATGAGCTTCCATTCCTCCGCCTTCACCTTGGCGGATTCGCGGCTGCGCTCGATCAGGGCCGCCACGGTCACGTTCAGGGCGGCGAAAAGGAGGAAGAGGGTGGCCAGGAAGAGTACGATGGCCGCGCCCACCCGGTTGAACAGGCCCTGGAAGCAGAGGGCCAGCAGGCCGCCGATGACGCCGCCGCTGCCAGCCTCCCCGGCCAGGGAGCCCGCGTCATAGAGGGCGCCGGTGAGCTTCCAGTCCCAGCTGAATTCCGTGGTGCAGCCGAAGAGGTGCAGGAGCGCTCCGGCCATGACGGTCAGCAGCAGGGTGCAGGTGATCCGCCCCCCCAGGGGCCTGTCCCGCACGTAGATCAGCATCACGGCACAGTAGATCAGGGCCGGGGGCAGGAAGTAGAAGCCCTTGCCGATGAGGCCCATAATGAATTCCCGGAAGGCACCGATGAAGATGCCCTCGCCCGTGAAGCAGCCGATGAGGCTGAAGATCGCCAGGGCCAGGAGCAGGAAGGCCTTGAAGCCCCGGTTGCGGATGGGATCCTTGGCCGGGGCGGGGGCCGATTTCGGCTTCCGGCTGCCCGCTGTGCTCTTTTTGGCCGCCGTGCCCGTCTTGCGCGGGGCGGATTTTGCAGCGGCGGTCTTTTTTCCGCTGTTCGCAGTTGCCATGTATGACATTCCTCTCAAATAAGGATGCTTAAGTAAGAAAACTCAGGATGATCGCGGCGAGGCCGAGGGCCCAGCAGTACAGGGAGAATTTCCGGAAATTGCCCTTCTTTGCCAGACGCCCCACCAGCCGGATGGCCAGAAGACCCGACAGGGCTGCCGCCGCGGCCCCCGCCAGGGCGGGGAGGAGCAGGACCTGGTCGAAGCCGCTGTGCACAGCCTCCGGGAGCTTTACCAGGCAGGCGCCCAGCACGGCGGGGAAGGAGAGCAGGAAGGAATAGCCCACGGCGTCCTCCCTGCGCAGGCCCGCCAGCACCCCGGCTGTGACGGTGCTGCCGCTGCGGGAGATGCCGGGCAGGGCGGCAAAGGCCTGGAGGAAACCCGCCAGCAGAGCGCCTCCGGGGGAGGGGAGCTTCTTCCGCCCGGCGACGAGCTTGTCGCTTATGTAGAGCAGGACCCCGTTCACCAGCAGGGCCGCGCCGATGAAGCGGGGGTCGGCGCAGCGCGCTTCGATCCAGCCCCTCAGGGGGAGGACCAGCCCCAGGGGCAGGGTTCCCAACGCGAGCAGCCCCAGAAGACGCCGCCCCTCGCGCCCTTCCTCCCCGCTTCCGGGGAGCAGGGCCCGCACCAGCTCCCACAGCTTCCGCCGGTACACTGCCGCCAGGGAGACGAGGGTGCCCAGGTGCAGCAGGACGTCGAAGGTCAGGCTTTCCTCCGGGGCCAGGGCGGGGAAGAAGGCTTGGAGAAGGGCCAGATGGCCGGAGCTGGAGATGGGGAGGAATTCCGCCGCCCCTTGGGCGAGGCCGAGGATCACAGCGAACCAAAGAGCCATAGTGCCTCCCGTAACCTACATATTATCATAAATGGGAATCCATGACAAGAGGATATTATGTCTACCGGATCTGCCTTGCCTGAATGGGGAAGCGGATGCGGCGCAGGCCGGACGCGCGGCCAAAGAACGCCCCCGGAGGTACAGGGGCAACAGGGGCTGGCCTCATCCCTCCGCCGTCCCCTCCGCCATGCGGCGGTGGAGATAGGCAAGGGCGTCGGAGAGAGTGCCCAAAGCGTCGATGAGCCCCAGGCGCACCGCCTCGGCCCCGTCCACGACGCTGCCCACGTCCCCTGCCAGCTCTCCCGTGCGCAGCATCAGTTCCGTGAGCGCTTCCTCCGGGATGCGGGAGTGGCCGGTGATGAAGCGGACGATGCGCTCCTGCACCCTGGCCAGATAGCTGTAGGTCTGCTCTACGCCGATGACCACCCCCGTGAAGCGCACGGGGTGGAGGGTCATGGCGGCAGAGGGAGCGATGAAGCTCCTTTCCGCCGCCACCGCCAGAGGCACGCCGATGGAATGGCCGCCTCCCAGTACCAGGGAGGCGGTAGGGGTCTTCATTCCCGCGATCAGCTCCGCCAGTCCAAGGCCCGCCTCCACGTCGCCCCCCACGGTGTTCAGCAGGATGAGCAGGCCCCTGATTTCCGGGCTCTCCTCCACCGCTGCCAGCAGGGGCATCACGTGCTCGTATTTCGTGGTCTTCGCCGTGGTGGGCAGCAGGGTGTGCCCCTCGATCTCCCCCACGATGGCCAGGCAGTGGATCTGCCCCGCCTCCGCGCTTCCCAGCTCCCGGATGGCGGGCAATTCTTCCCTCGCAAGCTCCTCGGACATAGAATGACCTCCCGTTGCCGTAATACCATCAGTATGCCGGTAACGGGAGGTTTCATTCCTTATGCTTGGTTCATTTCTTCTTCCGCTTTTTCAGGGCGACGCCCAGGGCGGCGCCGCCGACGGCCAGGACGCCCAGGATGGCGGCGATGAGGGCGCCGGGACCCTTGGGCCGGGGCGCGGGCAGGGGGCTGTCCGTCGGCTCCGGGGTCGCCTCCGGCGCAGGCGCAGCCTCCGGCGCTTCCGTCGGGGCGGCGGGGCTTTCTTCCGCCCTGCTGTCTGCCACAGGCACCGGATCCGGCCCGGAGTCCAGCCAGGGGGCCACGGCCTTCAGGCCGCCGTAGTTCCGCTCCCAGCCGTCCAGACCATCCAAAATGTCAGCGGAGAAGGGGTCCGTCGCCAGGTTTTCCGCCGCGGCGGGAGACATGGGCGTGTCGAAGAAATACCAGTTCAGGTATTCCGCGATATAGGCTGTCTGCCAGGGCTCCGTGCCGTGGCCACCGCTCCTCCGGAAGCAGAATTTGACGTAGTCTTCGCCCCGGAAGCCCAGCCAGTCCCAGACGCTTTTGGCGATCTCCAGACTCAGAGCGTCCCCCTGGGACTGGTCGGCGTAGTCGTCCACGGTGTGCTCCAGCACGATGGCGCGGGGCTTTTCGCTCCCCTGCCGGGGGGCCAGCACCAGAGAGGCCACCAGCTCCTCCTGGTCAAAGGGCAAGCGGCAGCCGTAACCGTAGTCGCTGCCCTCACGGGCATAGAAACGGCCCGGCGTGAGGAAGCGGCGGAAAAGCTCCGTAGTCCTGCCGGGATTGTGGCGGACGGAATCCGCCAGCAGCTCCCCGCCGGAGACCAGGCCCCAGGAATAGAGGTTGCCCCCCTGGGGATAATTCATGTCATAGCGCCACACCGCCGGGCCCGTGGCCCCCGCGGCGGCGGGGATGCACACGTCGATGCGCTCATCGAATACGGCGGAAACGAAGGCGTATTTCCCGTTGATGGAAAAACCGTTCACCGCCAGCTTGCCGGGGTCGATGAGGCTTCCGGCCTGTCCCAGCGTGCCGATGGCCGTGCCCTCGGAGGCCAGCTTTTCCAGGGCGTCGATGCCGATGCTGCACCCCAGGGCCGCCAGCATCTCGTTGGAGACTTCATTCAGGTCCCCGTCCCGGCGGTAGGGGAAAAAGCTCCTGAGGGTCCCCGCCCGGTTCCCCCCGGTCATGCGGTTCAGCCAGGGGTCGTTCCGGTCGTCGGTGGTGACGGAGACCGGGACCTCCAGCACCGCGATGCCCTTGCTCAGGAGGGTAAGGCTGTCCGCCCCGAAGGAGAGCAGCACCGGGGCCGGCCGGTCCGTCTTGTCCGGCAGGGCCAGGGTGTATTCGATGGTCTCGGTCTTCCCTCCGTAGGTGACGGCCACGGGGACCACCCAGCCCGCGGGCTGGTTAGTGAAGGTGGCCCAATCAAAGCCGCCGCTGGTCCAGCGCAGGGCGCCGATGGAGATGGCGTCCGGCATGGGAGGCTTATAGCCATACTCGTAGAATTGGGCCAGGTCCAGAATCTCCGCCCGGCGCTCTTCCCAGTCCTCAGGCCCGGCCACGGCCCGGCCGTCGAAAAATTCATAGATGTTGGGCAGGGTGGTCACTATCGGCAGGTCCATGGGGTCGGGGTATCGGGCATCCCCCCAGCGGAGGGCGGCCACCGCCGCCTCCAGGGCTTCCGAAGCCCGGTCCACGGTGTCCCTGTCCCCGCTCTCCAAAGCGGCCTCCGCCTCCTGTACGGCGGCGTCCAGCCGTTCCTGGCTTTCGGGGGACCAGACCCCCTTCGCGAAGCTGGGGCCGCGCAGCCAGCGGAGCCGGGTCCGGAGCTTCCAGTCGTCGAAGGGGAAGGGGTCCTGGCCGTTCCAGCCCCCCAGCTCGATCTCCCCCCAGTCCGCGCTGTAGTCCTGGCTCCCGGCGGGGAGGGCGTCGTCCTCGTGGCTCCAATAGACGCGGGAAGTGCGGGCCTGGCCGTCGGCGGGGCTGTCCCCGATCATCACGTCCAGGCCGATGAGGGTGCCGTTGTCCAGGACCGTGCCGTACAGCTCCAGGCAGAGGAACACATTGTAGCCGCTGCCGTCTTCCCGTTCCCGCACAGCCCAGGCGGCGATGCGGTCACTGTATTCCCGGTTGGATTCCATGGCGTAGAGGCTGGAATGGTTCACCACCATGGCGTTAAGCTCATAGGTGAGCAACCCCTCCCTGGTGATGGTGAACAAGCCGTCGTCGTCCTGGAATTTGCCGATCTTGTCGTTCCAGAAGTCCAGGGAGAATTCCACCCCGTCCTCGCTGCGGTAGGTGTCGGGGTCGTTTTTCTGGGTGAAGAAGTTGTAGCCGCCGCCGCTGCGCTCCCGGCCGGGGTTGGTCAGGCCGGAATAGGCGGGCGTGGCGTCCCGGACCGAGACCAGCAGGTAGAGACGTTCCCCGTCCCAGAGGGCCCGGAGGGTGCCGCCGGCGTCCGTTTCGGCAGGCGCGGCGGCGTCGCCCTTTTTGGCGTTTTTGATCTCGGCGGCTTCCGCCGAAGCCCAGGGGCCGCCGTCGGTGCCGTCCATGGGGATGTGCTCCAGAGTGAACGTGGCCTTCAGCCGCGCCGGAGCCGCCGCCAAAGCTGGCAGGCAGCAGAGACCCACCAGCACCAGGACGATCAGCAGGACAGAAAGCATCTTCATTTCTCCTTTCCTCCTTCAAAAGGGAAGCGGAGGATGGCGGACACCCGCCATCCTCCGCCGGAAAACAAGTGAAAAATGCCTCGCAGAGTTCGCATCCGCTCGTCGTCGCAAGCTCCATATCGTTCGCTGCTCCTCCGTTTCAAAATGGAAGCGAAAGCTTCCATTTTGAGAAGGAAGAAGGAAATGAGCGGGCGGAGTTTTCCCCCGAAGGGGGGAAAACGGAGCGGAGCGATTTTTCTTCTGACGTTAATCGGGCGTATGGTCGAAGTACTTCTTGATGCGGAATTTGCCCAGCTCACGCATGAAGGCGCCGGTGATGTTCAGGTTCAGACCGTTGTGGCTGACGCCGTAGAAGAAGCCGCCGTCGTGCTGGATCTTGCGGTTGATGCACACCAGGCCCTGGCTGCCGTTGCAGTTCTCCTCCACCCACTGGAAGAGGTAGACGTCGGGCCGCAGCTTGATATAGAAGCAGGGGCTGGACCAGGTGGCGCCGCCGGAGTTGTCCCCGGAGAAGATGGTCCAGGAATAGCTTTCGGGGGAGGAGTAGACGTGGATGGAGCTCATGGTCTCGCTGTAAGCCCAGGCGAAGCACTGGCCCACCAGCTCGTCGGTGAAGTGGTGCCGCCGGGCGAAGGGCGCGGCCTGCACGCCCGGAGCCTCCACGGTGCCGAACAGGACGTTGGCGCCCGCCTCCCACTCGCTGTGCCAGTTGCCGATGCCGGTCTTGATGGTGGTGCTGAGGCCGGTCTTGAAGTCCACCACCTGAGCCACCATGGAGTAATCGGGATCGCCGGTGAGCATGTGGGCGAAGAAATACAGCTCCTTGTCCGGCTCGAAGCAGAGGTACTTCTCTTCCTTCCAGTTGCGGCCGCCGTGGCGCCATTTCAGGGTGGTGCCGTCGATGACCTGGTATTCCCAGGCCTTGCCCTTGTCGCCGCTCCAGGGGGCCTGGGCGTATTTCTCGTTGTCGTTCCAGACCTTGAACTTCTTGCCCACCAGGGCGAAGCACTGGGCCATGTTGTTGCCGGAGGCCATGATGTTCTGGCCGCCGCCGAAGATGAACTGCTTTTCCTTGGCGTGGGCCAGGGCTTCCTCCCGCTCCATGGGGATGTCCATGTCGGCGGGGCGGTAGGAGTAGCGGCCGCCCTTGGCCTTGAAGGAGGCGGCCATGGGGCGCTCCTTGTCGCCGAAGGAGGTGATCTTCTCCAGATGGGCCGCGTCGCCGGTGAGCTCCAGGTCCGCCCGGTGCAGCCGGTAGGTCAGCTTGTTGTCCTCCTCAAAGCCGAAGTCCACGCCGGCGGCGGTGAAGTCGAAGAAGTTCATCACTTCGATCCACATCTTGCCGGAGAATTCCACCTCCCAGCGGGCGTAGACGTAGTTCTCGTCGTCGATGCGGATATAGTCGGCGGGGTTGGTCATGGTGATGCCGCCCATTTCCTTGCCCAGCTCTGTAAAGGTGGTGCAGCAGACGCTGGGGTTGAAGGTGAGGATCTCGTAGCCATTGTCGTATTTCCAGTGCAGGCCCCGGCCCTCGATGCGGTTGGTGGTGGTCATGAACTTTTCGGGCTTCTCGTTGTCGCCCTTGTCCAGCCAGCCGAAGTAATACTCACGCTGGATCTCGCGGGGGATATCCCGGTAATGGGTGGGCTTCCGCTGGCCGAACATGTCGCCCCCCACGGGGACGGAGATGCCGAACCAGGTCTCAAAGGCGGTGCAGGCCCAGGTCCGCCGGTCGATCACCAGGTGCCAGCCGCGGCTGGTGCCGGGGATCAGGTGGGTCAGCAGGGTGATGGGGCCCTGGGAGATGGCGGCGTAGGGCGCGGTGTACTTTTTGTTGTTCTCGTTGACAATGAGCTCCTTCTTGTCCTTGATCTCATACGCCAGCTTCTTGGGGGCGAATTCGCCCTCCAGCTTCACGGTGAACTTCATGCCCTTCAGGCAGGGGCAGCTGTCCCCGGCGGCGCGGCCGATGGCTTTCGCGTTTTCCTCCACGTACTCCGGGGTCAGGGGATCGAATTTGGTGAAAAACATGCTTTTTGACCTCCATTTAATGTTTTGTTTTGTTGAAATTATTCTATCCGCACCGGGGGCGAATGTCAATCGGATTCTTCCGGCGAGAGGGGATATTCCGCGCAGAACAGGCTGCAGGGGAAAGAAAAAGTCTCCCCGCGGCCTATGCCGCGGGGAGATCGGGAATCAGAGCTTATTTTTTGAAGATCCCATCCAGGAAGGCGAAGAGCTTCTCCTCGTTCTCCGGGGTGGCGTAGTCGGGATGGCCGTGGGTCCTTCCCTCCAGGGCCTGTAGGATGGCCCGCCCGTCGCCGCAGACGGCGTTGATCTTATCCACCAGTTCAGGGGAAGCCTCGTAGGGCACGATCTCGTCGGCAGTGCCGCCCTGGATGAGGGTGGGGGCGCAGTCCTTGGTCACATAGCTGCCGGGCCAGGTGAGGGCCATGAGCTCCGGGTGCTCCCGGCAGACGACGCCCGCGAACTGGTCGGCGAAGTTGGGCATCTTGAAGCCGCCGGTGGCGGGGCTGTCCTCGGTGAACTGGCTCTGCATGGTGAGGTCATACACGCCGAAAAGGCCGATGGCCGCCTGCACGCGGCTGCTGACGCCGGGATTACCCATGCTGTAGTCCTCCAGGGAAGCCACGTCGGCGCTGGTACCCAGCAGGGCGGCGAAGTAGGCCCCGGCGGAGTTGCCGCCCACGGCGAAGCGGTCCGGGTCCAGGCAGTATTTCGCGGCGTTGGCCCGCAGGAAGCGGACGCCCGCCTTCACATCGTACACCGGCAGGGGGAATTTGGCTTCCTGGGAGAGGCGGTGGTTCATGTTCACCACCGCATAGCCCCGGCGGATGCCGTTCATCAGATAGATGTTTTGGGTGTCCCGCTTGTCGCCGCCCCAGAAGGCGCCGCCGTGGATGAAGATGATGGTGGGGAAGGGGCCGTCCCCCTCGTCGGGCAGGAAGATGTCCAGGGACTGGGCGTTGCCGCCGCCGGGGACATAGGGAATGTCCAGGAATTTGCGCTTGACGGCGCTCACGTCCATGGTGGGCAGGGCAAATTCGCCGGGCTTGGCTTCAGGGGTCACGATCTTGATAACGTCCATGATATGCCTCCTGTCTTGTTTTTTTGCCTGTTCTCAAAATAGCACACCCGCTTCCCCTTGTCAAAGGGGAAACGGGCGGTATGGGGCATGGCTCCCTCTCTGAGGGAGCTGTCGCCGCAGGCGACTGAAGGAGTCAGCGGTGGATAAGCAGCAGCTATCATTGGAAGCAGCAACTATGAATTGCTCTGACTCCCTCCGTCTCCGGCCAGGGCCGGAGGGCAGGT
>JAEEGI010027792.1_pt1 | contig 10805 bp, 14 predicted proteins | sample 8958751 | NCBI WGS metagenome assembly JAEEGI01 (sample SAMN16246545, study PRJNA631951) | gut metagenome | biome: gut microbiome; feature: rumen; material: KS-attached | host: Bos | place: Iran: Karaj | collected 2018-10 | reverse complement strand
TGGTCGCCGCCCTGCACACGGACGGTGCCGAGCTGACCCTTCCCTTGCCCTTCGAGCGGGACATCTTTCTGCTGGGGACCGATGTGGTCGGCACCAACTATGTGAAAAACATCGCCGCGCTCTACGAAACACTCCAGGAAGGCGAGCGCGTCCGTCTAGTGCGGGAGCCGGAGAATCCCTACGACGAATACGCCATCCGCATCGACGCGCTGCCCGAGGAGGGGGAGATCTCCCAGGATGCGCTGGACCTGGGGACTAAGCTGGGCTACATTCCCCGGGACCGGAACAAGATCTTCGCGCGGCTCATGGACGCCGGCAAGGATCTTTACGGCACAGTCCGGCAAAAGGAGATCGTCGGCGACTACTATCGGATCGTGATCAAGGTCTTCCTGCGCGACTGAGCGATTGCACAAGTCCATATACAGGAGCAGCCAACGGGAAATCACTCTTCCGTTGGCTGCTTGTTTATTCGACTTCTCTCACCCGAGCAGTGCTTTCAATCTTTTCAAAGCAGCATTCTTTCGGGATTGCACCGTAGGAAACGGCAGCCCACACAGAGCTGCGTATCCCCGCAGGGTCATGGGCTCGTCCTGCAGGAACAGCGCATGGATCAAACTCTGTGCTTCCGCGTCTAGCGTTTGCAGAGCATCCCATACCGCTGTTTTCTCTGCAGCGAGGAGTATCTGCTCCTCTGGGCCGGGATCGTCTGAGGTAAGAGTGTCCTCCAGCGTGATCGGATCCGCCTCCGTCCCACTGCAGAGCTCCTCCAGCGAAAGGATTTGAAGAGATGCCCGCTCCCGCTCCTCACGCAGGTAACGTTCCCGCCTCTTGGCCCTCTCCGCCATCGGCATCAGCGCGGCGTCCACCTCAAACCAACACTCCTGTGCATCCTCACAGTCGCTGCCACGCACGAAGTAGCGGCGCCTGTTTTCTTCCTCGCGGAAGAAGTCCAGGATCTCCTTCCCCCGGATTTCCCGGTACATGACCTTCCCGTCACAGGACGGGATCGTTCCCTCGATATCTCTGATATAAAATGTTTTCATGTTCTGATCTCCTTTTCGTTTTGTTTTTTGTGGAAAGCAAAACTTGGGAGATCAGGGGTATTTCGCCAGATAACAGTCCCACCTGCAGCACATGCTGTCCCCTTTCCGCCTGTGTGGGCGAAGGGGTGGACTCTGTCTGCAGAGCTGTTTTCAGGCCGAAAAGATCGCAACAAACCAAGGCATTTTCCATGGCCAGATCCCAGAGCTCTTCTCTGCATGATCCTTATGGAAATACCCTTCGCCCATTGCGCACCAGGCTCGATATATCGTTTTTGTCCCCGTCAGGTGCATCCCGCCGGGAGAAAAGAAAAAGCCGGACACCGGAACTAAGGGATACTTTGATCCCTTAGCCCCGATGTCCGGCTATTTGGTGACTCGTTTGGCCATTATGGCCGCGGTCCCGCTGCTCGGTACTTCGGTTTTGGATTTAGAAGTTGATGGTCATCTTGGGTACATATGAGGAACCCCGGCGAGCACGTCGAAAGGCTAAATCGAATCGCACGACGTTCTTGCACTGAGGGCATTTGGTTTCCACCACGCCCGACCCCGTCGTGATCTTATCGAACAGGCGCTTTCCGCAGTACGGGCATCGTTTCACTACCCGCATCTCATTGGGCATTTTTCTTTCCATTCTCACAGCATTCCTTTCTTCCGTTATGGTGTTTCTTTCATCCATCAAAATCATCTCCTGCAAGTACATCTACTCCATACGGGCGATAGAGCTCAGCCTCCTCGATGAGGCCCATCCCCATCATCCGGATACAAAGTGCCTGTTTGGAAACGCCCAGCAGCTCACTCATCCCGCAAAAGCGCCCATAGGCCTCGCTGTCGGGGCAGAGCCACTTGATTCTCCCTCTCTGCCCCACTCGGATCATGGCCTGTTCAACCAACTCCCGGGGCATCAAAATGGAGGAAGTCAGTCTGTCGACCTGCCACTCCTCCCGGGACCAGCCCTCTCCTGTGCTTCGATAGCGGAGGATCCGCCTGGCGTTTGCTCCCGCGGCATAATCTCTCGGATACAGCATTCTGAGAACATGGTGGCAGCCCTCGTGCATGATGGTGAAGTTTCGTCTGCCGGTCTGGTTCTCAGACAGCAGATTCTTCTCGATGAGCACCGTCTTTCCGTCAAAGGAGAAGAATTCTTCCTCCTTATCGAAGATCTCAATCTCCAGTTCCTCGTAGCTTGTCATCCCCAGGGTCTCTCCGTCCCGGGAGATATGCCGAAACGCAACGGACAGGCCCAGCAGCTTCGTCAGAAGCAACTGTGGGTCGACGGAATGGACCGCCCTTGCCGCCTGCACCTCCGGAAGCTTCCGGTACGCGCGAACTACCCGATCCGCGATCGTATCCAATTGAGCATAGGAAAGATACCTGGACACTTTGCTCATCTCCCTCCGTCCCGTATATGATCGTTTGTCCTTCCCACGTGTGTATATCCGAATCGCCTCGATCTTCATGCAGTCACTGTTTGTCGGCGTTTGTAATTATATTGTAACCTCAGGTTGTTGTCAAGTAAACATTTGTTAACTTCTGGTCCCTTTTTCTCTTGACATCATTCTTCCGCTCTTCTATAATTGGATCAACTGTAAACAGGAGGGATCTGACATGCCCAGAAAAAACAAAGCTCCTATCATTCATTTGAATCGGCCTCTATATAATGCTCCTTCCGAGTATGCCAACAACGTGATCGGTGAACGCATCGCCGATCTGCGCAAGCAGCGAAAAATGAGCCAGGCTTCACTTTGTGATGAGCTGTCTCTGCATGGCATTGACATCAGCCGCACTGCTCTTTGGAAGTGGGAAAAGGGCAGCGCCACACCGAGTGCATACCATCTGGTTGCCCTGGCAAAGATCTTCGGAATCGATTCCATCTCTCTGTTCACCTCCTCTCCCCTTGCGCCGGAGTTGGACCCGGTCGGACTCAGAAAGCTGGAAGACTACAAAGAGGATCTGATCGCCTCCGGCCGTTACTCCCCCGCGCCAAAATATGTAGAAGATGAGCTCATCGAGATGCCGGTGAGTTACCTGTCCGCCTCCGCCGGTCCCGGCGCCTTTCTGGATGAAGGCAACTTTGAGATGGTGCAGGTTCCCAAAAGCATGGTCCCCGCCGGGGCCGATTTCGGCGTCCATGTAAACGGCGACAGCATGGAGCCGGTCTTTACCCAGGATCAGCTCGTCTGGGTGCAGCGGACTGATACCCTTCGAGTCGGTGAAGTGGGCATCTTCATTTACGACGGTCAAGGCTACATCAAGGCCTACAGCGAACAGGAGCCGGAGGAATCCCTCCGCGAGGTGTTCACCGACAGCAATCACTGCCTCCACAATCAGCCGGTCCTGAACTCCTATAACAAGGCAAAATATGAGCCAATTGTGGTCTCGCCCTATCGCTTTTTTGAGATCGCCGGCCGCGTGCTTCGTTGAAAGTCCTGTTTATGGTACAGCGCCTCTGCTAAGCTGAAAGCACATATCCCGTAGATTGCAAAAGTGAAGGTCAGGTATTCAGGGTTTAGGTGCAATTTAGAAGGAGGTTTTCATCATGAACACGATGGACAAGCTGAACGACATTCTGGTCGACCGCGGTCTGACCTTGGCTGCACTCTGCCAGATGACCGGGCTCACACGAGCAGCATTTTCAAATGCAAAGAGGCGGGACAATCAGCTTCGGATCGATACCATTCAAATCGTATGTGATGCACTTCACATGCCGCTCTATGAATTTTTCATGAGTGATGAGGATTGGGCGGAGCTTGACCGGCTCTGGACGAATGCAAAACGTGTAGGGCAGCATTGGAACACTGCCGGCTCAGAAAGAAGGGTATGATATGAGTATCGGTATTGCTGTTGTGCTCCTGGTTTTCGCTTTTCTGATTGCCGCGAAAAAGGCTCCCTCCCCCACTCCGCGGGATGACGATTCTCTCTCCTGGATCGACGAGCTGGAGATCGTCGACGCCATTGACGAGGACGACTGACATGGAAAACACAACACGTTCTCTTCAACTGGGGTACACCCGGGAATGCTTTCTTGTAAGCGGAGAAGATCTCGGGCATCAGAACTCTGAATTTATTGAGTTTCTTCGGAATGAAGGCTTTCATTGTAAATATGGCTTCTGGGATTGCCCATGGGTTTGGGTCAACATTGACAGCAAGGTATATGGCCGGGGAAGGCCCGGTGTGGCTTATGCAGGCGTCATCGGCGGTCACGCCATCACCATCATGGAGTTCATGACGATCTACAACGTATTCAAGAAATACCGGGGCTACGAGGTGCTGCAGTTTCCCTGAGTTTAGGGGCAACTTTCTCAGAGCAAGATTCTGATGTTTAAAGGAAAACTCATTTTCATCCCTTTCCTTCCCATCCTCTTGTTGGGGATCCCGCTCCCCAAGCCCTCGTTCCAACCCGGTCCTCATTGGTCTCATTTTCATGAGACAGTTTTTCCCGCTTGCGCGTGAAAAGGAGCTTGCCATGGCACGACCGAAAAAACTTGATTCCCCGACCAAGGGACGCTTTGTGGGCTTCTGGATCTCGGAGGAGCTCTATCAGGTTGTATTGATCGAGGCGAAGAAGGCGGGACTCTCTCAGTCCGCGTACTGGCGCAGCCTCGCTGCGAATCAGCAGATCCGGCAGCAGCCGGTCCTGATCCATAACGTGGACGCCATCGTCTCCGAGCTTCGGCAGATCAACAAGCTGGGCAGCAACCTGAATCAGATCGCCCGGTACTTCAACGAGAACGGCCTTATGACGAATTCGCTCGCAAAGGAGCTGCAGGAGACGCTCCATATGCTGCAGGATTCCTGCGGCCGTCTGGACCGGGCAGTGGAAAAAGAATATGGCAACGGTTAAACACATCAAGGTCAAAAACAACTGGTATTCCGATGCCGTGCGCTATCTGAAATACCGGCATGACGAATATACGAACAAGCCCATCCTGGACAAAAATGGCGCGCTCATTCTGCGGGACTTTTTCCTCATGGACGGCGTCCTCTGCAGCCCGGAATCCTTCGGCATGGAGTGCATGCAGACAAACGCCTCCTTCGGGAAGAACGCCTCCCCTGCCGAGATCAAGGCGCACCACTATATTGTGAGCTTTGATCCCCGGGACCGGGCGGAAAACGGTCTCAGCTGCGAGATGGCACAGGCCCTTGGGCTGGAGCTCACGAGGCGCGCCTTCCCCGGGCATCAGGCCATCGTCTGCACCCACCCGGACGGTCACAACGGTGCGGGAAATATCCACGTGCATATCGTGATCAACAGCGTCCGAAAAGAGGCGGCGATCGATCCGCTCTCCCAGGAAAAACAGAGTCTTCTTCCGTCCGGGTATAAGCACAACGCCTCCGATGCTTTCATGGCCTTTTTCAAGCAGCAGGTCATGGACCTCTGCCAGCGGGAGGGTCTCTATCAGGTGGATCTGCTGAACCCTGCCAAGGTCTGCATCACCGACAAAGAGTACTGGGCGCAGCGCCGCGGGCAGCACGATTTGGACAAGACTGCAGCCGCCCAGGTGCAGCCCGACGAATCCAAATTTGAGACGTTTCTTGGCACCCTGCGCAGTCAGATTTCGTCCACTTTGGACGACAGCAGAAGCCTGGAGGAATGCCGGGAAAAGCTTTTTGAAAACTACGGCATCACCCTGCGGGAGAGCCGCGGGTGCTTCAGCTATCTGCTTCGGGACCGGGAGCGTCCCATACGCGCAAAACGGCTGGGGACAGACTTTGATAAAGGCTTTCTCCTTAGCTATTTCCGCAGCCTGGACCGCGAAGCCAGGAGCGCCGAAAGTGCCGTTCCAAAGCCCGCTCATGGCGCAAAAAAGACAGATCCTTCGATCCGGTTGATCGTGGATCTGCAGTCGCTGGTGAAGGCCTGCGAGAATCCCAATTACGCCCGAAAGGTCAAGATCAGCAACCTGAAGGAGATGTCCAAAACCCTTGCCTTCCTTCAGGAAAACAAGCTCGGCACCGAGGCAGATCTGCAGGCACTTCTCACCGACACCAGGGCAGATCTCCACGAAAAGCTCGTCGCGCTGAAAGCCACCGAAAAATCGCTGGACGATACCAATCTTCTGATTCGAAACGTGGGTCAGTATCTTGCCAACAAGAGCACCTATTCGGCCTACTTGAAGGCCGGGAACAAGCAGGATTTTCGAGAGGCTCACAGCAGCAGTCTGGCCCTGTATGAGGCCGCAAGAAAGCAACTCCGCGAGCTCACCGGAGAGAAAACTGTCCCCTCGCTGAAGGATCTGAAGGCACGAAAGGCCGTTCTTCTTCAGCAGAAGAACGAGCAGTATGCGGACTATTCCTTTGCCCGCTCAAAGCTGCGGGAGCTGCAAACCGTAGCCGCCAATGTGGAAACCATGCTCGGCATCAAGCTCTCGCCCGAGCACGCCCCTGCCAACCGGACAAAATAAAAAATGCCGCAGTAACCTGCGGCAAGGAGGATATGATCATGGATGTAACGATCGAGAATCCCTTCTGGGATTCGCTCAATTACAAGGAGAAGAACCACCAGCTTTTCCTCACCCAGAAGCACACGCTGGATCTCTTCGTAGAGCGCGGCGCCATCTCCAAGGCGCAGTACAGCAAAAGCCTCCGCGACCTGGCGGAGAAGATGGGCGAAAACTGCTGAGAATCGACCGTAACGACAGTCAATATATGCGTGAATCCTGCGTGGAGGAGTTGAAAGAACAGTCATGACCCCTGTTTATTTGAAGTCCTTTTCCTTCCCCGGAGAGCTGCGGGAGGCCGACTATATCCGGGGCTTGAAGAGGACCTGTTATAACGGCGTATATCCGTTCAAGATTTTCCCACTCAAAGGCCTTGATGATCTGGAGTTCAGTCCGATCACCATCTTCTGCGGAGGAAACGGATCCGGAAAATCCACGATCCTGAATCTGATCGCCGAAAAGCTGGCCTTACTTCGTCACTCCGCCTTCAGCGGCGGCGCGTTTTTCACGCCCTTCGTCGAACTGTGCTCGGTCGAATGCGAGGAGCTCTCCCCCAGCAGTCAGATCCTGACCAGCGATGACGTGTTCGATTATATGCTGAACATTCGATACCTGAACGACGGCATCGATGTACGCCGGGAAGAATTGTTCGAAGAGTACCTCAGCCGCAAGTATTCCTCCCATCAGCTCAAATCTCTGAAGGAGTATGACGACTGGAAAGAGAGCTATGACGCCAAGTCCAAGTCCCAGTCTCAGTATGTGAGGGAGCGCCTGATGCGAAACGTGGACATGCGCTCCAACGGCGAAAGCGCTATGCGTTATTTTGTCGAGCACATTACGGAAAACGCTCTTTACCTGCTGGACGAGCCGGAGAATAGCCTGTCCGTCCCTTTGCAGATGGATCTGGCAAAGTTCATTTCAGATTCGACACGATACTTCGGCTGTCAGTTTGTCATTGCAACCCACTCCCCTATCATGCTCTCCTTACCGGGTGCGATGATCTATGATCTCAACAAAGCTCCGGTTCAGGAGACCGACTGGACGGAAGTGGAAAACGTAAAAGCTCTTTTCCGCTTTTTTGAAGATCACCGAAACGAGTTTATCGCAAAAGGAGGCTAATCCATGAGAACCATTCGCGTGACCGGCAAAGGTCAACTGAAGCTCAGGCCCGACACCACCAGGATCACCATGACGCTGGAGGGCGTCTATCCGGAATACGGCGAGACCCTGCGGCATTCCTCCGAGGATACGGAGGCGCTGAAGGACGTGCTCTCCGGCTTCGGCTTTGCCCGCACCGATCTGAAGACGCTTAACTTCAACGTAGACACGGAGTATGAGAGCTATCGGGAACGGGACGTGTACAAGCAGCGCTTCATCGGTTTCTCCAGAACCGCATTTCCGATGCTCAGTACAAGGGCGAGCAAGACCGGAACGATTACCGTCATGGGCCTGCCCGCGGGATAGTAACTCAGCAGCATGCCGACGATGTACAGGATATGCCCGATGCCGAACACGCAAAAGCCAGCGTATGTGAAACAGGGATCTATTGCTATATTACCTTTGATGAGGAAAAACTGGTCGGTATGCTGGGCGACCGGGAGGAGAATTGTCATATCTGCTTCCTTGTGGATGGGGAATACCAGCCCTCGGTATCGGGAGAAATCTCTTCAAACGAGTCAATCAATACAGATGCCATCCAATTCTTGCGTGAGTGCACATATTTCATCGACCATATCGCTGACAACACTGATGGCATGACGCAGCGGCAAATCAGAAGTGATATCGACCCCTGCCAGATTTGCCAGTCTAACAGGATCCAGCGTACCGCCTGCGGAGAGCATTCTTTTCCATCGCTCAACGGCCGGAGCGCCTTCCCGCTGGATATCCGTCGCTGTCTGGGTGGCCAGCGTCAGACCCGCGCTGTAGGTATAGGGATATAGTCCCACATAGTAATGCATCTGCCTCATCCAGGTGAGTTCACAGCCTTCCGTCAATTCCACCGCATTCCCCCAGAAGACCTCCAGATTCCGCCGGAAGATTCCGTTAAGCAACTCAGCGTTGACGGAACCTCCCGCATCTATGATTTTCAGCACCTCCCGCTGATACCATGCTTCCCGCAAATGGGTCACAAAGTTGTGATAATACGTATTTCCCACCAAAGTGGAGAGTACCCAACGCCTAAAGCGCTTATCACTGTTGGTTTTCAGCAGATACTGACCCAAAAGCAGTTCGTTGAGTGTGGAGGGTGCCTCCACCAGATAAAGGGAGCACTCTCTATCGTAGAAAGACTGTGCCGCACTGCACAGGCGATCATGGCCTGCATGGCCGAGCTCGTGGGCCACAGTGAAAACATCCGCTATGCGGCTGTTCCATGTTAACAGTATATAGGAGTTTTTGCCATAAAGAGATTCGCAGTTTCCCCCGGTATCTTTGCCTTTGTTCTTTGCAAAATCAAACCAGCGCTGATCAAACGCTTCATCGACTATCTGAGCATAGTCGTCGCCGAGGACCGAGAGCGCGTTTCGGATAAGCGTTCTGGATTCCGTAATGGTGACTTGAGGATCATAGCCGCTGTCCAAGGGCAGCTTCAAATCAGCAAAGGTCATTCTGTCCAGTCCGTGTATTCTGGCAATCAGCCGGGCATATTTTTGCATGGAGGGGGCCAGCAGCTCGGTGATAAGGTTAATCTGCCGGTCATATAGATTCTGACTTATGTGCTGGTGAAAAAGGTCTGCTTCGGTTATTGAACGAAACCCCCGCAGCTGTGCTTCTATCCGGCAACGGGACAAAAAAGCGTTGTAGCAGGCAGCCGTCGTGTTTTCGTATTGCCGCAGCTTATCGGAAAAAGCGCGGAAAGCCGCACGGCGGACCGCCGTATCTGCCTCGAATTCGTAGTTATCCTCAAAGAGAGAATATCCCAGAGAATACTTCCTTCCGTTCACTTCAAAGGGATCAAATACCATATCGGCTAGTTTGCTGGTTTGATATATTTCATAAGGAGCGTCCAATACAGGAGAAAAAGCGGCCAAAGCTTTCTCTGCTTCCGGATGCAGTCTATGAGGCTTGCTGCGTAAAATCTCCTTCAAATAATGGCGGCAGCGATCTGCTTTTTCGATTGCAGCAGCAAACACGGTATCATCGGCGGCGGTTATTTCGCTCTCTATGAAAGAAAGTCTGTTTTGAAGTTCCGCGCGGAGAGCCGTCATTTGCGCATTGCGGTCCTGCCGAAGTGTATCTGTGTAATCAACGGAGAGCGACAGCTCCGCATAGGCCGATGTATACTGCAGCAGAATGCAGAACTGCTCGTACTGTTCCAGACATGCTATAATGGCGTCCGGCCCGTCCAGCTTCCCTTTATACTCCGCCACTATGCTTTCGGCGAGGCGCTTCACTTTTCCCACGGTGTCCGTGTATTCTTCCTCGTTTCTGAAAAGCAGCGTCATATCCCATGTCTCGTGCACGGGAACATCTTTTCTCGCAGGTAATTCCATTTTAACCTCACATCGTAATATTGATTCTACATGAGCTCCAGCAATTTCCAGTCTTCCGACTCTGAATTCAGTCCGATGGTGATACGATACTTTCCCTTATCTGCATGCATCTTTCCATCAGCGGCCACATGACAAAACGCATCAAAGCCGATCGTAAATACAATCTCTTTCTCCTCCCCGGGATCCAGTGCCAACTTTCGGAAGGCCTTTAATTCTTTTACCGGAGTCAATGCTTCTACAGAAGGGCGGCGCACGTATAACTGTACAACCGTCTGTCCGCGGCGCGGACCTATATTTTTAACCGTGGCTCTCGCTATGACCGGCCTCTCTTCCGCATCATTCCGGAGTCCTGTTTTTTCCACACTGAGCTCGAACCCGGAAACTGAAAAATCTGTATACCCCAGACCGTATCCAAATGGGAACAGAGGGGAATTGGGAATATCTATATAGGACGAGACATAATACGGTATCTTTGTGTTTTCCGCCTTTGGCCGTCCTGTGTTGAAATGGTTGTAATACACCGGGATCTGTCCCAAACAGTATGGCATGCTCATGGATAGCCTTCCTCCCGGCTCGGCACTTCCGGTTAGAAGATCGAGTATCCCATTCCCGCCTTCCGTTCCCGGCATCCACACCAGCAGCACGGACTTGCTCAGCGCGCAAACCTCTCTCAGATCCAGCGGCCTGCCTGTAAAGATTACACTCACGATGTTCCTGTTGGCAAGCTGCAGCGACCTCAAAAGCTTAAGCTGCTCCTCCGGCAGTGTCAATTCGCCTCTGCTTGCTCCTTCTCCGCTCATCGGGCGATGCTCTCCCAGACAAGCGACAACTAT
>JAEEGI010027788.1_pt1 | contig 10805 bp, 18 predicted proteins | sample 8958751 | NCBI WGS metagenome assembly JAEEGI01 (sample SAMN16246545, study PRJNA631951) | gut metagenome | biome: gut microbiome; feature: rumen; material: KS-attached | host: Bos | place: Iran: Karaj | collected 2018-10 | reverse complement strand
GGATGCCAGATCCCAATTTTCCGACAAACTGCGATTTTCCAAAGCATTACAGCTTTAGAACCGCAACGATCTCGTCTCCATCCATTTCACCGTTTTCTTCAAATCCCATGGAGAGATACAGCTTTCTGGCGACATCGTTTTCAGGCTCGTAAGAAACCGCACAGTATTCCGCATTCCCGCAAGGCCAGGTCCTTATGAATTCCAGAGCAAGAGTTATGACTTCCTTTCCGTAGCCTCTTTTCTGATATCTTTTATCTATCATGAGACGCCAAATGGTGTAATTGTTATCATAGACTTTTGGAGGTTCATAACCCTCTTCGGGATTGCGATCCGCATCGCTTTCGTTGAATCCTATCATTAGAAAGCCCACAGGCTTTTTGTCGTTATAGATTCCAAACGTAAACGCAACAGTTTTCGTGTCTCGGACGCTGTAAGCCTGTACGATGCTTGCCCAGTTCGGAGCAACAAAGTCTTTTTGAAATTTAAAGACCTTAAGATCTACAATATCCCAAACGTTTTTATGATTAATTTTTTCTAAGTGCAGCATTTTTTACCTCCATAAACGCCGATTTGTCATTGTCTATAAAACTATCAAGTTATATTACGGGATAATAGTCTATGCCTTACCATCTTCCGACACAAACAAATTGGGTTTTACCGGTATCATAGTCAATCTCATATGTATGCGCATGAAATGTCACTCCTCTGAGGAAGGACTCTTTTGAAACCATACCAACATAAGCCTCTGATTGGATGTGTGACTCGTTGGGATAAGTCAGTACATCTAAATTCTGTGACTGCCATACCAAATTTGCCTTATCGTCCAGACAATAGATATTGTTATAAACCTTATCTTGTAAAGCAGCAGGTATTTGTGTCAATACATAATAATGATTATTCTTTTCAATTACATTTTGAATAGGATAATCAAATGTGAATTTATTTCCGTTTATAATTATGTGCTTCTTATTAATCAAATACATTTTTTGCTCCTAGTCAGGCAATTGCCTTAGCCGAAAAAATATTGCGGTATAACTTTAATCTGGGTATTTTTTTATAACTCTAATTTCTCCAATTATATGTTTATTGAATTCCTCTAATTCTTCAGCAGGAATCCATAATTCTTGATGATACCCTGCTCCTACTGTATGAGGTTCATATTTGCTGCAATACTCATCATCAACTTCAAATTCAGTCACATATCCTTTGTGATCATCGTTATATTCAACATTCCATTTCGAAGCTATTTCAATAGCATATTCCTCATTAAGTACGGGATAAAAAATAGGCTGTTCAGGTAATCGTGGCGGAAAGGCCTTATTTCCACTCCGAATAACCAGTTCTAATTCTTTTGTCCCTACAGGTCTATACAATTTCATTTTTGCCCTCTTGTTAGTTAAACTGAAAGTTATTTTAGACTTAAGATCTTCACACTATTGTCTATAACAACTTCCTCATAACAGCTACACCATTTTGCTCTATGATTTGGGAAAATCCAGCCTTTTCGTAAAGATGGATAGGTCCCGTAAAATCATACTCATCACGATGTTCAATAACTTTGGCATAACCTTCTACAGCAACATATCCCTTTGCCTTTGCATCTACACATACTTGTTCAATAAATGCTGAAGCTATACCTTGGCCCCTATATTCAGGAGCTATTTCAAAACACACAATCGAGATTGTTTTTCCGCACATATTATCTCTGGCAAAATCCGGCACAAATCCTTTGTAACTATCAATATCGGCTGCATTACACCAGCCTATTGATATATCACCATCAAACGCCAGATATCCTCTTATATTACCTTTATCAAGCATCTCTACTGCATATTTTCTAATGGTTTCTTTTACACCATTCGCTTGGAACTCACTAACCATTTGCTTTATAGTTTTTTCATCTTGATTCGGCGAAGTACAATAACAAGGTCCATTGGGATTATTATCAGAAAATGCTCGATTATCAAAAAAATCAAGGTAATCGTCTTTTAATTCTAAGGACAATTTCTTTATAGTCACGTTTTTCATAACAATCTCCATCAATCGTAAAAACTGGAATATAGCTTATATAGTCTTTAAAACTCCCTCTTAAACAGATACGCATCAAAGGTTGCACTTCCATCAAACTTGGAATACTGGCAATCCTTCCAATAAGTCATTCCAAGCTTTTCCATAACTCGTCTGCTCTTTGAATTATCTTTTGCAAACTCGCCCACTATAGCGCGGACACCTTTCTCTTGATTGACGTAATTGATGATTGCATTCATAGCTTCAGGTACGAGCCCCTGTCCCCAGTATTCTTTTCTAAGGTTATAACCGATAGACCAGGCATCTATATCTTCCTTGTAGAAGACTCCACCCTGCCCTATCAATTCTCCTGTTTCTTTCAAAACAAACCCAAGATCAAATTCATCGTTACCATCAATATCACGCGATTTAAGCCATTCTTTAGTAACCTCTATATCCTTGTGAAGAGGATAAATCATAAATTTGTTCACATCCGGATCAGATGCCCATTTAAAGATGGCTTCTGCATCATCTACTGTAACTGTCCTTAGAATGAGTCTTTCAGTTTCAATTCTACGCACCATTACGCCTCCAACACTTTTCAGATATTTTTCTTCTACTATATCCGTTTTCAAAAAATAAAAAAAGTCATCTGGCAGTTTTATCCGCTAGATGACTTCAAAATCGTGTATTGTTGTGATTATCTTCTCCAGAATCTGATATTAAGCAACCTTATCTTTTCTTATAAAGAACAAGTTCTGGATTTGCACCCTCTGCCTCATATGTGCATACCATTATGAAATCCATATTTGCAAGAATCCCGAAACATCTGTCTCCACCAAACTCTGACTCAAGCTGGTTACCAAGATATGTAACATTGTCGTCCAAAAATTTAACCTTGGCTCCGTTTGGTAATGGATATTCAAGATTAACATAGCTGCCTACCAGAGCATTAAGCTTTTCAACCCTGGGCATTCCTTCAATATGAAGTTCATTAATCTCATTTATCAGCTGTTTCTTGAAAGCTTCAAACTGTCCATCATCACTTAGTTCTTCGTATCTTTTCCAATAGTCCAGTTTGGGGAGTTCCTGTTTCAAATACTCACGAGCCTGATTCTCAGTGAAGTTCTCATTAACCATGTTAGGAATACATACTTCAATAAGATTATCCATATCGCTGTATGTATATGTTCCATCGGCATAGCACCATTTACAGTAATCCTCATTAAAAGATCCGTCTTTGTTTCTTCCAATAATTGAATCTTCCAGTGGCATGCCACAACACTGACAGATCAGCTTATGCGGTGAACCTAGCAATGTGTTTATTGAAACATTATAAAGGTTAGATAACAGTTTTAACGTCTCAGTATTCGGAACCGTATCACCATTTTCCCAACGCGAAACTGCCTGGCGGGTCACAAAGACCTTTTCAGCCAGATCATCCTGAGACAGATTATTCTTTGTTCTTAGCTCAAGTAAAACGTCTTTCGTATTCATGTGAATCCCTCCTCTACTATTATTCTAATACAGAGATATTCATAATACACGCAACTCTCTGTTGCTCCTATTATCTTTGAATTATTTAGAAAAACTAAACATAACACGACACAGGTGTGTCATTATATTTCACCAATTAAAAACAGAACGAAGAGGCCACACTACTATTTTCATAATCAAGCCTTGCGGCCTAATCATGGTCAATTCTACTGATAATTATTTTCATATTTTCTTCAAGTAAAAATACTTACTAAGCTTCGGATCCCTGTCCTCACGGACAAATTCAAGTTCATATCCCAGCTTTTTATAAAACTCCGGTGCCTGAAATCCAAAAGTTGTAAGCGCTATTTTCTCATATCCCTTTCCTTTGAATGTATCCTCGACAGCATAAACCAGTTTACTGCCCACTCCATCTCTCCTATATTCTTTTCCAACAATTAGGTCTCCGATATGTACCTCATTGTAATAAGCACGACCCGTGATAACCCCAGCTATCTTACCGTCATCCACTGCTGCAAAGCAGAACTCTTCAAAGTTAAGTGCAACATCACAATCGGTAGCATAATTTGTAAACTCTACATTTATGAACTCGCTCGTTCTTTCATTCTCTGTGACTCGCTTGATTTCCACCACTTTATTCTCCCTTAATCTGATAAGCAATAGATTAAAATTGCCTGCTGCACTTTTAATAAACTCTGTTTAAACTCATATCCCACAAAGTAATCAGAATCAATTACATCTTCTGTTACTTCTTCGCCTCTATAAAATGGCGGACATGGATTTAGGATAGCGCCTTTATTTGCTACTCCCATCAAGTCTTTAGAAATCTGATAATCTTTAAAATCCCCTATCATGTTTGAAGGAATGGAATCCGTACAAATAATATCTTTACCTTCAAGCGCATTCTTCAAGTTATCATTACAAGCAACTCCAGAGATTTGATACTTTGCAGGACTACTCTGAGTTAATGAAAATCCGAGTGCCTCTGAAGCTTCTTTCCAGGCTCTCCCTATATTTCCATCTGCCCCTACAAACAAATACTCATCCATAAGGTAATCAGCTCTGACTTTTGAGAGTGCATATAAATCAGACATCATTTCACAAGGATGGTTATCATTTGTCAGTGCATTTATAACTGGTATTGTCATAGCTGCAGCCATTTTATCAAGCATAGTAATATCTGGGTAACGGACTATAACAGCATCAGCCCAATTTTGCAGATATCCGCAAACATCCCTGATATCTTCCTTTTTATCTAACGTTGCAGGATCAAATAATATGGATTGCCCACCGAGAAGAAAAATACCCTTTTCAAAAGACACTCTGGTTCTTATGCTGGATGATGGAAAGAACATAACAATAGTCTTTCCTTTTAAGAAGCCCTCATACTGCTCTATAGAATCAGCAATCTTGAAAATCTCAAATAATTCACTTTTCTTGAAGTCTGTAAGTTTTATAAAAGATTTCATTTGTATAAGTCCTCTAAGTCAAGCACCTTTATACCATTGCCTTTCTGTAATCCATTTATCAGCCTCTTCTCTTGTTTTAAAAGTTATCACGTTCTTTTCAGGATATTGCGCAAAAAGCTCCAATAGCTTTGGTCTGTTTTCTTTTTCATAGTTCCTGACCAGTTCCACAAGTTCTGGATCAGTTTTTTCTTCTGTCCATGGAATATCCGGACGTGTTTGTCCCACTCGTTTGCTAATTCCATCCATGCAAGTATCTTCGGAATAATTCAGAAAAAAATAGTTTTGATCCGTTCTTTCCTTTTGTAGGATTACAAGATCTTCTTTCTGGCCATAAGTATCCTGTCACCTATATCCGACGCATTTTCGAATCCCATTGAAGACAGTTCGGTTACCGACTCGCGGATCGAATCCTCGAATCTATTAAGCACGTCTTCAAAAACATTCATTGCAACTCTTTCTCCAATGCCTACCTGTGAAGCCATTGTCACAAAATCGTCCCTGCCTATATCATCCAGATATCTTTTGCCACCAATGTTAAAAGACATCTCTCTCGTGGAAGCATCATATATGGCTGTGCTTATCATGTCATATACCGGAGAGAGCCTCTTTTCTCCAAGATCATAACTATATAATAATGAAAAGTTCTTGATATGAGCATCCGTATTCCCGAGCACGTAATCAAAAACGATCCTGCGCCACAGCTTCAGCTGATCTTCCAACGGATTACCGGAATAATTCCTGATGATTTCAAACATTCTTGTCACATAGTTATCACCATCTTTTTCATATTTATCTGCAGCCGCAACACAAAGTGCCTGTGCAAAATCTTCCTGATGAAGCCTAAACGGGCGCCTTAGTCCATTTATGATCTCAGACTTTTCATTTATGATTCTGTCATATCTTTTTGTAGCAAAAAGAACTTCAGAGTCAATGCCTTTCCCCATGTTGATAATAAAGCTCTCCGGGATATCAATGCCACACTTAGCTGCAGCCATCATGGACAGCTGCTCATTGGTCACAATCCCATCAAGCCGGATGTGACTCTGCTTGACAATATGCGTGCTCGGCGCAGTTCCACTTGGAAGATACCACTTATCATTTTCCTCATCATAATAAAGCCCGACCTTCCCCGAAGCGCCGGTTAATGAAAGATGAGTCTTAATAACAAGCTCCGATGATTTGGTCGCACCTTCTGCAGCAAGCTGTCTGACCTGTTCAGAAGATATGGCATCATAACCGGTTTTGTCCTCATCACCGGCTTCACCAATCCTGATAGCTCCAAGGCATTCTTTCCCCAGATAATACAGTATTGACAGATAATCCCTTTCGTCAAAATGCATATTGTTGGCAATGGTTTTTCTCATGAAGCCTTCAGGAAGAAGTCCATCAAAGAATACCTTCGTTTGTTCTGCAGAAAATGGCTCTTTCTGAACAGGTAATGAAATCGATATTGCTTTCGGATCGTTTTGAGTCAGGTATTCCTCGTCATAACGAAACCTTGCATCATCCAAGGATTCGCCTTCAATATATCCAACAACAACCTGTTTGCCCTGTATTTCAAGAATCACATCATATTTTCTCATTTACTGCCCCTTGCGTTTATCACTATGTCCAGTCCAAGCATGTTCGCCAGATAAATTGCCTTTCCAAGTTCAGCCGTACTCTTTCCATTCTCCAGATCAGAAATAAAACTAATGCTGAACCCTGTAAATTCAAATATATAGCGCTGTGTATATCCCAGCTCTTTCCTGCGTTTCTTCAAAGCCTCACCAAACATTTTAGCATCCGATATAACCATAACAGCTCCTTTTAGCCGTACGGCTTATTTAGGTCAATTATCCCAAACAATTAGCCGAACGGCTTATTTTTACTAATAATAGTATAATGTTCGTCGTTCGGCTTAGTCAATGCATTATTTCAGCCTGTATATTCCTTTAAGCTCCGTTCAAATACCTTAATGATACTGACAATGATACCCAATACAATCCTGATTCTCGTACTCATAGCCGCCTCCTACTCCAGATTGCCATCCCGTTTACAAAACTCATAAAACTCACAGGTAACACAAAAATGCCTACAGAACTTGTTATTCTTATTCATGCATTTCTTTATCCAATAGATCAGTCTGCTCATATGCACCACCTCACTCTTCTCCTGATTTACTAAAGTATCTTCATTCATTACTTGAACATAGTACTTACAATCTGATACTTTGATATGCTGGCAATCATCTTCCCAAGTTCAGCAATCATCTTGTTCTGATTATCCAGCAGTTGGATGATTTTCTCGTTCTGAGTTCTGTTCTCATAGGCCATGAGCTTGATTGTTTCTGTAAGCTCTTCAATGGAGGTTGCCCCTTTTCCTTGCCCCACAGGCCAACCACAGTCTGGACAGAAACTCTCATTACCACTTAATTCTCTTCCACAATTTGCACATTTAGCCATAAGACACCTCCTTAGCTTATTGCACTGACTATACCCACGGGCAAGCCCGTGGGGTTCTGATTGGCAAGCGTAGCTTGTAATCGTACATCATTTTCAGACTTTGGAGTTACAAGTGTAAATCTGTTTGAATCAGGACTTTCATTACCAAGCAGTCCAACGACCACATTAGCGGTAAATTTCTGCTTTTCAGCAAGGAAGTATAGTCAATCTCCCTGATTATTAAGTTGTTAAGCTACGTTAATTCCACTGTTTAATATCTTGATTTTATATGCCTTGATCCAGGTGATTAAGGCTTTTTCTTTATTGTATTGTGCCTCAAAAGTCTTAGCACATTTGTCTTTATCTATATTTTGCGTTTTAGGTTCATAGCAATAGAGCAGGAATGATGAATACCAGTCTCTTTGTACTTCAGTGCCATCATGAAGTTTATACAATCTATCGGAGAGCTTCTTTTTTATATAGTCATCAGCCGTATGGTCATACTGTGATGCTCTGTAATTGTTTGGGACTTCAATATAAGTTCCACCTGTGGCTTTGAATTTTCTTTCCAATGTGGTCTGGAAACCACCGGGGCATCTGTTCTTTACAGACTTACCGAAACGTTTTTTCTTATTAAACTTACCTTTATCGTTTTTGGTAGTCTCTTTTGATCGTTTCATAAGCTTGCCTGCATTCTTAGGCTCAGTTACAATTATTTCTCCAAGACTTCGTAGGTGGTTAGCGTCCTCATTTATTGCAAGTTGCCTGTTAACTGCATTGATACGGCACAGCTCAGAATGTCTGACTTTCATCTTCTTATAATGATTTGAGTATTTCCAGATTTTACGACCTTTCTTAACAGTACCATCCTCATTATAATTTTGCGGGTTGGTTGCCCTTCTTGACCTGTCCATGGCACGATAGATCAGACGCTCTTTTCTTTCGGATGTCTGTATGCTGTCACCACGTTCAGAAAGGTTCTTTAGACCAACCTCAGTATCAGATGTATAGGCAACTGTCTGTGTGCCAATATCAGCACCTATCATACCTTTGCCATACTTATGGCGTGGATTGCCGTACTTATCATACTTAGGTTTTGCTTTGCCTTCAATAGTCAGATGCAGGTATACCCTGTATTTGCCTCTTATCATTTTGGGGACGAGAGTTGCATAGCATGGTCTGTATGTATCTATACAATAAGCATCCTCAAGTAAAGTATCTACAGCCTTTTTATCCATTATTTCTGGCTCGTTAAGATACGACAGAACGGCATTTACTTCATCCATTTGGAATCTATCGGCTATCTGTATCCCGAAAGCTTTCTTTCCAAGTTTGAATTGTAATCTGTTATCCTTTACAGAAATGGGTATACCACGGCTTATCTGCTTTGCCCGGATACATGGCAGCTCCCCAAATTTTGAGAAATGTATGGTCTTACCACTACCATAGAGACATTTCTCCATACCGCGCCATACATCTTCAGCTTTGGTTAAGGCAAATATAGCATCTATCCCATACTTTTTGCCTATTGGAATCATTGATTTTCTACAACAATCCCATGTGACATTATAGGATTTCTGCATTTCATTAAGCTGATCGGCAAGTATCTTACGTTTAGCCATGTTTTCCGTACTACCATACAAAGAAAGCAGTTTGCGGTATCTTTTTGTACGCATGAGCTGGTCATGGTTCCTTCTCATAAGACCAACAAGTTCATTGCCCGCTTTGCGTATCTTATCAGAAAGAGCCACGACTTTAAGCACATCGGAATAAGGCATATCAGTTTCGGCGACTATAATATGCCTGTCAGAAAGCTTATGGAATTTCTTTAATATCCTCCCGTATTCATAATCAGTCATGCCTTTTTTGCTCCTCAATGTACTTAATTACTGTAGCTTCGCTTATATGCCCCACCGTTGACACAAAATATCCCTTTGACCATAAAACACCGCATCTTGCATAGAATCGTTTGAGTTGTGGAAATGCCTTAAACAGTTCTATTGCACTGATACTCTTGAGAGTCCTGACAACATCGCACGGTGCAACAGTCTGTGGGACATCTACAAATATATGTATATGGTCAGGCATTACTTCAAGGGCCTTGATACTATAGTTATAATCATCGCAGATTTTTTGAAGTATCAGTTTGAGCGTATCTTCTACATTGCCCTTTAATACTGAAGATCTAAATTTAGGACACCAGATGATATGATACTGTATCAGATATTTACAATGTGAAGCACTATGATATTGCCCCTCACTCATTGTCTTTTACTCCTAACTGATATTTTTCCTGAATGCCCCTGCGCATAAGATCAAGGAAAGTAACGGTTTCACCTTCCTCAACTGAATAGATCCGTGCAAGGTTTTCAAGTTCCTTCTTCCATTCAGCTGGGATAGAGATATTGATTTGTACATTTTCGCTTTTAGGTCGTGCCATTAGAATTTCTCCCTTTCTTAACAATGTCTTTAAGTTGCATATCCTCAATACCAACAAATTCAGCAGCACCCATACTACAAAAAAAATCATAGGCTTTGCAATCCACATATATATCATCGAAATCACTGCAGGATTCTCGAATATCTTCAAGTTCATCATCAGAAAGATTTTCACCAAAATGATTTTCAATATGTCTGCGTATTGCAGAAAACATTATATCTGATGCCATATCTAATGTATCGTAACTTATTTCATCGCCGTATGTAAGATAATTCCAACCGCGACCGCTTTCATAAGTAGCTTTCTTGTTTCCGCTATATTCGTTTTCAAGAAATTCTCCTACAGTCTGTTCGAGCGAAATATATCCGTCTTCTACAAGTATTCCAGAATGATCATAAGGATCGTAGACATATTTTATCTCATAGTGAACTGGAGTGGGTGCCAATTCATCTCTTATCCGACGAATCAGCCTTGCTTTTATGAATTCTTTTGATTGATCAAAGCACTCATTTACATATTCAGCAATTTCGTCTACATGAGAATTCACATACTCTACGCATTTCAAATTATCCATTTGTATTTTTCCTTTATGTTTAATACATAGATTATATATTTATTCTATGTGTTTGTTAAAATAGAAAAAGGCTTCATCCCACAGGCAAGCCTGTGGGTTTTCGCCTACGTTGCGCCAAAGTTTACTTTATAACATCATTTATATCATTTTATTAAAGTATTCCTGCGTAACTTGTAGCTGATGACTGAGTATTTCTTTCCACATATGTGGTTTTATTTCTCCACTTCCTTTTGATACCTTTGTCCTTTTAATACTTCCATCTGGCATTATCTTTCTATAGAAATAATGATCCGTATCTTTATAAAGCTCCCATCCGTCTCTTTCACAGAATCGCTTTAGTTCTTTCCATCTTGGCATACAATCTCCCCCTTAATAACATCTTCATCAAGTGAGAG
>JAEEGI010027783.1_pt1 | contig 10807 bp, 9 predicted proteins | sample 8958751 | NCBI WGS metagenome assembly JAEEGI01 (sample SAMN16246545, study PRJNA631951) | gut metagenome | biome: gut microbiome; feature: rumen; material: KS-attached | host: Bos | place: Iran: Karaj | collected 2018-10 | reverse complement strand
GACGGTTACATCTACGATCCCGATGGTATCACTCAGGAGAAGCTCGAGTATGTAAAGGAGCTGAAGAACGTAGAGCGCGGACGTATCAAGGAGTATGCTGAGGAGTATCCCAACGCTGTTTACCACGCTGGTGAGCGCCCCTGGCACGAGAAGGCCGACATCGCCCTGCCTTGCGCAACTCAGAACGAGATCAACGGTGAGCAGGCTCAGGCCCTGATTGACAATGGGGTGATTGCTGTTGCCGAGGGTGCCAACATGCCTTCACTGCCTGAGGCTATCAAGATTTTCCAGGATGCCAAGATCCTGTATGCTCCTGGTAAGGCTTCTAACGCTGGTGGTGTATCTGTATCTGGTCTGGAGATGTCGCAGAACTCTGAGCGTCTGAGCTGGACTTCTAAGGAGGTTGACGACTACCTGAAGCGTATTATGGCCGACATTCACGAGAACTGCGTGAAGTATGGTACTCAGGCTGATGGTTACATCAATTACGTGAAGGGTGCTAATGTCGCTGGCTTCATGAAGGTTGCCAATGCCATGATGGCACAAGGTATTGTGTAAGCTTGCATTAATCGTCGGCACAAAAAGACAAATTAATATCAATAAGGTGCGATTTTCTTCAGAGAATCGCACCTTTCTTGATTTTTTTTTGTAATTTTGCAAGCAAAATTCAATAACACATAAGAATATGCTTACACTGAAACTCATTACAGAGGAAACTGACCGCGTCATTCGCGGACTGGAAAAGAAACACTTTAAAGGTGCTCGTGAGGCTATCGACGAGGTACTGGCTGTTGACAAACAGCGTCGTGAAGCCCAGCAGCAGCTGGACAAAAACCTGTCGGAAGCCAAAAAGATGGCTGCCCAGATTGGTGGTTTAATGAAGGAAGGCAAGAAGGATGAAGCCGAGGCCATCAAATTGCAGGTGTCTCAGATGAAAGAGACTAACAAACAGTTGGAGGAGACGATGAACCAGTCTCAGGAGGAGATGACCCGTCTGCTCTGCCAGATACCGAACATCCCTTACGACGAGGTTCCTGAAGGTGCTGCCGCCGAAGACAACCACGTAGTGAAGTCAAACCTGAAAGAGTGTACAGACAAGGATACTGTTGGCAACTGGGACGTGAATCCGTCACTGGGTATTGCCAACCCCCTGCCCCACTGGGAGCTGGCCAAGAAATACAACCTCATCGACTTTGACTTAGGCGTAAAGATTACAGGTGCAGGATTCCCTGTCTACATTGGAAAGGGAGCACGCTTGCAGCGCGCATTGATTAATTTCTTCCTCGACGAGGCTCGTAAGAGTGGCTATACAGAAATTATGCCGCCCACGGTGGTCAATGCCGCCTCAGGCTACGGCACAGGCCAGCTGCCCGACAAAGAGGGACAGATGTATCACTGTGAGGTGGATGACTTCTATCTCATTCCCACTGCCGAGGTTCCTGTGACCAATATCTATCGTGACGTCATCCTCGACGAGGCTCAGTTGCCTATCAAGAACTGTGCCTATACTGAGTGCTTCCGCCGTGAGGCAGGCTCATATGGCAAGGACGTTCGCGGATTAAACCGTCTGCACGAATTCTCGAAAATTGAGATAGTACGCATCGACAAACCTGAGCACTCGAAGGAGAGCCACAAGGAGATGCTGGAGCACGTAGAGGGACTGCTGAAGAAATTAGAGCTTCCCTACCGTATTCTGTTGTTATGTGGTGGTGATCAGAGCTTTACAAGTTCTATCTGCTACGACTTCGAAGTCTATTCCGAGGCTCAGGGCCGCTGGCTCGAAGTGTCGTCGGTCAGCAACTTTGATACCTATCAGGCCAACCGTCTGAAGTGCCGTTATCGTCGTGCCGACAACAAGAAGACTGAGCTTTGCCACACGCTGAACGGATCGGCATTGGCCTTGCCGCGCATTGTGGCTGCACTGTTGGAGAACAACCAGACTGAGCAGGGCATCAAGATACCTGCAGCACTGGTACCATATACTGGTTTTGAGATCATTGACTAAATATTATTTACCCTAAAAATTACGTTATGAATAAGAATGAGAAGTATGTCATCACGATTAATCGTGAATTAGGCAGTGGTGGCCGCACCGTCGGCAGAAAGTTGGCAGAGAAACTGAATGTAGCCTTCTACGACAAGGCACTCATCAACGAGTTGAAGAAGAAGTTCCAACTTGATACTGACCAGATTGAGAAGCTGAAGAGCGGAAAGAGCGACTGGTGGAGAGAATTCATCAATTCTGCCATGTATATGGGACAGGGTATGAACGAGATGTGGTACTATCAGCGCATGACCGGTCAGGAAGGATACCTCGTTACCAGTAGCGATATGTTCAAGATGGATAAGGAAATACTGACGAAAGTGGCAGAGGAAGATTCGTGCATCATTGCCGGACGTAACGGTTTCAGCGTGTTTGCAGATCATCCCAACCACTTGAGCATCTTCATTCAGGCTCCTCTGGAACACCGTATCCAGCGCATCATGGGTAAGCAGAACCTGACTCATGAGGAAGCAGAAAAGGTTATCAAGAAGGTGGATGACATGCGTGAGTCATACGTCAAGAAATATGCCGGTACTTCTCGCTATGACACACGTAACTACGACCTCGTCATCAATATGGAGGGTAAGACTGAGGACGAAGTGGTAGAGTTGATTCTCCAGTTTATCGGATAAGAAACAGCATGAATAAAATTATAAGGAAGGAGCAGTTCTCCGAGAAGGTCTTCCTTTTCGAGATTGAGGCTCCGCTAATTGCCAAGAGCCGCAAGGCAGGCAACTTCGTCATTGTACGTGTAGACCAGCGTGGTGAGCGTATGCCGCTGACCATTGCTGGTGCAGACATTGAGAAAGGTACCATCACGCTGGTCGTACAGATGGTGGGCTTGTCGTCCAAGAAACTGTGTGCTCTGAATGAAGGCGACTTTGTGGCTGATGTGGTTGGTCCTTTGGGCAATCCTACCCGCATCGAGAAATATGGCACGGTGGTCTGTGCTGGTGGTGGACTGGGCGTTGCCCCTATGTTACCCATCATCCAGGCCCTGAAGGCTGCCGGCAACCGCATTCTGAGTGTGATGGCCGGTCGTTCCAAGGACCTGATTATTCTTGAGGACAAGGTTCGCGAGAGCTCTGACGAGGTTATTATCATGACCGATGACGGCTCGTATGGTGAAAAGGGCGTGGTAACCGTCGGTATCGAAAAGTTTATTGAGCAGGAACACGTCGACAAGGTATTTGCCATCGGACCTCCCATTATGATGAAGTTCTCGAACCTGACAGCCCAGAAGCACAACATCCCTTGTGAAGTATCGCTGAACACCATCATGGTGGACGGTACGGGCATGTGTGGTGCATGTCGTCTGACGATTGGTGGCAAGACAAAGTTCGTCTGCATCGATGGTCCAGAGTTCGACGGTGCTCTGGTTGACTGGGACGAGATGTTCAAGCGCATGGGTACCTTCAAGCGCGCCGAGCAGGAAGAGCTGGAGCACTACGAGGAGCACCTGATTTCAATTGACAATGGAGAATTGACAATTGATAATTCTACAACAAACATTGTCATGGACAGCGCCCCCACAAATGACAGCATCGAGGTTCTGACAGATCGTGATGCCGAATGGCGTAAGGAGCTGCGTGCATCGATGAAGCCCAAGGAGCGTACTGCCATCGAGCGTGTCGTCATGCCTGAACTCGACCCCGTCTATCGTGCCACCACCCGTACTGAGGAGGTGAACATCGGACTCACCAAGGAGATGGCAATGACTGAGGCCAAGCGTTGTCTTGACTGCGCCAAGCCCAGCTGTGTTGAGGGCTGTCCTGTCAACATCAATATCCCGTCGTTCGTCAAGAACATCGAGCGTGGACAGTTCCTGGCAGCTGCCAAGGTGCTGAAGAACACCTCTGCCCTACCCGCTGTCTGTGGACGTGTCTGTCCTCAGGAGAAGCAGTGTGAAAGCAAGTGTATCCACCTGAAGATGAACGAGCCTGCTGTGGCTATCGGCTATCTGGAGCGTTTCGCTGCAGACTTCGAGCGCGAGAGCGGCAACATCAGCCTGCCTGAGATTGCACCTGCCAATGGCATCAAGATTGCTGTCGTGGGTTCTGGCCCTGCAGGTCTGTCGTTTGCTGGCGATATGGTGAAGAAGGGCTACGACGTCTATGTTTTCGAGGCACTGCATGAGATTGGCGGTGTGCTGAAATATGGTATTCCTGAGTTCCGTCTGCCTAACAAGATTGTCGACGTGGAAATCGAGAACCTCGCCAAGATGGGCGTTCACTTCCAGACAGACGTCATCGTAGGTAAGACCATCAGCGTGGAGACCTTAGAGAAGCAAGACTTCAAGGGTATCTTCGTAGGCTCTGGTGCCGGACTGCCCAACTTCATGAATATCCCTGGCGAGAATGCCATCAACATCATGTCGTCGAACGAATACCTGACACGTGTGAACCTGATGGATGCTGCCAATCCTACCACTGACACCCCCATTAATTTGGGTAAGAACGTGCTCGTAGTAGGTGGTGGTAATACTGCTATGGACTCTTGCCGTACGGCAAAACGTCTGGGAGGTAATGTCACACTCGTCTATCGTCGTTCAGAACAGGAGATGCCTGCTCGTTTGGAGGAGGTGAAGCACGCCAAGGAGGAGGGCATCAACTTCCTCACGCTACACAACCCCATCGAGTATCTGGCCGACGAGAATGGTGCCGTGAAGGCTGCCGTGCTGCAGGTCATGGAACTTGGTGAGCCTGATGCATCAGGGCGTCGCAGTCCTGTTCCCGTTGAGGGCAAGACCGTAACGCTCGATGTCGACCAGGTGATTGTAGCTGTAGGTGTATCTCCTAACCCGTTGGTGCCCAAGAGCATAGAAGGTCTGGAACTGGGTCGCAAGAACACCATCGTGGTCAACGAAGGCATGCAGTCAGCACGCAGCGAAATCTTTGCCGGTGGCGACATCGTGCGTGGTGGTGCAACGGTGATTCTCGCCATGGGTGACGGTCGTCGTGCTGCCCAGCACATGGATGAATACCTGCAGAAATGAACGGACTCTATACCATCATACTGCTCATACTAAGCAACGTCTTCATGACGCTTGCTTGGTATGGGCATCTGAAACTCCAGGAGAACGGTGTCAGCAACAACTGGCCACTCATAGGCGTCATCGCCTTTTCGTGGATGATTGCTTTCTTCGAATACTGTTGTCAAGTACCCGCTAACCGCTTGGGCTTTGTCGAGAATGGCGGTCCCTTCAACCTCATTCAGCTGAAGGTCATTCAGGAGTGTATCTCGCTGGCCGTGTTCTGCATCATTGCCAACATCATGTTCCAAGGCACCCACCTGCACTGGAACCATATTCTGGCATTCTTCCTCATCATCTGCGCCGTTTATCTGGTTTTCATGAAATAGTCCTGTATGTCGCTGTGGCACAGCTACAAACATAACGATGACTCTCGAGGAACGACTCTGGAAGACTTTTAACAAAGCGCTGGGCCAGTACCAGCTCATCGACGAGGACGACAAAATCCTCGTCGGATTGTCTGGTGGCAAGGACTCACTATGCCTACTGGACTTTCTCGCCCGTCGCTCACACATTCTCAAACCTCGTTTTTCGGTCGTGGCCCTACATGTTAGAATGGAAAATGTGCACTACGAAACAGATACAAACTACCTGCAGGACTTCTGCGATGAGCGAGGCGTTCCTCTACATATTATCACCACATCATTCACCACCTCTCCCGAAGGGTCAGCGTCGGTCCAAAAGCCCCCTTGTTTCCTCTGTTCATGGCAGCGACGCAAGCAACTCTTCAATCTTGCCCAAGAACTGGGTTTTACCAAAATAGCATTGGGACATCATCAGGATGATATCATCCATACCGCTTTGATGAATCTTACCTTCCAAGGGCACTTTGCCACCATGCCTGCCAAGCTACGCATGAAGAAGATGCCCCTGACCATCATACGCCCGTTGTGCCTGTGCCATGAGGCCGACATCCAAGCTTATGCCGACGCCAACCATTACGAGAAACAAGTGAAACAATGTCCTTACGAGGACACGACCAACCGCACTTCAGCCACTATGCTATTCGCTCATATGGAGCTGCTGAATCCAGAGGCACGCTACAGCATTTGGCATGCGTTGGAAAATGCCAATAAGCTTACAGAGTATTAAATATCTTTAATTGTAGGTAACTATTGACCTAATATAAATAAATATTTCGTATCTTTGCCTATTGATGAAGATACGCATGCTGTTCATATGGACTCTGGCATTCCTTACGCTTCCACTGATAGCCCAGAAGCGCAAGGCAGTACCGTTGACGCCAGAACAACTGAAACAGCAGCAACGTCAGGAAAAAATAGCGCGTATGATGGCCAAGACACAGCGTATCATTTTCATCGACAGCATCGTGGTCGATAAGCAACACTTCCTGCAAGCCTACCACCTGTCACCTGAGGTGGGGCGTGTGGCAAGCTATAACGACTTCTTCCATACCAATCGTCAACCCGATGCACATGTCTACGTCAACGAATTAGGTTCGCGGTGCTACTATTCGATGGAGCAAGCCGACAGTACGATGCAACTCTATGCCAGCGACAACATCAACAACCGCTGGTCGCGTCCTCATCTGCTGAGCGGTATCAATGAAGACAGCATTTACCACCGTATCAATTATCCATTCATGATGGGCGACGGCGAGACATTCTATTTTGCGGCAGAGAGTAACGATGCCCTAGGAGGTTACGATATCTACGTCACACGCTACGATGAAGAAGAAAAGCAGTTCTTGCACCCTGCGAACATCGGTATGCCGTTCAATAGCGAAGCCAACGACTACCTCTATGCTATTGACGAATACAACAACCTTGGGTGGTTTGCTACAGACCGTCGCCAACCGGCTGACAGCGTCTGCATTTACGTATTCATTCCCCCACAGACACGCCAGACCTACGACACAGACTCGCTGACAGCCAGTCAGTTGGCCAATTTAGCATGTATCAGCCGCATTGCCGATACCTGGAGTGACGAAGACACTCGTCAGGCCGCTTTGTCACGTCTAAAGAATGCCATGGGCCGCAAACCCGTCAGCACCGATGGTGACTTCTGTTTCATTGTCGACGACCATCACACCTACACCCGTCTGTCCGACTTTCAGGCCGCAGGCAACAAGCAGCGCTACCAACAGCTGACAACGTTGCAAGACCGCTATCAGCGTCTGCTCGACACACTCGACCGTGCCCGCGACCATTACGCTACAGCCAACCAAGAAGAGCGTGACGAACTACGCCCCGATATCCTGGCCAGCGAGCGCATGCAACACGACCTCTACCTTCAGATACACCAACTGGAGAAGACAATACGCAACAACGAGATTTTATTTCTAACTAAAAACATATAAGACTATGGCTAAAAAACATTTCCCAGAATCAGAGCTCATTATTAATGGCGACGGTTCATGTTTCCACCTTCATCTGAAGCCGGAATTCTTGGCTGACAAGGTTGTTCTCGTAGGTGACCCAGCACGTGTCAACACCGTTGCGGCCCACTTCGACAGTATCGAGCACGAAGTTAGCAGTCGCGAATTCCACACCATTACCGGTACGTATAAGGGCAAGCGCATTACGTGTCAGTCGCACGGCATTGGTTGCGACAACATCGACATCGTGGTCAACGAACTCGATACGCTGGCCAACATCGACTATGCCACTCGTGAAGAGAAAGACGAGCATCGTACACTGACCATGGTACGCATCGGCACCTGTGGCGGTCTGCAACCATTTACACCCACAGGCTCGTTCATTGCTTCTGTTAAAAGTATCGGTTTTGACGGTTTGCTCAATTACTATGCTGGACGCAACGACGTCTGCGACCTGAAAATGGAAGAGGCCTTCAAAAAGCATATGGACTGGAACCCCATCAAGGGCGCACCCTATGTAGCTGTGGCCGACCGCGAACTTATCGACCGCATCGCTGCCGACGACATGGTAAAGGGCTACACCGTTGCTTGCGGTGGATTCTATGGTCCTCAGGGCCGTCAGCTGCGCGCTGCCATTGGCGACCCTGACCAGAATAAGAAGATCGAGTCGTTCGAGTACGATGGTCTGAAAATCTGTAATTTCGAAATGGAATCCTCAGCACTTGCCGGACTGGCATCGCTGCTGGGACACCGTGCCATGACGTGTTGCATGGTCATCGCCAACCGCTATGCCCAGAAGATGAACACTGACTACAAGAGTTCTATCGATACCATCATCCAGAAGGTGCTTGACCGTATCTGATGAAGCGACACTTACGTTTCAAATATATGAATAGAATTCCATCTTTCGAAAGTGACTACAACAACGGAGCACATCCTGATGTGCTCCGTCGTCTCTTTGAGACAAACGACAGCCAGAGTGCATCCTATGGCGATGATGAATGGAGCGAATCTGCGAGAGAAAAAATACGCGAAGCTTGCCAGTGTCCGGAGGCCGACATCTTCTTCCTCGTAGGAGGAACACAGACTAATGCCACCGTCATTGATGGAGTACTGACGGGCTACGAAGGCGTTATTGCCGTCGATACAGGCCATATCAATGTCCACGAGTCTGGAGCCGTGGAAGCCAACGGTCATAAAATCATCATCCTACCGTCCCACGACGGCAAGATGAGTGCAGCCGACCTGAAAGATTTCCATGACAAGTTCTATGCCGACCCAGTCTATGAACACATGGTCATACCTGGTATCGTTTATATCACCTTCCCCACTGAGTTAGGAACAGTCTATAGCAAGGAAGAAATAGAAAGCTTGTATGCACTATGTCAGCAGTTTGAAGTGCCGCTCTTTATCGATGGTGCAAGATTAGGATACGGTCTGGTATCTGATGACTGCGAATTCAACCTGCCGTGGCTGGCTCGTCACTGCGACGTGTTCTATATCGGAGGAACAAAAGTGGGAGCACTCTGCGGTGAGGCCGTTGTATTTCCACGAAACAATGCCCCTCGACATTTCTTTAACATCATCAAGCAACATGGAGCTTTGTTGGCAAAGAGCCGACTAGCTGGCGTCCAGTTCGAGGCGCTGTTTACCGACGGACTCTATTTCAACATTGCACGCCACGCCATTGACAAAGCCATGCAACTGCGAAAGCTGTTTACCGAGGCAGGCATCCCCATCAAGGACTCGCCTACCAACCAACAGTTCATTATGCTCACAACAAAGCAGATTCAACAACTACGCCAGAACATTGCATTCGAGACGTGGGAACCCATCGATGCCGACCACACCTGCTGCCGTTTTGTTACCAGCTGGGCTACGACCGACAATGACATCGCAGTATTGGAAGAAGCCCTAAAACATATCGTCTGAATGAGCAATACGCCCTCTCTCACCCCCACCGTCACAACTCACGAGGAGACCATCTGTGCCCTGGCCACAGCCCCTGGTGGTGCCCTTGGCATCATCCGCGTCAGCGGTCCATATGCCTTCAGTGCAGTCAGTGCCATCAGTACGGTAAGATGCAACGAGATGGCTGCCAATACCATCCACTACGGACACATCGTGGAGCATGTTGCTGTGGCACAGCAACATGCTGCCATCATCGACGAGGCACTCGTGACCATCTTCCGTGCACCCCACTCCTACACAGGTGAAGACAGCGTAGAGATATCCTGTCACGGCTCACGTTATATATTAAATAAGGTATTGGAACTCCTGGTGCAGAACGGCTGCCGCATGGCCCAACCTGGCGAGTATACCCTGCGTGCCTACCTCAACGGCAAGATGGACCTCTCGCAGGCCGAAGCCGTCGCCGACCTCATTGCATCTTCTAACAAAGCGACTCACCAATTAGCTATAAGCCAGCTGCGCGGCGGTATTTCCACAAGACTCAGTCGCTTAAGAGAACAGTTGCTGAAACTCACTTCCCTGCTTGAACTCGAACTCGACTTCTCCGACCATGAAGACTTGGAGTTTGCTGACCGTTCGGAATTACTCACGCTAGCCAAAACTATAGATTCCCATATTGCCCATCTAGCCCAAACTTTTGAAATCGGCAACGCAATCAAGAACGGAATCCCTGTGGCTATTGTCGGGGCTCCCAACGTGGGTAAAAGCACCCTGCTCAATGCCCTGCTGGGTGAAGAGCGTGCTATTGTCAGCGACATACAAGGGACTACTCGCGATGCCATTGAAGACACCATCCAACTATGCGGCATCACCTTCCGCTTTATCGACACTGCTGGTATCCGTCATACAGACGACCAGATAGAAAACTTAGGCATAGAACGCTCAATGGCTGCAGCCCAGCGCGCCCAAATAATCCTGATGATGACAGAACCAGATGTGCCCTACCCTGACATTCCCATTCGTGATGACCAGACTGTCATTCGTATTGAAAACAAGACTGAGACCTTCCAAGCTAAGTTTGGTGTGGGGCTCGACCAGTTGCGTCAGCAACTCATTGAGGCCGCCCCAAAGATAACCGAGAATGACGTCATCGTCACTAGTGCCCGTCATTACGATGCCCTGCTGCGTGCTCACGACAGCATTGGACGTGTCATCGATGGACTCCAGATACAACTTAGCGGCGATCTCCTCAGTGAAGATCTCCGCCAAGCCCTTGACACCCTCGCCGAAATCACTGGTGGTCAAATCACCCCCAATGAAGTATTAGGAAATATCTTTAAACACTTCTGTGTGGGTAAGTAACTGATTATCAACAACTTAGAACAATTTGGATAAACTATTACTAAAGCTCTCATTTTGAGGGCTTTTGTTGTGTTAAGTGTTCTTAATTGCTCTTTGTTATTCCAAGTTATTTTAGCTATTT
>JAEEGI010027782.1_pt1 | contig 10807 bp, 11 predicted proteins | sample 8958751 | NCBI WGS metagenome assembly JAEEGI01 (sample SAMN16246545, study PRJNA631951) | gut metagenome | biome: gut microbiome; feature: rumen; material: KS-attached | host: Bos | place: Iran: Karaj | collected 2018-10 | reverse complement strand
CAAAAATCCTAGATCTGATTGTACGCACCCTAACAAAAATCAACGATTACCCTCATTTTGTTAAAATCGCAATCTTTAGCCACGTCGAGATGGCAGATCTGATACAATATCTGCCATCTCGATTTTGATATTTCTCATTAGTAATGGCTTGGAGCCAGGCAAAAAGCGAGACGGGTTGGTTCGTTTTCCGAACTATCCCGTCTCGCTTTTCCGGTTATCTGCAGGATTATTAGCTGTTTGACAGTATGTCAGAATGATCCGCTCCGGCACAGCCAGCTTTTGCTTTAGCCGTTTTTTCGCCGGTGCTCCCCGCCGACCGCCTTGTTCTGGCGAGCGTTTGACAGACGCATGGTTCCGGAATCAGAAACTCCTCGGCGATTATTCGTTTTGATGAGAATCGTCGGTTTCAGCCCAGTACGTCGAGTTCGGGCAGTTCTGCCAGGGCGGCGTAGAATTCCTTGGAGAAGAGATCTCCGTCAAAGTCGAAATTGACCAGCACAAACTCGCCCAGCACGTCCGTCTCAAAGAACAGCGTGCGCGTGTCAGGGTCATAGAACGCCTTTACCGCCTTGAGCGTGCCGTCGGGCAGGCGGAACACCGCGAACAAAGTGTCGGCGTTCCAGGCTGAAGGAAGGATGAAGGAGAAGCGGGCCTCCACTTTGCCGCCGCCCAGGTCGGAGACCGGATTGCCGTCGGCGTCAGTGACGCTGACGGTGTAAGCACCTTCCTCCGCCAGCTCGGTGACGGTCACACGCACACCGTTCAACGCTCCGGGAGCCGTCCATACCTCCGCTGCGGGATTTTCTTCTGTGGGGTCTGTGGTCGGATCGGGCGAGGGACTCACGCTCTCCGAGCGGACCCTGGTGCCGCTCAGGGCAAAGAGCGCTGTGTTCCCGCCGACGGAGCCCGCTCCGGAGCCGCCCAGGATGCCTGCGCCGGTGTTGGAGGTGGTGACGGTGGTTGAACTGGCGCCGGGCCCGTCAGAGGGAAGATACAGGGGTATATAGATGCAGATCCGCTCCACCTTTGAGGCGGGGACAGAGTCACCATCATCTCTCAACGAATAGAAGCTGTATATGCCTCCGTCGTTCATTTCCAGCAGGATGTACCAATAACTGGGAGTTTCCTCATCCTTCAGAAGCTCCGCGACGTCTTCAACGGTCACGGTCTCTTTGGTATAGGCGGCGTTATACGAAGTCACATCGGTGAAATATCCCTCGACATTCTGGCCGCCAAATCCCCCTCCGCTCCCTTTAACGGTAAAGCCGATCACCGGGATGGCGCTGGACCCGGCGTCGATGCCGTCGGGCTCGATCCGTGGCAGATGCTGCTCGCCAAAGGTCCCGGTACCGGTGACAGAGCCGGGGGTGAGGGTATGGGAATAATCGTATATAGCCACGGCGTTTTCGGACTTCACGCTGATAATGTCCTGCACCGCAGCATCAGCGCCTATGGCAAGGATTCCGGAGCACACTACAACGCTGCCGGCGCCCTGTTCCTGCCCGCCGAGGCGGCTGGTGACGGTAACAGCGTCGCTGTATCCATAGGTTTTGGAGCCATAGAAATTCAGGGTGGCGCCCTCTGCCACCGTCAGCGTTCCGATGGACGGGTATCCGTAATAGACCAGCGTGGAACTCCGGGAAACGTATCCGGAAGGCGCTTCTCCATCCTCCGAGGGAAGATATTCCGGCAGGACGGTCAGCGAGGACAGAGCCACTTCGTTGAGGTGGACGGTCGACCCGACGACGCTCGGCCCGGAGCCGTCCTTCGACTCGCCGTTGACGCTGACTGTGGAGTTTTCAAAGGCAAAGGAACCTCCGAGGCTCCATCCGGAGTTCAGGGCAGCGTCCGCTCCCGCAACGTTCTCCCAGGAGGTAAAGCTTCCTTGAATGTTTAGTTTCGGCCTGTGGTTTTTTATCGGGGTGTTGTAAACATCGATCAGACGGAAAGAGGCGCCTTTGCTGAGCACCAATCCCGCGCCGGTTTTTATGGTCAGCGACGGGACGTAGACCGTCAGTTCGGAGTCGTGGCAGTCCATCCCGGAAAGCAGTTCGGGGGGATATTCTCTCGTGATAGAATAGCCGACGGCGGACACTTCGTTGCCGTCCGCGTCGATGGCTGTCTCCGTGCGCTTTATAACGCCCTGCATCACCAGATCCCCGCCTTCGGGAACCACCAGCGTTATGCCTTCGGGGATCTCGTACCCCTCGTCCAGAATGGCGGGGATCACGGTGGTGGCATCCCCGTCGTTGCGGACACTGTTGACGAGAGTATATTCGCCTTCGCCGGTCTTGACAAAGAGTGCCGCCGTCCCGCCGTACTCGCCGTAGATCTTCTCGACGGACTGCAGATAGACGCTGCATCCCTGGAGGAGATCCACATTGTCGATGAGAAGAATTCCGGTGCCGACAATGTACACGTCGCCGTCACTGGTGAGGGTGGTGATGTGCTGCAGTCCAGACGTCCGGATGACGAGCTCCGCATCGGAGGTGACCGGCTGAGTATGGGTGGAGCCCGTCAGCACCAGCACGCCGGAGTCCTCTTCGGCAGACGAGTCATGGAGCGGAGCGTCGCCATCACCTGCTCCGGGATCGCCAGGCGCGGCAGTCCTCAGCGGTGCTGCGCTGTTGACGGAGCGGACTGCCTGCCGGGTCCCGGAAAGGACCAGTGTTTGCATGGAGGAAGAGCCCGCCAGAGGCGCATTGGCTTCAGCAACTGCGGTATCTTCGGTTTCTTCGGTCTCCTCGGTTTCCACGGTCTCATCGGCCTGCACAGCCTCGACGGTCTCCTCGGTTTCCACGGTCTCATCGGCCTGCACAGCCTCGACGGTCTCCTCGGTCTCCTCAGTCTGCACAGCCTCGACGGTCTCCTCGGTTTCCTCAGTCTCATCGGCCTGTACAGCCTCAACGACCTCTTCGACTGCAGGGTCAGTATTTGCCTCAATGGCCGAGTCGACTGAAGCTGCAGCAGCCATGTCATCTGAGAGAGGAATCGTTTCTGCTTCCGATACTTCCTGTGTATTCAGCGACGTTTCGACAGTCTCATCGGCGGACAGCTCGTGATCCTCCGCCTGGATGGGAGGCGGAGGGGGCAGTTCGTCGGTTTCTGTCTGAGCGTTGGCTTTCCCGCTCAGGCCAATGGCGAGAAACGTTCCCAGTACGAAGCCTGTGAGTTTCCGGATCCATTTCTTCATAATCGGCCTCTCCTTGACAACAGTCCGGCTGCACATCTGATGGAAGCATAACCTGCTCCGCTTACTGCCGCCGCTATCGCAATCCGGGCGACCCTGCGGGAAATACCGGCTTGAAAGCCGGATTGAGCACAAGGGCGTGGGTCAGCGCGGAGCTGGGCGTAACGGTCAAACAGTTAACGCCGGGGTTTATCTTTCCGGTTCCCCCTATAAATAGTCTTCTATAGGAAGTAGATATAATTATACATAATAATATTACTCTAAAATATGAGCAATAGCAAATGTTTTTTTCTAAAGTAAGGAGTTGTAGGTTTTACAATGATGTGTGACAGTGTGAGAAAAAAAGAATAGCGAATAGGAGAAGCTTGTAGTAAGGTTGAGTTGCTCAGACAAAACCGAAAGGCAGGCACCCTATTCGCTATGGATAAGATAACACAAACCGCCCGGTACAGGCAATCCCTAATTCATTATGCGCAGAAGAATGGTGTCACAGCGGCAGCGATCCGGTACAGGACATACCGGCAATACATCTACCGCTGGATGAAACGCTATGACGGTACGCTGCAATCGCTGGAAGACCATTCACACCGGCCTCAGAGCCATCCCAACCAACACAAGCCGGAAGAGATCAAACTCATCGACGACATGCGCCGCAGGAACCCCAACGCGGGTCTCGTCGTGTTCTGGGTCAAACTCCGCCAGAGGGGTTACAGCAGATCCATCTCCGGCTTGTATAGGTTTTTAAGAAAAAGAGGACAAATGGCGCTAGCCTCCCCGTATTCAAACAAACAAAAGCTATCATTTTCCACGGGGAAGGCACCTATTTTGTCGACTTATCCTCTTTGTCAAGCAATGATTTTGTGATCGACAACGATAAAAGAACAATTACAATCTATATTCCCAAGCCTGAACTATCTGTCAAGTTGCTGCCGGATGAGACCGAGTTCTTTGATTCATCCAATGGAACGCTTCGTTTTGGTGAAATGGAAATCACTCCCGAGACGATGACAACACTTGAAACGCAGGGCATCGAAAGGATAACAGAAACTTTGAAATCTGATGCCATCGCTTGGGAGACTGCCGAGAAATTCGCAAAAATGTCCGTGAAAGAGATTTACGAGCCACTCGTCGTGGCACAAGTAGACGCAGCAGTTAAGAATGCCGCGGATGAATATGCTATTCCAGCGTACTACACAATTATTGTAGAGATCAGAAAGTAATCGTGAGAATGGCAAAGCGGAATAGTTATGTAAACAATATTATGTAAATAGAAGTGGATGCACCCACTTATGCACCCACTATGCGTTGTATACCTAGAATCGATAAATGTATTTAATCCGCTAGGGAAACGCAGGTAAAAAACCTCTTTTGTCTACCAAGGCAAGAGGGGTTTTCTTGTTGAATGTTTCGCGGGTTTGCACTCCGTTGAAAAAAGGAGGAGCAACAGTCGGTTGCTTGCCTTTTGGGTACGATGACAGTATAATCGTTTTCAAGGAGGTGTTGGCATGAATACGAAGGACGTTTTGTATGAGCTTAGAACACGGAGTGGATTGTCGCAGGATGAACTGGCTGAAAAGGTTTTCGTAACCAGACAGGCGGTTTCACGTTGGGAAAACGGTGAGACAGTGCCGAATACCGAAGCATTGAAACTGCTGTCAAAAGTTTTTAACGTATCTATCAATACATTGCTTGGATCGCCGCATCCATTGGTATGCCAGTGCTGCGGAATGCCACTTGAAGACGCGATCCTCGGCAGGAATCAGGACGGTTCGCTCAATGAGGATTATTGCCAATGGTGCTATGCCGACGGGACGTACACCTACAGCGATATGGACGAACTGATCGGCGTGTGTATCCCGCATATGGTTAAGCAGGGCTTTACCGAGGAACAGGCTCGCTTATATATGAAGCAGAAGCTGCCCACTCTGGATTACTGGAAAAGATATGAGCAGCTCAGTGACGACGGGCAGTTCGAGGCGTTCAAACGGCAGCTGATTGATGAGATCAACGCTCTTCATATCGAAGGAATGCCGAAAGTGGAAAAGCTCAACGCCCTCGCAGGACAGTACGTCAACCTTGCCTATCGTCTTCCCAGCGGCGAAAGCGTGAGATTCCTGAACGACCGGACGACATATCTGGGCAACCAGCTGGAACCGGAGTTGGACGGAGAGCGATGCTTCGGCGTTCTGGCAAATATGGATTTCATCCTGATATGCACTTATGAGGCAGAAGGAGCAAATCCGGAGCTTGTTCTCTACAAAAAACGCTGATTTCCGCGGATACGCATGATCCACCGGTGTACTTTTAGGCGCTCTTTCTATGGTTATGTACCTTTTACGCGCTCTTACATATAAAAGAACGGTAATTTTGATAGAATTGCCGTTCTTTTCTTTTTGTGCTATGATGATGACAGAGCAACCGAGGCCGAGGGTCTGTCTGCACTGTTGGATGACGATTGGTAACAGGTAGATAACTCGGGATTTTTGAGAGGACAGGTGTGTCTGGCTGGATATTTTTAAGACTACTCAGGGTATGACATGTTCGTAACTGATAATAATTGCTAAGATCCCATCGAAAGGAGGTACAGAAAATGGATCAGATGAAAATAGGAGCTTATCTGAAAGACCTCAGAAAAGAGAAGAATCTGACTCAGGAACAGATTGCCGAAAAATTCGGTGTATCACAAAGATCTGTATCGCGATGGGAGAACGGATATACCATGCCGGATATCAGTATACTGATTGAGCTGGCTGACTATTATGATGTCGACCTTCGCGAAATACTGAATGGCGAAAGGAAGGCAAATAACATGGACGCAGATCTAAAAGAAACGTTGGTCATGGTAGCTGACTATACGAACGAAGAAAAAAAGAAACTTGTCAACTCTCTGTACTCAATGATCTGGACCTGCATTGTGGCATTTGGGATCCTGATGCTGATCAACGTGTTCCATTTGACCAGGGAAAGCATCAACTGGGATACAACAGCAGTTTTCTGTTCTGCTATTGGCCTTATATATGCTATATCCTGTTTCGTCAGAGTGCTTCAGCTGACCGGAAAGATAGACAAGAAGTCTCATAGTAAAGTGATCATTGCATCACTGATATTGGCTGGCGGGTTGTTCGTACTGACGATCGCTGCAGTTCTGTATGGGTGTGGGATTATTGGCTGAATCAGAATACAAAAGCACAAATTCTTGTTTGTCGGGAAATCGCTAAATCGGGATTTGTTGAGTTTTGGAATCCAATGAACCATGGAACCATAGCAGAGGAGCGCAAAATGCGAGAGCTGTTATCTGATAAATCTGTCATATTCTTTGACGTCGGGTATACAATCGATTATCCGGCTTCGGGAGACTGGGTGTTTACAAACCGATTCTATGAAAGTGCCGCAGACAAGATAAACCGATGTCCTGCAGAACAGATCCGCAAAGCAAAGGCGGCCGGATTGGTTTATTTGGCAAACAATCACTTGATTCGTGACGAAGAGGAGGAAACCGACCGGTTTTTTCATTATTACAGTATCATTTCCGAGGCGCTGCAACTGAAGTTGACAGAAGACGAGATCATGGAAATAGCCAGAGATCGAACATATAACATGGATAACTACGTCATTTACCCGGATGCCAGAAAGGTTATTCAAACGCTCAGCAAGACTCATCGTCTCGGAATCATATCAGATACGTGGCCGAGCATTGAGAATCAGCTGCGCACACTGGACGTGCTGCAATTCTTTTCCTTTGCCACATACAGTTTCTCGTTAGGCGTTTTCAAGCCAGACCGCCAAATGTATGTGGATGCACTGCAGAAATGCGGTCGCAGTGCGAAAGAAACGGTTTTTATTGATGATAGCCCGCAAAACCTGGAAGGGGCAGCTGAACTGGGTATCACACCGATCTTGATCGCTGCAAATCCGGCATCGGATGTCGAGACGCCGTACCGAAAGATCCGGTCCCTTTCCGAGTTGATTTGAGATTCTGACAAATTCAAGTTTGTCGGGATGAACGTTGGAACATAAAATCGTAATATAATTGAACAAGAGAATTTGAATTTTACGTACTAAAGAAGGATTAAAAAATTGGTAACAAAAAACGAATTAAAAAATCAACTTCTTAAGTTGGGAATTGAACCCGGTATGATTTTGGAAGTACATAGTTCTTTGAGCAGTTTTGGAGAACTTGACGGCGGTGCAATAACTGTAATCGATACTCTGAAGGAACTGGTCACGGTCGAGGGAAGCATTTTCATGCCGGCATTACGATTAAGCAGAGAATTAGAGCTTACGGAGGAAGATAGAGAACTGGGAATAACGGTTAAAATAAAAGTTCTTGACCGTGATGAAAAGAAGACCGCTATGGGAATTGTGGCAGATACTTTTCGGAGCCTGCCTGATACATATACCGGAACGGATGTTATCAGCACATCCGGCTGGGGGAAATCCGGTAGCGAAGCAATTCGTGGTGGACTGAATTATGCGATTTATCATGGTGGGAAGGCATTAATGCTTGGCGTGGACATTTACAAATTGACGGCCATGCACTATATGGAAAATGATACGCCTGATGATATCCGTCAGATTTCTGCACCGGGTCCTAAGATAAACGAAAAATACCCGCCTGATGAATGGTTTATGGAGGCAGGACATCCTCCGGTGAAAGCATGGTACAAAATTCAGGATATAGCGTATTCGCGAGGCTTGATTAAGGAAACATATATAGGCTCTTGTAAAGTTATGTTTTTTGATATTTATGATGTTGTATCGATTTACAGAAATGAACTCGCGCGAGATCCTTATGGATTATGGGGAATAGTAAAAGGTTGAATACAGAAACATTAACTTTATAAAACTTGAGTAGCACAACGTGAGATGAAGTGACTCATACAAGAACAAAACTATAGTTTGCACTGATATATCAAAATAATATTTCGGTATAACGGTCAACAGGGGGACATATGGTTGACTTTTCAACGATTACGGCCTGTGGCGAATGCTGCGTAAGCTGTTCTAAAAAACTTGATGGTTCATGCCCGGGATGTATCGAGGCCGACGGACGCGTTCCAGAGTGGGCGGAATCGGGCAGATGTAAGATTCATGCGTGTGCAAGAAACCATGGGGTGCAGTTCTGCGGATTATGCGAACTGTTTCCCTGCGAGAAATTACCGAAGATGATTCCATGGAATGCCGATATTGTTAATCATTTATCGGCATTGCGGGATGAATATTGGAAACAGAAAAGCTGTGGGGAAGGACTGCAATGAACGAATTATGTAAGATAATCAAGGAGACGGTAAAACCGAATTTTCTGAATATCAGAACCTCAATTCAGACATATGACAGAGATGCCCTAATCTGCGGGGCGCCATGTTGGAGATGGGTTTACCATGCACTTCACTCAGCAGACAAATGGTTTATTAACCCTGCCGAATATGACGAGCCCGCGTTTCATGAGGAAGGCATGGATAATCCTGACAATGCTACATCGGTTGTCTTGTCAGATGAGCAACTGCTGGAATTTCTCGACTTCATAGAGCAGAAGACATATGATTATATTGATTCGCTAACGGATGAGATGCTGTACGAGTGCCCAGACGGGTGTGAGCGAACCAGAATGGAGTTGATTCTGCGTCAATTCCGACACATCTCATTTCACACAGGAATGCTTAACGGGCAGACAGCGTTGGCAACCGGGAAGTTTCCCATGTGGGTGTCGCAGGCAGACAAGTATGTTGATGACGGGATTCTGTTCGGAAGATATCGCAAGGGCCGGATAGAAAAATAGATTTCGGAATTACGAGCAGCTATAAGGGAGCGAACGGATGAATCGGATATTAAGTGATATTGTTTCTGTCATAAAGGATGAACTTTCAAAGAACCTGCCTGATGTAAAACAGTCAGATCTTGAGAACGACGGAGCCGTGTTTTACATGAATGGCAAAAACGGTACGGAATTCGACTGGTTTGTAAATGAACATTTGCCGTCATTTATGGTTTTTTATGACAACGAAGAGAAATTGGGTGCTGTTAAGGCAGATGTATATGACAGCGGCGATGTCATGCTGTATCTTTACGATGACGGGGGAAGACATTTGGTAAAAGAAATCCCGGTCGCTCTTGATATAAACGATGAGGATCTGCTCGCACTGGCGGTTGTTCTGAGAAATAATGCCGATGAGAAAAATATCTGGGACGCTGATGTTGCATCTATATCTACTGATTCTGATCCGGCGGAAGATGAAGTACAGACCTTTCTTGACCTCAGAAAATACTGCGAGCCCTCGATCAACAGAAAAAGACTCATGTCAAAGTATGCATATGTGTCCAAAAGGATAATTGAGGATGGCTGGAAAGTCGGGTATATGAGACGGAGTGATTCAGCCGGAGATGATGACAGTGGCTGGGAATTCTACAGCGGAAATGAAGACGATGAATATATGAACGATGACGGAAACTGCTTGTGTTATCCGGTACATGTGATTGTCAGTATAGATCCGGTTTTGATGAAGTACATTGAAACCCCGGCGGAAGTGAGTTTCGTACGAGTATCATCCGACGAGTTTGAGGAAGATCAAGGGCAGAAAATATACACGGAACAGTGGAAGAACCAGTGAGAATCCAAACGGGATGCCGGTTTATGTTTATGTGGCGATTAGTTTTGAATTAAGTGGACGATAACTTTATAAAACTTGAGTATGATAATACTGAGGTAAACGAATAGACCGGTTTCCTCAAACAAACAAAAAAGTCGATGATAAAAGTATTGTTTATATGTCACGATGATTTATAAAGGGAAAAAATTCGATAGGGGGATGGGTGAGAATGAAGAATGGTTCGCAGTATATTTTAATTGATCTGTACGGGGTGATAATAGAGGAAAGTAAGGGATACTTTATCCCATATACATATGAACACTTTGCCGAGTCTGAATATGAAAGAATTACAAAAGCTTTTCGCGAGGAAAAGATATTCAGTAAAGCACAGATAGGCGTACTTTCATCAAATGAGTTTCTGGAGTATCTCGGATACGATGATCCTTTTGCCGCCATGAAGGATTATCTTAGTAACTATCTTACCTTGGATGTGGGATTCGAAACTTTTGCTGAGAAAGTCGGCAGTGAGTATAAGCTTGTGCTGCTTTCCAACGACGTTTCCGAATGGAGCGAATATCTTACGGATATCCACGGTATTAACAAGTATTTTTACGAAAAGATTGTAAGCGGTGATGTCGGACTTAAAAAGCCCGATTCCGAGATTTTTGAACTCACGCTGTCTCGTCTGGGATGTCGGGCGGAAGATTGCGTTTTTATCGACAACAGTGTTAATAATCTTCAAGTCGCGGCATCACTCGGAATCAAACCCATCCTGTTTAATAGAGACGGCGTCACATATGACGGTACCGTTGTTAACAACTTTTTGGAATTGGAAAGTGTTTTGAAAGGGTGAAAGCAAAAGTAATAAGAATCCATATATTGAGATTCTTATGTTGATTTTAGTACGGAGGGAAGAAAAAAGATGAAATACCAATACAAAGAAATGCCGGAATCTATGAAGGGGACATACGGAGAATTTGCAAAAAACTTCGGCTTTGATTGGAAAGAGTTTATTATGGGAATACCGACA
>JAEEGI010027780.1_pt1 | contig 10808 bp, 8 predicted proteins | sample 8958751 | NCBI WGS metagenome assembly JAEEGI01 (sample SAMN16246545, study PRJNA631951) | gut metagenome | biome: gut microbiome; feature: rumen; material: KS-attached | host: Bos | place: Iran: Karaj | collected 2018-10 | reverse complement strand
ATTTTTGCCCCTTTCTTAAGAAGATTTCAAGTGGTCAACCATTAACATATATATCACCTGTTGTGCTGACACGTCAAGGAATTTCATGTATAATATCAAATGGATTATTATTGACCTAAGTATGATAGGAAACAGCTATGAACAAGAACAAAAGCCACATCATTGGCGCCATCGAAGAAGGAAGTATTGCACAGGAACTTGGCATTGAACCTGGTGATGAGCTTATTTCAATAAATAATGAAAAGATCACAGATATTTTTGATTATCAGTTCCTTTCACATGACGAACATCTTGATGTTCTTATCAAGAAGCCTGACGGAGAAGAATGGCTCCTTGATGTAGACAAGGATTTTGACGAGGACCTTGGCATAGAGTTTGAAAATGGACTGATGGATGATTACAGGTCCTGCAGCAATAAATGTATTTTTTGCTTTATTGACCAGATGCCTAAGGGCATGAGAGAAACGCTTTATTTTAAAGACGACGATTCAAGGCTTTCATTTCTTCAGGGCAACTATGTAACACTTACCAATATGTCAGACGCTGATATAGACAGGATACTTAAGTACCATCTTTCGCCTATCAATGTCTCTTTTCAGACCACAAACCCAGAGCTTAGATGCAAGATGCTGGGAAACAGATTTGCAGGCGAAGCGCTGAAAAAGGTAGACAGACTATGCAGTAAGGACTCAGGAATTGAGCTAAACGGGCAGATTGTGCTCTGCAAGGGTGTAAATGACGGGCCAGAGCTAGAGCGGTCAATACGAGATCTTACCAAGTATATTCCTAATCTTCAGAGTGTATCTGTGGTTCCAGTTGGTCTATCTAAATACAGAGATGGACTTTACCCGTTGGAGCCCTTTAATAGCGAGGATGCCAAAGAGGTCATTGACATGATCGAATCCTGGCAGAAAAAGATATATGAAGAGCATGGGATTCATTTTATCCACGCCAGCGACGAGTGGTATTTTCTGGCAGGAAGGCCCTTTCCAGAAGCTGAGAGGTATGATGGCTACATACAGCTTGAAAATGGCGTTGGCATGATGAGGCTTCTTATAAATGAGTTTGATGATGGTTTCGAAGACATGCTTCGTGACCACAAGGCAGAAATTGATGGTACTAAGCGCCACATTTCTGTTGCAACAGGAAGACTTGTTTATCCCTGCATAAAAGATATGGCAGAAAAAGCCATGAGCGTTTGTGCTGGACTTAAAATAGATGTTTATGAGATAATAAACGAGTTTTTTGGTGAAAAGATCACAGTGTCAGGGCTTTTGACCGGTCAGGATATAATAGGGCAGCTCAAAGGAAAAGACCTTGGGGATGAGCTCTTTTTACCAGTAAATCTATTAAGAAGCGGGGAAGATTACCTTCTTGATGATGTCAGAATTTGCGACATCGAAAGGGAGCTTAACATCAAAGTAGGAATAAGCAGTGGCGATGGCTACGGACTTGTTTCAGATTTCTTTGGAATAGAATACTAAAAAGGATAGTTTATGAGCAGAAAAAATATTGTTGCCGTAGTAGGCAGACCTAATGTAGGAAAATCCACATTCTTTAACGCCATGGCAGGTTCAAGGATCGCTATTGTGGAAGATACTCCAGGCGTTACAAGAGACAGGATATATCAGGATGTTGAGTGGCTTAATCACAGCTTTACTCTTATTGATACCGGTGGTATTGAGCCTGATTCTAATGACGTAATTTTGTCGCAAATGAGAGAGCAGGCCCAGATTGCCATTGATACAGCTGATGTTATCATCTTTATGGTAGACGTCAAGCAGGGACTTGTGGATGCTGATGCCAAGGTTGCAGATATGCTAAGGCGCTCAGGAAAGCCAATTGTTCTTTGTGTCAATAAGGTTGATAATTACAGCAGAGATTCTCTTGATGTCTATGAGTTTTACAACCTTGGAATTGGTGAGCCTTTCCCTATATCTGCTGTTAACAAACAGGGCCTTGGAGATCTTCTTGAAGAAGTAGTGAGCCATTTTTCCAAGGATTCAACCGCAGAGGAAGAGGACGATTCAATCAAGGTTGCTATTATCGGTAAGCCAAATGTTGGTAAGAGCTCAATAATCAACAAACTCATCGGTGAAAACAGACTTATCGTTTCAGATGTTGCTGGAACCACAAGAGATGCCATAGATACTGAGGTTAAGCACAACGGCAAAAAGTACGTGTTTATTGATACAGCAGGACTTCGCAGAAAGAATAAGGTCAAGGATGCCCTTGAGCACTATATGATCGTAAGGACTGTAGGAGCTGTGGAAAGGGCTGATGTATGTATCCTTGTCATCAATGCTGAAGACGGTGTTACAGAGCAGGATGCCAAGATTGCCGGAATAGCCCATGAAAGCGGCAAAGCAGTTATCATAGCTGTAAACAAATGGGATCTTATTGAAAAAGACAATCACTCAGTAAAAGAGTTTACCAAGGATATCAGAAATACTCTTGCATTTATGAACTATGCAGAGATCATGTTCATATCTGCTGAGACCGGCCAGAGACTTGTAAAGCTTTATGACATGATCGACATTGTTAGTGAGAATCATGCTCTTAGAGTTGCTACAGGTGTACTTAATGAGATCATGACTCAAGCCGTTGTTATGCAGCAGCCACCTAGCGACAAGGGTAAGATACTTAAACTGTTCTATATAACTCAGGCTTCGGTTAAGCCGCCTACTTTTGTAATTTTTGTAAACGACAAGAACTTGATGCACTTTAGCTATACCAGATATATTGAGAATCAGATAAGAGAGGCCTTTGGATTTAAAGGCACTCCACTTAGATTTATCATCAGGGAGAGAAAAGAGGGCAAGTAGTATGGAAAGAGTAGTTTGTTTACTAATTGGTTATGTGTTTGGACATTTTCAGACAGCGGTAATTTACGGTAAAATTAAGGGGGTTGATATAAGGAAGGTAGGAAGTGGAAACGCTGGAACTACCAACACCTTAAGAGTTCTTGGAGCGAAGGCTGGACTTATCGTTCTTCTTGGTGACATGCTTAAGTGCATGGCAGCTATTCTTGTTACTTATTTTCTGTTTGGTAAGAATACACCAAATCTTCAGATACTGTATATGACATATACAGCTGCAGGAGCAATTTTAGGACATGACTTCCCACTTCATCTTCACTTCAAGGGTGGAAAGGGAATTGCATGTACTGCTGGGTACACTATTCATCTTGGAATAGTATTCCACTGGAGTTTTATCCTGATGGGAGTTATAGCATTCTTCCTTCCACTTAATATTTGCCATATAGTATCTGTATGTAGTCTTTGCTACTACACAGCTCTTTTCATAATGGTTATCATCTGTGGACAGGGTGGATTTTTCCTTGATAAATTTGGTGCGGTTCCACAGGGGGCCCTCATTGAAGTTTATGTTATCTTAGGTCTTCTCACAGCGCTGGCATACTTCCAGCACAGAGGAAATATTAAGAAGCTCCTTCAGGGAAAAGAGAGAAAGACCTATATTTTCAAAAAGAATAAAGTTGACTGATCCGGAGGATAAGAATTGCAAAAGAAAATTGGCGTAATTGGTGCAGGCAGCTGGGGAATTGCTCTTGCATATCTTTTATCAGGTAATGGTCATGATGTAACAGTCTGGTCAAGAAGCCAGACTTCGGTAGATAAGCTTCGTGCATATAACGGCAATGAAGATAAACTTCCAGGTGTTAAGCTGCCAGATAGTGTTAAATATACCTGCAGCATGGAAGAAGCGGTTTCAGGAAAAGATATACTGGTTTTAGTTGTACCTTCTTCAAGCGTAAGAGAAACAGTAAGGCTCATGGCACCTTTTGTTGATACAGATAATGATCAGCAGATCATAGTTAACTGTACGAAGGGTATTGAAGAATCAACTCTTATGGTGATGAGCGATGTTATCCTTGATGAGATTCCAGGAGCTAACGTCTGCGTGTTATCTGGACCTTCCCATGCAGAGGAAGTCGGAAAAGACATGCCTACTACAATAGTTGTTGGCGCCTTTAGCAGAGATACCGCAGCTGAAGTTCAGAACGTCTTCATGAATGAGGCGTTCAGGGTTTATATAAGCCCAGATATGCTTGGAATCGAAATAGGCGCAGCCCTTAAAAATGTGGTAGCTCTTGCAGCCGGAATGGCAGATGGATACGGACTTGGCGACAATGCCAAGGCAGCGCTGATAACCAGAGGAATTGCTGAAATATCAAGACTTGGCATGGCAATGGGCGGCAAGTTTGAGACTTTTGCAGGACTTTCTGGAATAGGAGATCTGGTTGTAACCTGTGCTTCAATGCATTCAAGAAACAGAAGAGCAGGAATCCTTATTGGTCAGGGAAAGACCTATCAGGAAGCCATGGACGAAGTTAAGATGGTCGTAGAAGGCGTATACAGCGCCAAGGCAGCACTTAAACTTGCGCAGAAGTACGAAGTTGATATGCCAATAGTTCAGGGAGTCAATGAAATCCTCTTTGAAGGAAAGTCAGTGGGAGATGGTATCAAAGAACTGATGGTCCGTGAGAGAAGGAACGAAAATAGCCAGGTTGACTGGTAAATGGCAAAAATAAAAATGTTTACCTCAAGGAATTTATCCAAAGAGGTAAACATTTTTTATTGGTAAAATTATCAGTCAAAGTAAGGTCTTATAACCTTATTTACGATGTTAAGCATCACATACATGATAAAACTGTCGATTGGAAGCATGATCGCGTTGGAGAGAAGGCGTCCTGGAAGAATTGCTGCAATAGCCTGTCCATAGAGCATGTTAAGCCACAAGGTGTTAAGGATGATGTTGCAGACAATCTTAACAACAAGCTGAGACAAAACAACATTAAGAACCTTAACGGGCTTTTTGTAGAGGAAGAATCCGTAAATAATAGCTCCAAGCATAGCAGTGATGGTAAAGCCAGGGAAGAAGTTTCCGTCTCCTGATGCAAACCATTTGATAACATCCATTGCTCCGCCAAAGATTGCTCCGATCCATGGACCAAAGAGATAGTCCACAACCTGGTTTGGAAGACCTGAAAAACCGATCCTGATGTACTGGCCAATCTTGATAGTTGCCACGTAGCCAAGGACTACAGCCAGGGCGCCCATCATTCCGCAAAATGTAAGGACCTTTGTTTCCTTAAGCCTTGATAGTGATGAGAGTTGGGATTTACTGGAAATTGTTTGTTCTTTAGACATAAAAAAGCACCTCCTTTGCAGTATTCTCGTGACCACATCGGAGATGTACATAGTTCGTTCGATGTAGCAGCGGGATGCGACATTAAAACCGCGGACCAAGGTCCTTCGTCCCGATGACAACTCCCTGTTCACCTGGCACTTAACGCTCTAACGTCTACTCTGCATTTCTTTATTTAGAGGTAATAATACAACAGAATGATTAGCAGGTCAAAGGATTTTTTTAAATGATCATTTAGACTAAATAGCTTGACATAAATTTTTAGAATGTTAAAATTTCAAAGTAAACACATATTAAAGGCTGTGACCGGATAAGTAAGAATCGCAATCTGACAACAGAGAATAGCTGGTTGGTGAGAAGCTTATGTTAAGGGCGATGATGAAATACCTCCGCGAGCTGCAGGGATGAAACAACATTTGCAAGTAGTTTCTGACGGGCACTGACCGTTATATCAGGAGAGTATCATTTTAGCTTATAGCTTTAAATCGTACTTGTTGAGGCACATTGCGTGAGTAATGTGTGAATGAAGGTGGTATCACGATTAATTCGTCCTTCGTAATCATTTGATTGCGGAGGATTTTTTATTTCCTTCGCAGAAGTTTAAGGAGGTGCATTTATGCAGATTTTTGAGGAACTTAAAGCAAGAGGTCTCATCGCTCAGGTTACTAATGAAGAGGAGATAAGAGACCTGGTAAACAACGGAAAGGCTACTTTCTACATTGGATTTGACTGTACTGCAGATTCACTTACTGCTGGTCACTTCATGGCACTTACACTTATGAAGAGACTTCAGGAAGCTGGAAACAAGCCAATTGCACTTATTGGCGGTGGAACAACCATGATCGGCGATCCTTCAGGAAGATCTGATATGAGAAAGATGCTCACAAGAGAAGACATCGACCACAATGCTGAGTGCTTTAAAAAGCAGATGGAGAAATTCATCGACTTTGGCGAAGGCAAGGCTATGATGGTAAATAACGCTGACTGGCTCATGAACCTTAACTACATTGAGCTTTTACGTGAGGTTGGTGCGTGCTTCTCAGTAAATAATATGCTTCGCGCAGAGTGCTACAAGCAGCGTATGGAGAAGGGACTTTCCTTCCTTGAATTCAACTACATGATCATGCAGTCCTACGACTTCTACTACATGTTCCAGAAATACAACTGTAACCTGGAGTTTGGCGGAGATGACCAGTGGTCCAACATGCTTGGAGGAACAGAGCTTATCAGAAGAAAGCTTGGTAAGGATGCCCATGCCATGACAATCACACTTCTTACTGACTCTAATGGAAATAAGATGGGTAAGACAGCAGGAAACGCTGTATGGCTTGATCCTAACAAGACATCTCCATTTGATTTCTACCAGTACTGGAGAAATGTGGGAGATGCTGATGTTGATAAGTGCATCAAGATGCTCACATTTATTCCTATCGAAGAGATCCAGGAGATGGAGAAGTGGGATGACTCCCGCATTAACGAGAAAAAAGAAATCCTTGCTTTCGAGCTTACAAGCCTTGTACATGGAAAAGAGGAAGCACAGAAAGCCCAGGACGGCGCCAGAGCTCTTTTTGCTGGTGGTGGAAGCATGGACAATGTTCCTTCTGTATCACTTAAGGATGAGGACTTTAGAGACGGCGTAGTTGATATCCTTCAGGTACTTGTATCAGCTGGTCTTTGCGCAACAAGAAGTGAGGCCAGAAGAGCGGTTGAGCAGGGCGGTGTAACCTTTGCAGATGAGAAGGTAACAGATGTTAAGGCCACATATACCAAAGATACATTTAAAGATGGTGTTATGGTCAAGAAGGGCAAGAAGTCATTTAAGAAAGTTACAGCCTGATACATCAAGCATTAAATAAAATAAGCCCGGAGCAAATGCTCCGGGCTTTTTCTATGGTTTAATCATTCACCAAATACTGCAAGATAATCTTTCTGGAACTTCTCAATACCTGCATCTGTAAGAGGATGATGAGTCATCTGCTCGATTACCTTGTAAGGAACTGTTGCGATGTCAGCACCTGCAAGAGCACAGTCAGTAACATGCATAGGGTTACGGATACTTGCAGCGATGATCTCTGTCTGGATGTTGTGGATGTTGAAGATCTCAGCAACTTCTGAGATAAGATCTGTTCCACGAACGCTGATATCATCAAGTCTTCCAAGGAAAGGACTAACAAATGCAGCGCCTGCTCTTGCGCAAAGAAGAGCCTGGTTAGCTGTGAAGATAAGTGTCATGTTAACCTTGATGCCTTCGCTTGAAAGAACCTTGCAAGCCTTAAGACCTTCAATAGTCATAGGGATCTTAACAACCATGTTCTTGTGAAGCTTGGCAATCTCTCTACCTTCAGCGATCATACCCTCAGCATCAGTTGTTGTTGCCTTAACTTCTCCGCTGATAGGACCATCTACAATAGAGGCAATCTCTTTTACTACCTCATAAACGTCTCTGCCTTCCTTAGCGATAAGAGAAGGGTTGGTAGTAACACCGCAGATAACGCCCATGTCGTTAGCTTTTCTGATCTCTTCAATATTGGCTGTGTCTACAAATAACTTCATTTTTACTCGCTCCTTTTATAAGTGATGAAATTTGTTCCGTATCTATAATAACATTATTATTTCAAATGACTAGACCCAAAAAGTGCGCAGAACTTACTAATTTTAATAAAATTCCTTATTTGATAATTGAATTGTTTGCAATATATTTTTTTTTGTATTAAGATACATGAGGAAGTTAATTGATGCTAACAAAGGAAGAATTGAAATATCATGGATAAATATGTAGTTACAGGAATGAGCTGCGCTGCGTGTCAGGCCAGAGTTGAAAAGGCAGTTTCCAGTCTTGAAGGTGTCAGTTCATGCAGCGTAAACCTTCTTACCAATTCAATGAGCGTTGAGGGCAGCGCCAATAATGCAGATATTATCAAAGCTGTTGAAAATGCAGGTTATGGCGCAAGCCTTATGGGCGATAATAACAAGGAAAGCTCCTCATCCTACGATTTTTCAGAGGAAGAGGAAGCTTTAAAGGATAAAGAAACACCACTCTTAAAAAAGAGACTTATGTATTCCATTGGATTTCTTTTAGTTCTGATGTATTTCTCCATGGGACACATGATGTTTGGTTTTCCCATACCTTCTTTTCTCGAAGGAAATCACATAGCCCTTGGGATAATACAGATGGTTCTTGCCATTATTATCATGTTCATAAACAGAAAGTTCTTTATAAGTGGCTTTAAGGGTCTTGTCCATGGCGCACCCAATATGGATACTTTAGTTGCTTTAGGAAGTGGGGCGTCATTTGTTTACAGCATGGCAGCACTTTTCCTTATGACCGATGCAGTATCAAAGGGTGATTCTTCCCTTGCAATGAGCTATATGGATCATTTCTACTTTGAATCAGCAGCAATGATCCTTACGCTTATTACTGTTGGTAAGATGCTTGAAGCCATGAGTAAAGGCAGGACCACAGATGCCATAAAGAGCCTTATGAAGCTTGCTCCTAAGACAGCTGTGATAATTGATGAGTATGGAAAAGAAAAAGAGATTCCAATAGAGAATATCAAGGTTGGAGATATCTTTGTAGTTAGACCTGGAGAAAATGTTCCGGTTGATGGCGTGGTAATTGAAGGAAATAGTGCCATAAATGAGTCTGCTCTTACTGGAGAGAGTATTCCGGTTGATAAAACTATAGGATCAACTGTTTCCGGAGCAACCATCAATACTTCCGGATTTATAAAATGTCGTGCCACAAGAGTTGGAAAAGATACAACACTTTCCCAGATAATCCAGATGGTAAGCGATGCATCAGCAACAAAAGCACCAATTGCCAAAATTGCAGATAAGGTTTCTGGTATTTTTGTTCCGGCTGTCATAGGAATAGCTGCTATAACATTTATAATCTGGTTCCTTATTACAAAAGAGTTTGGCTATTCCCTCTCAAGAGCCATCGCTGTTCTTGTTATCAGCTGCCCCTGCGCACTTGGCCTTGCAACACCTGTGGCTATCATGGTTGGTAACGGTGTTGGTGCCAAAAACGGCATTATGTTTAAAACAGCGACTTCTCTTGAAAACGCTGGAAGGACCCAGATCGTTGCACTTGATAAGACTGGAACTATAACCAGGGGTGAGCCTGTTGTAACAGATGTGTTTACTGCTGATTCTGTCACAAGAAGCGGATATTCACTTATAAACAGCTCTGAAAATGAACTTCTTAAAATCGCAGGACTCTTGGAAAAAAAGAGCGAGCATCCACTTGCTAAGGCTGTTGTGGACTATGTTGGTGATCTTAGAGTATATTCTGAAGATCCTTACGACGAAGAAGATGATGAAGATATAACTGACTTTGAAGTACTTCCTGGACATGGACTTAGAGGAAAGTACCTTGGACAGGAGGTTGTAGGCGCAAGCCTTAAATATATAAGCAGCATTTGCAGCGTACAGCCGGAAGTAAGAGAAAAGGCTGTTGCTCTAGCTTCTCAGGGCAAGACACCACTTTGTTTTGCTAGGAATAATAAGCTTATTGGTATTATAGCTGTAGCTGATACTATAAAAGAGGATTCAGCCAAGGCTATAAAAGAACTTAAAAACATGGGAATCCATGTAGTCATGATCACTGGAGATAATGCAAGAACAGCCATGGCAATAGGTGATCAGGCTGGCGTTGATGAGATTGCTTCTGAAGTTCTTCCTGATGGCAAGGAAGAGATCGTGAAAAAGCTCTCTTCATATGGTAAAGTAGCAATGGTAGGGGATGGAATAAATGACGCTCCAGCTCTTACAAGAGCAGATACAGGAATTGCTATCGGAGCTGGAACGGATGTTGCTATAGATGCAGCAGATGTAGTCCTTCTAAAGAACTCCCTTCTTGATGTTGCAGCAGCTATAAGGCTTTCAAGAGCAACGCTTAGAAACATACATCAGAATCTGTTCTGGGCATTTATTTACAATATTATTGGTATTCCTCTTGCTGCAGGTGCTTATTACCATGCATTCGGCCTTTCACTAAGCCCGATGTTTGGTGCCGCAGCTATGAGCCTTTCAAGTTTCTTTGTTGTAACAAATGCGTTAAGACTTAACCTCTTTAACATAAAAGACAGCAGCAAAGATAAGATAATAAAGAATCAGGTTCAGCTGCCGGATTTTAATGATCCCAAACCTTTGAACAAAGGGTTGGATATAGAGCAAAATAAACAAAATAACAATATAGAAAGGACAACTATTACTATGAAAAAGACAATGAGAATTGAGGGAATGATGTGTGGACATTGCGAGGCTACCGTTAAAAAAGCCCTGGAGACAATTGAGGGAGTAACCCTTGCAGATGTAAATCATGAGAACGGAACAGCAGTTGTTACATTGACATCTGATGTATCAGATGATACCCTTCAGAGAGCGGTTGAAGATAAGGACTACAAAGTACTTGGTATCGACTGAAAAATCGTATACGGGTGGAGTCAGAAAAATGAACAAAGAAATTAAGATCAAATACTTTAATGATAAGCTTGAAAAGCTTCAATACATTGACGGAAAGTCAGACTGGATCGACCTTAGATGTGCAGATGATATTGAACTTAAGCAGGGAGAGTTTAAACTCATACCTCTCGGCATAGCCATGGAAATACCGGAAGGATATGAAGCACATGTGG
>JAEEGI010027777.1_pt1 | contig 10809 bp, 8 predicted proteins | sample 8958751 | NCBI WGS metagenome assembly JAEEGI01 (sample SAMN16246545, study PRJNA631951) | gut metagenome | biome: gut microbiome; feature: rumen; material: KS-attached | host: Bos | place: Iran: Karaj | collected 2018-10 | reverse complement strand
GTCAAGAACGGCCTGTCCGTCCGCCAGCTGGAAGACCGCATCAAGGCGCTGTCCAAGGTGGAGACTGAGCGTAAACCCGGTGAACCCCAGGAACTTCCGGATGTCTATTACCGGCTCCTCGAGCATGTGGGACGCTATTTCGGGGACAATATCTCGGTCCGCCGCAGCCGGGACGGCAAGGGTGCCCTCACCATCCGTTTCGACTCCGACGAGCAGCTGGAACAGTATCTCAAGAACCTGGAACAGAGATGACCCTCCGACGGATCCTCATCGCCCTGGCAGCCTTCCTGATGTGCCTGCCGCTGGCCGCCCAGTACCGGGACGACCAGTTCAAGCGCGATGCCTTCACCCAGACCTACGCGGACACCACCGAAAAGACGGCGGCCGATACCAGCCAGCTGTTCAGTTTCAAGGAGTTCTTCGGCGGCCTCGCACACAAGCGTACGGCCTCCCTCAAAACCCTTACGATGGGCTCTGTGGTCTTTATCGGCGCCAACCAGATTTATCACAAGCAGTACTGGAAACTGCCCATCATCTATGGCGGCTATCTGGGTCTCATCTCTGGTTACCGTTGGAACCAGAAATACTATCGCACCTACGCCAACGCCTACCGCCACTCGATGTTGCGCCGTCCGAATGCCAGTTATCGGGACTTCCTGCCCCCGAACTATGACGTCGAATCGCACCGTTCCTATCTGGAGAAGGCCTTCAAGCGCAAACGAAACACCTATCGCAACTACCGTGACTACTGTCTGGTGGGCATGATAGGTGTCTATCTGGTTTCGATTGTCGATGCTTATGTGGATGCCTCTCTCTATCATTTTGATGTCTCCACGGACCTGGACGCCAACAACCGTCCGACGCTGATGGTAGGCTATCGTCTTGATTTTTGATTATGAAACAGTTTACTATATTTGTCTCACTATTTATCGCGTGCGCCAGCGCATGGGCGCAAACTTCTCTCCCCGACACCAGCAATCCGGCCTATCAGGCCATGCTCAATGTCACCGACTCGGCTCTGGTCTTCCCCGAGAGCATGAGCGACACTATCGACACACTGAACTTCTACAACTGGACGGAGCGTTTCTTTGTACACTACGACTCGACCTGTGTATCGGATGCCGACGTTCCCCCTGTACCGGATTCGGTCTATATCCTGCGTCTGCGTGCCCTGCCTACCAAGATTGACATGCCATTCAACCAGCCTGTGCGTCAATGCCTTGACCTCTTTGTGCACAAACGTCGCGAACTGGTGGAGCGCATGGCGGGTGTCGGCTACAACCACTATTTCCCCATCTTCGAGGATGCCCTGCAACGCTACGGAATGCCGTCGGAGCTTAAGTATCTGGCCTGCATCGAAAGCAGCCTCCGTATCAACGCCTACAGTCGTGCCCGTGCTGCCGGTCTCTGGCAGTTCATCCCGTCGAGCGCCATGCTTCAGGGCTTGGAAATCAACTCGTTCATCGACGAACGATATGATGTCTATAAGAGCACCGATGCCGCCTGCCGCTTCCTGCTGCAACTCTATAACATCTTCGGTGACTGGAACTTAGCCATTGCCGCCTACAATTGTGGTCCGGGCAACATCCGCAAGGCCATGATCCGTTCGGGTGGCAAACGCACGTTCTGGGAGATTTACAACTTCCTGCCTCGCGAAACGAGAAGTTATGTACCTCTCTTCATCGCCGCCACCTACATCATGAACTACCACTGCGAGCACAACATGTGCACGCGTCTGAGTGAGATTCCGCCGCTGTGCGACACCTTGATGCTCAACACGATGGTGAACTTCGAGCAGATCAGTCAGGTGCTCAACATGCCCAAGAACCAGATTGAGAGTCTCAATCCGCAATATGTCTATGACATCGTGCCGGGTAGTCCCGAAAAGGCCTACGCGCTGACCTTGCCACAGGACATGGCGCTCAGTTTCATCGAGTTGCAGGACTCCATCTTTGCCTACAAGGCGGACTCGCTCCTGCCCCACAACGGTGACCTGAAGGAGATTCCAACGCGCGGAAAACGAAACAGTTACATCAAGAGCGGAAGCTATGGTCGCGGCGTGGCCGACTCGAACGGCATCTACCGCGTCCGCAAAGGTGACACCTTGGGTGGCATTGCTTATCGCAACCACACCACGGTGGCTAAACTCAAGAAACTCAACGGTCTGAAGAGTGACCGTCTCAGCATCGGCCAACGTCTCAGGGTTCGCTAATCCCTGAGGCCGCCGGCCGGAGCGTGCACTCCGAAAGACTTGCTAACATACGGATATAGGATTGTTTATATCACGGGACAAGCCCAAAGTCCCTTTCTAATCATTTGACCCATGAAAACTACAAAAGTCAATCTGCCTGTCGAAAGACCTATCACCCCGGAAGAGGAGGCTTTCATCGAAGAACAGTTCCAAGGACTGTTGAACGACTATGCGCATACGCGTAAAGGCGACAAGGCGGACCTAATCAAACGTGTTTTTGAATTTGCCAAGAAGGCCAATGGCAACCTACGCCGTCTGTCGGGCGAACCTCAGATTTGCCACGAATTGGCGGTGGCCCGTATCGTGTCGCACGACATCGGTATGGGTTCTACCTCTATCTGCGCTGCCCTGATGCACGATATCGTCGCCAATACGGACACGACGTTCGAAGAGATAGATGACACTTTCGGCGAACGCATCGGCAACCTCATCCGAGGTCTGAACCGCATATCGGGCAACAACTTCCGATTTGTGACCGAGGAGACGTCCGACGCTTCACATCGAGGCATCAAGAACCCCGAGGAACAGGCCGAGAATTTCCGTAACCTGTTGCTCACCATGTGTGAGGACATCCGCGTCATCCTGGTGAAGATTGCCGACCGCCTGCACAACATGCGTACGTTGTCGGCGCTCTCGCCCTTCAAGCAAAAACGTATTGCCAACGAGACGCTATATCTCTATGCGCCATTGGCTTACCGCCTGGGATTGTTCAGCATCAAGAGTGAACTGGAGGACCTCAGTCTCAAGTACGAGCACCCCGAGGAGTACGAGGAGTTGAAGCAGAAACTGAAAGACAGCGAGGAGAGCCGCGACCGCCTGTTTGCCACATTCTCGGCTCCTATCATCGGTCTGTTGGATGGCTTGGGACTGAAATACACTTTCAAGGAGCGCATGAAGAGCCTCTACTCCATCTGGAACAAGATGCACACCAAGCACGTGCCGTTTGAACAGGTGTACGACCTTTTCGCCGCCCGCATCGTCTTTACGCCTCAGAGCGAGGAGAGCGAAAAAACGGACTGTTGGCGTATCTACACCGCCATCACGTCGGTCTACAAATTGCACCCCGACCGCATCCGCGACTGGATCAGCCACCCAAAGTCGAATGGCTACGAGGCTCTGCACGTCACGGTCATGGGTCCTGACGGCAACTGGATCGAGATTCAGATTCGTTCAGAACGTATGGACGAGATTGCTGAACATGGTCTCGCCGTCCATTGGAAATACAAGCGCGGCAAGCAAGTGAACGAGGCGGACAACGACCTCGACAAATGGGTGAAGAGCATCAAGAACATCCTCGACGACCCGAACCCGAATGCGCTGGACTTCCTCGACACCATCAAGCTCAATGTGCTCAGCACGGAGATTTATGTCTTCACGCCGGCGGGTGACCTCAAGGAGTTGCCGAAAGGCGCCACGGCGTTGGACTTTGCCTTCGACCTGCACACGCACATCGGCCTTTGCGCTGAGGCAGCACGCATCAACCACGAACTGGTGCCTCTGAGCACGGAACTGGAGTCGGGCCAACAGGTGGAGATCATCACCTCGCCCAAAGAGACATGCCAACTGGGTTGGGCAGCATTCGTTACCACTTCGAAAGCGCGTAGTGCCGTGCGAAGCTACCTCAACAAACATTTCCCAGAGGAGATGGCATTGGCGCTCAAGAAACAGAAGGACTTGCAACGTACCTCCACTACCCAGAAATTGTTGGGCATGTTGCACCTCAAGAAGAAAAAGAAGGAGAAGCCCGTCAACGACGTCTTCCGTCCCGAACAGGTCTCGACCACTTTGGAACTGGCAGGTATCGATACGCGCGGTTCGTTAAACACTATATCGAGGGTCATCTTCGATTGCAGTACTGCCAATATCACCGACATCCAGTTCACCTGCAAGGAAGGTCTCTTCACGGGCCACATTACGTTAGATACCGCCAACAGCAAAGTCATCTCCCAGATTTGCAACGAGTTGAAGAAACTCCATGAGGTGCAAAAAGTGAGCAAGCGTTGAACAACAGGACGTCACTTTTCGATCATCCTCCGATATAATATTTATTATAAAGTAGAGTCATTTATATAATAAGATATAATTGGGAAAGGGAACAAAACTTTTCACTTCCATAGACAAGGAGAGAGCTTCCAACAAGCTCTCTCCTTCCTTGTTTCAAGGGCTGAGGCCAATCAGAGCAACATCTACAATAGTAATTATCGTAAAAAGTACAATAACCTCTTGCGATTATCGGACCATTATTAAAAAATCTGGAGAAAGAGAGGAAAACTTAGATTGCACAACTAGTTTTGCAACTGATTTCTATGTTGCACAACATATTTTTGAAGAAAAATCAAGAAAAATAGGGCTTTTTTATCATTTTTTCGTAAAAATATTTGGAATGACAGATTTTTTGCCATACCTTTGTACCACAAAACAAAACAACAAAGTTTCTATTGCACACAATACAAGTTAAAAACCCAAATGATTATTAAATGATTTACTAAATGCCCAAAGTGACTTTTTTATTGACAATTACGGATTAAAGATTTTAACACTAATGCTTCATTTCCGATACGACCCATGTGAATAAGTTAGTTTTTGTGGAATACACTCAGTCGCCGAGACAGGGTGTATTTTTTTTGTGCCCACTTCTCGACTCTGTTTCAAGCACATGCCGACTCATTCACGGGTCGAACAGAATCACGGCATCGCCTGAATATGTCGGAACAGTCGCCACGTCTTGGCCGACCGATAGGCACTTACCGACTCCTTGGGAACGTACAACGAAGCACGAGAACAAACAACGGAAGCGAAACTCTCGAACCAAGTGGAGGGCGGTGTCGTTGCACGCAGGTACAACGAGTTCAACTTCTGACAATTATCAAACGCTGTTTCTCCGATGCTCACCACATGCGCCGGCAAATCCAACTTGGTCAACGCGCCGCAATCCAGGAAAGCATAGTCCCCCACTCGCGTCACGCTGCCAGGCACGTTCAACTCGGTCAAAGAAGAACAACCACTGAAAGCGCCGTTGCCGATAGACACCAGCCCTTCGTGAAGGATTACCTCCTTCAAACCCGAACAAAAACAGAAAGCATATTCGCCCAGACGGGTCACGCGAGCAGGAACCTCGACCTTGGTAAGTCCGCTGCATTCATAGAACGCACTTCCACCAAGTTCAGTCAATGACGCGGGCAACGTCACGTTGCGCAACGACTTGCAACCATAGAAAGCATGATGCTCGATACATTGGAGCGAATCGGGCAATCGGACATGCTCCAACGCCTTACACCCAGCGAAAGTATAATCCCGCACATGATCGACAGCATCGGGCAATGCCACCTCGCGCAACATCGTGCAGTTGGCAAACGCGAACGGACCCACAGAATGAAGACTTTTCGGCAAGACAACTTCCTCCAACGAAGAGCATCCTCCGAAGGCCGAAACACCAATAGAGCGCACTCCGGCGGGCACCTCAACTTTCTTCAAGCCTGTGCAACCACCAAAGGCACCTTCACCGATGCCCGACACGCCTTCAGGAATACGCGACGTCTGGCAACCCACCAGAAGAACATTGCTCCGACAGTCGATTATAGCATTACAATCCCCTCGGCTATCGAAATTCTTATTCCCCTTAGCCACAGAAAGAGAAGTCAATGCCGTGCAACCATCGAAAGCCGAGCCTCCCAGCACCTCCAGCGAAGAGGGAATCACCACCCTTTGCAACTGAGTACAGCCGCTGAAGGCCGAGCGTTCAATCTCGACCAACCCTTCCGGCAAGATGACCTCCTGAAGTTGAAGGCAACCGCTGAAGGCGTATTTGTCGATATTGTTTACCCGATATTGGACATCCTTGTAATCCACCCGCGAGGGCAACGTCACCTGACCCGAGATATTCTTGTAGGTCGAAGAACCAACCACAGAACATCCCGACACGGAAGTGATGGTAAAATACAAAGGAATACCTTCCGGCGAGGTTACCTTGAAGCTAGCCTCCGGATTATCACTCGGCGCACCATCCGCCACATACTCGGTGCATCCACTGCATGACACCATGCAACGCACCAAGAAACAAACGAACAAAAGGACAAAACAATGTCTCATGTAAAGGTTTGCAGTTTTAAGGTCAACAATAAATCAGGTACGTTCTATTATCCCAAATATAGTAGAACAGAATCTATGGGAAATAAGGCGTCTCCCAAAGAAAAGAAGTTAGTAGTAGCGAAATATCAATTTCGGAAAATCGGGACAAAGATAAAGCATTTCTTTTACAATCGCAAGAAAATCGTCTATTTTTTTGCACAACTTTGCACAAATCCTCATAAAAGGGTCATAAAAGGATGATAATACCCTGATAATAGGACAACAATACCAAATCCGTTGCACAACGCCATCTACCGACACGCCCTCCCATACATGAACTAATAAAAGAAATACAATAAAAAAGCAGACATGCAAACGCATATCTGCTTTTTTATAGAAGGAGCGGTAGACGGGACTCGCTCCCGCAAGGCGTGACCGAAGGGAACAACCTGCGACCCTCTCGCTTGGGAAACCAAATAAAAAAAAACGTCCCTCAAAACGAGAGACGTTATATTTGTTGGAGCGGTAGACGGGACTCGAACCCGCGACCCTCGGCTTGGGAAGCCAATGCTCTACCAACTGAGCCACTACCGCAAGAAACGTAATTGCTTCGGACAGTTCATTGCACAAGGCAACTACGCATTTATTATTACTTGATGACCAAGTTAGCCATCATATTGACCATGCTTTGAACCTTCTGGGCGCAACAACGGCCGAACTGATAAGGAGCATCTACTTTATCCTGATTCGTGAACACTCCAAAGATATAAGGAATATCGCTATGGAGGTTCAACTCCGTGTAGCCATAAACGACACTCTGGAGGGCGCTTGTATAAAGAGGAGAAATATAATCCTCCGTTTTCTCGCAGTAGCCCAGCATGATTACTGCTTTAGGCTCTTGAGTGACAGACATCTGTCGTGCTGCGAATGTCAATTCCATAACAGAAGGGACATGGGCGACAAAGATGTCTTCGGCTTCAACTCCGAATTTATCTTTCAAGGCATCGACAGCGCCTTGAAGAACTTGGCTGGTTATCTCACCGTGGTCATCGGAAACAACGATTCCGATAGATGCACCTTCTAAATCGGCGGGGCTTGCCGCCGCAGGGTCAGGGTTCATAAGGATGAATTTAAGTTTATACTGGGTTGCAAAGTCAATCGCGAGCGATCACTTTACGCGGACAATGTACTTGTCGATGGTGTTGGCCAACTCCGAATCGGCCCACTTGGTCTTGATGGTCTCGTAAGCCTTGAGAGCCTTAGCGTTGTCACTCTTAGCCTCGTAAGCCAAACCGGCCTTGAAGAGGTAGAGAGGAGAGAACTGAGCGTTGTTGGCCAACGAAGCAGCCTTCTCAAATGCCTTGGCAGCAGCGGCATAGTCAGGAGTCTCCAACTCGACATAGCAGTCGCCAAGTGCAGAAAGCATGGCAGGAGCGATGATGTTATCTTCGCCATTGTAGTCCTCCAGATACTTGATAGCGGCGCTGTAGTCGCCCAAATTCTTCTGGCAGAGACCGGCATAAGCCTTAGCGAGGTTGCCCGACTTGGTAGAACCGAAATCGTTGATGACGCTCTGGAAGTTCTCCAAAGCAGCGCTGTAGTTACCAGCCTCGAAGTCGAACTGTGCCTGATAGAGAGCCTCGCTCTTGGCAGCCACTTCGTTGTTACTGTCGTTACACATACGGATGCCGAAGAAACATGCTACGACGACGATGACGGCGCAGAGGGAATACAAAATATTCTTGCCGTTGTTCTCTACAAACTGCTCTGACTTGCTTACCTGAACCTCTTCAGGTTGCTGGTTCTGTTTTGTTGCCATTGTATTGTTTAAGATTTATTTTTCAATTTTTATGCGTTAAAAAGCGGTGCAAAATTACTATATTTACAGAAATAACCAAGTATTTTGACAAAAAAATGCAGTTTTTTCTGAAGAATTGCCGTAAAATCGCTATATTTGCCACGTTGAAATGCAAAGAAAAGATGAAACTGGAGCACTTGTCGATAGTCAACTATAAGAATATCCGAGAGGCCGAAATAGACTTTTCCGGAGGTGTCAACTGCCTAGTCGGCAACAACGGCATGGGCAAGACCAACCTGCTGGATGCCATTTATTATCTATCGTTCTGCAAGTCGCTCAATGCCCTTCCCGACAGTCAGGTCATCACACATGGAGAGGATTACTTCATGTTGAGCGGCAAGTTCGAGTTGAATGGTCAACCCGAAGAAATCCGTTGTGGCTATAAGTACAAGGGGCGCAAGTCGTTCAAGCGTGGCGGCAAGGAATATACCCGACTGTCCGACCATATCGGCCTCCTGCCCATCGTCACACTCACGCCGGCCGACAGCGAACTCATCCAAGGGGGCAGCGAAGAGCGCCGACGCCTCATGGACATGATCATCTCGCAGTTCAACAAGACCTACCTCGATGCCCTCATCCGTTACAACAATGCCCTGCAACAACGCAACACCTTGCTCAAGCAGGACCCGCCTTGCACCGACGTGAGTCTCTATCAGGTGTGGGAGGAACAGATGGACTATTATGGTCAACTTATCTACCAAGCGCGACTCGACTTCGTCACTCGCTTCGAACCTGTGTTTCAAGAGTTTTACACCCAGATTTCTCAGGATCAGGAGAAAGTCAGCCTCACCTATACTTCCCATTTTGCCAACGGTTCGCTCCTTCCCCAATTGGATGAAGTACGCGCCCGCGACCTCGCGTTGGGATACACCACACGCGGTGCGCACAAGGACGAACTCATCATGCAGTTGGGCGACTGCCTCATCAAGCAGGTGGGCAGTCAGGGGCAGAACAAGACCTATCTGGTGGGCCTCAAGATGGCGCAGTTCGACTACCTCTGCCGTCAGGGATTAACCACACCCATCCTCTTGCTCGACGACATCTTCGACCGCCTGGACGCCCGCCGCATGGAACAGATTATCCGCCTGGTGGCCAGCGACCGTTTCGGTCAGATTTTCATCACCGATACCAACCGCGAGTACCTGGACCGCATCATCGAGAACGTGTCAGGCGACTACAAACTATTCATTGTTGAGGAGGGCCGTTATGCAGAGAAGAAATGAACAATCCATCGGCGAAATCCTTCGTCAATATCTCAAAATAACCCAGTTGGACAATGTGGTCTTTGCCGACCGCATCGCCACCATCTGGGAGGAGGCTTTGGGCAACGAGATTGCCCGACAGACCGACCGCATCTTCCTTCGCGACGGTGCCCTCTTCATCCAACTCAAGTCGCCATCGCTCAAGGCGGAACTCAATATGCGACGCACCTTGATTGCCAACCTCCTGAACGAAAAATTGGGCAACCGTATAATAAAGAACGTCATCATACGTTAATAAGGTATATATTTCAGGGAGTTAACTGGAGTTAACGGGAGATAACCGGAGTTAACGGACAATACCTCCTGCCAGCAGAGGGGGTGGCGTTACCTTTTCCTGCCATCACAACAAACGTCCGTTAACTCCATAGGCGTAAGCCTGTTAACTCCTCCTAACTTCCATTAACTCCCATCAATCACCTTCCCGTGAAGAAATTCCTTCTCATCCTATTATATATCCTCTTCGTTTTCGGAGGCTTGAAGGCGCAAGGCGTGCTCCTGGTTGGACGCGTCACCGACGACCTGGGCGAACCTCTGGAGATGGCGCATGTCCGATTGTCTCGTGGCAATATCGGTACCCTGACCAACTTCAAGGGCGAGTACAGTCTCCGCGTGCCGGAGAGCGATTCCCTCGTAGTTGTCTTCACCAGCGTGGGCTTCAAACGCGTCGAAAAGGTGGTCAATTCCCGTGCCGCACAAAGCGCCGACGGGTCGCGCCGCACCCTCCAGCTGAATGTGCAGATGCGCACCAATCAGGCCTATATCAATGACGTAGAGGTGGTTTCCCATCAACAGAAAGCCTCCACCACCGAGAAGATCAAGACCGACCATTTGAAACACATTACTTCTGCTTCGGGCAATGCCGTCGAGGACCTCCTCGGCACCATGGCAGGCGTCACCATGAACAACGAACTCTCCAGCCAGTACTCTGTCCGCGGCGGCAGTTTCGACGAGAACCTCGTGTATGTCAACGGCATAGAGGTCTATCGTCCCCAACTCATCACCAACGGCCAACAGGAAGGTCTTTCGTTCATCAACCCCGCTATGGTCAAGGACGTCGAGTTCTCCACCGGCGGTTTTTCGTCCGAATATGGCGACAAGATGTCGTCCGTGCTCGACATCACCTACCGCCAACCCGACACCCTGGAGGCGCAGGCCAACATCAATTTCCAAGGGGCATCGGCCTCTTTGGGACACAGTTACAAAAGTTTCTCTCAGTTGCACGGCATCCGCTACAAACGTAATTCGTCCATCCTCTCCAGCCTCGACACCAAAGGCGAGTACGACCCCCGATTCCTTGATTATCAGGCCCTTCTCGCCCACCGCTTCAACGACAAGTGGGACGTTCAGGCCTTGGGCAACATCGCCCTCAA
>JAEEGI010027774.1_pt1 | contig 10809 bp, 9 predicted proteins | sample 8958751 | NCBI WGS metagenome assembly JAEEGI01 (sample SAMN16246545, study PRJNA631951) | gut metagenome | biome: gut microbiome; feature: rumen; material: KS-attached | host: Bos | place: Iran: Karaj | collected 2018-10 | reverse complement strand
CCAGCATTTCTGCCGCATATTCGGCGGCGCCGTTGGCCAGCTCTTCGGTCTGGTCATCCATCGCTTTTCTGGCATGAATCATGTTAACCGCAAAAAAAGCAGTCATCAGCATAAAGGTCAGCAGACTTCCGGAAAGCACCAGTAACAAAACTTTTCGCCTGATATCCAGTTTCAAAGTTACACCTCCGCCCGTCAGTCTTCTTACAGCATATTGGGATTTAACGCCCGCTGCTGAGCATCGCTTTACGTTTTCCTGTGTTAAAGTTCCTGCATAATACGTCTATAATTTTATTATATTATATTATTATATCATAAACATCTTACACATTTACAATGTTTTTATAATGTTTTTATTAGGAAAAACACCGCGACATTCGCCAGCACGTTTGCCGGGAATGTCGCGATTCTTCATTTTTTTACTTCCGCTTCGTCAATTATCGTCCCATCCGGCAGATAGCAGCTGAACCGTAATCTGTCGGCGGAAGCTTCCAGCACCATATAATTATTTGTTTCCGGCTGGGGCGCAATGGCAACGTCCAGCGAATGACGTTTCCACAAATTCGGGTACCGTACATCCCCGGCCACCCCGGTGAGAATGTACAACGGTCCCTTCGTATCCCGATTAAAAGCATAAATACGCCCCCGGTTCCGGTAGGTGTGCAGGTGGGCGGTCAGCACCACATCCACATTATATTTGTCAAACAGTGGCATAAAAGTCTTCCCCTCTTCGGAAAAGCCTTCTTCCCTTGGCGTCTTACGGGTCAGGAAACCATACCGCAACACGTCTTTATGCATCAGCACCACGTTCCATTTTTTCTTTGACTTTTCCATATCCGCTTTGAACCAGGCCAGCTGATCCTTCAGCAAATTGGGGTAAAACTCTTCCATCTCCCGCATCTGGGTATTCAGCACGACATAATGCACGTCACCGTAATCAAAAGAATAAAACTGGTTCTTATAGGCTTCCGGTACTCCCTCCGGCAGTTGGAAATAGTGCAGATATGCCTGCGGCACCCGCACCTTCCAGTCCATGGTGTAGGTTTCGTGATTGCCAAGAACAGGCGCCGCCGGAATCCGGGAAATCATGGGCCCGACGCGGGTAAACCATTCATTCCACTGGTAGGCGTGTTCCCCATTATCCACCAGGTCTCCCATGGTGATGAAGAACCGGGCATCCCTGTTTCGCTGCCAGGCCGGCATGGCCACGTCTTCCCAAACCTTATATTTGGCGCTCTGGCTGTCCGGAAAGATTAACGCCTTATAATTGTTGTGAGCCTGTGCCGTATTCAGCCTGTACCATTGACTGCGCCTGTTTCCATACCCCAGACGGTATTCATATTCCGTACCGGGCTTTAGATTTTTCAGGATCACCGTATGAACATAGGTGGTTTTTCCGTTGTCGGTAAACTTATCGTTGATGTGTTCCTTCTGCGTAAAAATGCTGCTTTTCGCTGCATCATCGTTATTCTTCTTCTGTACCTCTTTATTATCTTTTGCGGCAGAATCAGGTTCTGCTTTGTCAACCACACGATACTCCACAAACGCATCTTTATACTCCGGTTCCGACTGCCACATAATGGTACGTGACACAGTACTGTCTGCCGTAATCACCTGTCGGAGATTAAAGGCGTCTGCTTTCGTAAATGCGGTAAAACTCTCCGCAGTCTTACCGGAGCCCGTTTTTGGCGCTCCGTTACCGCAGCCAGGGAACAACACGCCAAACACAAGGGCTAACATGCCAAACGCCAGCGCCAGCAAAACTGCCATCAGATTTTTATAGAATCTTTTGCTCTGTTTCATGCGTAGTCACCATTAACCTTTGACATTATATGCTACCCTATTTCCTCATCCCCGCAATACCGCGCCTGATGATGTTTTCCCCAAATTTGCTTTTCAGGGTGTCAATAGCCTGATTACGCTTCTGCATCCTCTTATTGTCTTCAAAGTCCAGTATCGGTTCGTCCTCCGGGCGGAACAGGTTGCTCACCGACACGCCTAACAGCCGTACACCGGGCTTCACATTAATCTTCTGCAGCATCTGCTCTGCCAAAAGGAAAATGTCTTCATCCCAGGCAATCAGTCTGTCACCGGTGGAACTGCGGGTAATCATGTGGAAATCCGCAAACTTCACTTTCAGCGTCACCGTGTGCCCTGCCAGATGCTCCCGGCGCAGACGCCAGCCTGCCTGCCCGCACAGGTCCAGCACTGCCTCCCGGCAGGAATCCATATCCGTCAGATCCCTGTCAAAGGTGGTTTCCCTGCCAATGGACTTTGCTTCTTCTTCATTGACAACCGGTCTGTCGTCTAAGCCCAGGGCCAGCCGTTTCACCTGTTCCGCATTAACGCCGAACACCTTGCGCAGCAATCCCACGTCCGCTTCAGCCAGCTGCCCGATTTTTTCAATACCAAACTGTTTCAGCTTTTCTTCGGCGCTGCGGCCGATGCCGAAAATCTTGGTCACTGACAGGGGAGCCAGCAGCCCGGCCGCATCTTCCGGCGTAATTCTCACAAAGCCGTGAGGCTTGCGCATGTCCGAGGCCAGCTTGGCCAGGAATTTATTGGGAGCCAGACCGACAGATGCGCTGAGTTTCAGTTCTTCCTGTATCCGTTCCTGTACCTGATGAGCGATGACCTCCGCCCCGCCCAGCCTTTCCATGCCGGTTAAATCCAAAAAGGCTTCATCTATGGAAAGTTGCTCCACCAGCGGCGACGTTTCCCGGAAAATCCCCATGATTTTTGCCGACATTTCGGCATAACGGGCCATGCGTACCGGCAAGAAAACACCCTGTGGGCACAACCGTTTTGCCTCGAACAGCGGCATGGCGGAATGGACACCGAATTTGCGGGCCTCGTAAGAACAGGTGGAAACCACGCCCCGGGCAGAATGCCCTCCCACAATGACTGGCAATCCTTTCAATTTGGGATTGTCCAGTATTTCTACCGATGCGTAAAACGCGTCCATGTCTACGTGCATGATCCAGCGCTGATAAACTGACTGTTGCATAATCCTCTGTCCTGAACCAGGATAACCGGCAATGTTCTCATGGAAACAATAATTAAACGGTTTCCTTAAAATACTCGCTGATCAATCCTCAATATAATTCCGCAGTACACCGACGCCTTCGATTTCACACTCCACCACATCGCCGGGCTTTAAGAACGTGGGCGGCTTCATGCCCATACCTACGCCCGCCGGGGTACCGGTAGCGATGATCGTTCCGGCTTTCAGGGTCATACCTTCGCTCAGCATAACGATAATATCCGTGATGCCGGTAATCAGATTAGCCGTGTTGGAATCCTGCCGCACGTCCCCGTTTACCCGGCAGGCAATCCTCTGTTTTGGCGGAAACGGGAACTCATCCGCTGAAACGATGCAGGGACCCATGGGTGTGAAACCATCCAGGCTCTTGCCAAAGTACCACTGTTTATGCCTCGTTTGCAAATTCCGGGCGCTTACATCGTTGACGATGGTATACCCGAAAATATAGTCCGGCACATCTACCCGTTTCACATTCTTCGCGTCTTTGCCGATAACAACACCCAGCTCGCACTCATAGTCAAGGGAATCCACCAGCCATGTATACGCGGGAATGGGTGCATCTGTTCCCTGGGAATAACATACCCGTTTGGAAAAGAAAATGGGATACGGGCGTTCCCCTCCGAAGCTTTCTTTGGAAAACCGTTCCGCTTCTTCCGCGTGAGCCGTGTAATTGATTCCCAGACACAGCACGTCCTGCCGGGGCCGGGGAATAGGTGAAAGAAGTTTAACCATTCCGGCATTAACCTTCTTCGCATCCTTCGGGATTGCACGCACTCCCCCGGCAGCAATCAGCGCGTCCATGTCTTTATAACTTTCCAACAGATATAGATCCTTACCATTTGTGCTGGCAGCCACTTTTTCTTCATCATTCAGCAGAACCGTGTAGTAACGCATAGTGTTCCCCTCGCAATCTTACAAAATTATAAAAACAAATCAACTTACAGCAGCTTCTCTTCCCACTCGGATTGCTTAAACCCGGTCAGTACAAAACCATCACCCACCAGAAGCGGACGCTTTACCAGCATCCCGTCGCTGGCAAGCAGACGGAACTGTTCATCCTCGCCCATGTCCGGCAGCTTCTTCGACAGCTCCAGTTCGCGGTATTGCATGCCGCTGGTATTAAAGAAGCGTTTTAGCGGCAGCCCGCTTATGGCGTAATACTTCCGGAGCGTCCCTTCGTCCGGATGATCCGCTTTGATATCGATCACTTCATGTTTGATTTTCTTCTCATCCAACCACTTCAGTGCTTTTTTGCAGGTTGAACATTTACTGTAGCAATACACTTTGAGCATGTCTGCACGTCCTTTCATATATTTTAAGAATTGTTTACAAAACCGTTTTTTTAAACACATTATTTATAATTATAGCATGATTTACAATATGCTGAAAATACAATCAGATTCCTGACTCAGAATTGTATCCATTGTTACAATAAATTCATAATAATTACTTTTTTCCCGTTTTCATATGTAAGTATTCTTGAATTCTTCAAATTAGTTGTTTACAATAATCGAAAGAAGTTCCATTCAATACCGTAAGGACATCTCATGTCCATATTAAAAGAACTTCTAAAATTTTACCGTATTAAGAGGGGGAAAACATATGAAAAAGCTTATTTACCTGTTACTGACTCTTACTATGCTGCTGGTTTCCTGCACCGCGCTGGCAGCCGGGAAACTGGAGACCATCACCAAACGCGGCACCCTGCTGGTCGGAACCACAGGCGACTACAAGCCCATGTCCTATTTAAACAAAGAAACCGGGCAATATGAAGGCTTTGACTACCAGCTGGCAGAAAACCTGGCCGCCGCGCTGGGCGTTAAAGCGGTTTACGTTCCAACTACATGGAAAACACTGACCCAGGACACCCTGGACGGGAAATTTGATGTGGCCCTATGCGGTATCACCCGTACCTTTGCCCGCGAAAAAGTCATGAACATGTCCGACGGCTATCTGCAGTTCGGCAAAACAATATTGGTACGCAAGGCTGACGCGGGAAAATTCAAGTCCCTGGATGATGTCAACAAACCCGGCGTAAAAGTTATGTACAATCCAGGCGGCACCAACGAAAAATTCGCCAAGGCCAGCCTGGCAAACGCAACGCTGGTCATGCATCCGCAGAACGCGGAAATCCCCGGACTGATCGCGGAAGGGAAAGCCGACGTAATGGTTACGGAAACAACAGAAGCAGCTCATTACGCCGCAGTCAATGCTAAATTAGCAGCGCCTCTGCTGAAAGACCCCTTTACCAAAAACACGTTTGGTGTATTGATGCAGAAAGGCGATCAGGATTTCCTTAACTTTGTTAACTTCTGGCTGGCCGAATTAAAAGGAAATGGGACCCTTGCCCAATACGAAAAAGATTATATCAAATAAAACCGTTACTGCGAATATCTGAATTAACAACTGACTCTGCATATACAAACGGCCCTGACATCGTAAAAGATATCGGGACCGTTTTGTTATTATTATATCAAATTCGTTCCAGTCGATTCAAAGTCCACCCGCTTTATTTGATTATAACCAGCTCGTACTCTCTGGTACCCATGCCAATCTTTTCCGCATGTTCCAGCGTTTCTTTCCAGTGCACATGGGGATTACTATCCATAAAGTGGTCGTGATAGTGCTTCCAGTTCGGTTTCGCCAGATTGTCGCTGAGCTGGCTGTTGGGCATAGGCGCCGCTTTCTGGCAGGCATCCACGCAGGCCTGGTCCAAAGCTACCGGGTCAAAGGACGCGAACATGCCGATGTTGGGCAGAATCGCTGCGTCGTTATCGCCATGACAGTCACAGTTGGGGGAAATATCCATGGCCAGATTGATATGGAAGCACGGGCGATCCTGGGTAACTGCCTGGGCGTACTCAGCCATCTTGCAGTCCAGCTTGTCGCCGGCGTCCCATTCGTCGTTGCTGATGGCATTGAAGGTGCAGGCGCCGATGCAGCGGCCGCAGCCCTTGCAGATATTCTTGTCGATATGAGCCTTGTTGTTTTCATAGGTGATGGCATTGGAGCCGCATTCCTTGGCGCAGCGGCGGCAGCCCCGGCACAACGCTTCATCCACGACGCATTTCCCGGAAGAATGCTGTTCCATCTTCCCGGCCCGGCTGCCGCAGCCCATGCCGATATTCTTCAGCGCGCCGCCGAACCCCGTCATTTCATGTCCTTTAAAATGGGCCAGGCTGATAAACACATCTGCATCCATGATGGCGCGTCCGATTTTCGCTTTTTCCACGTACACACCGTTCTTAACCGGAACCTCTGCTTCGTCCGTGCCCCGCAGGCCGTCAGCAATAATAATCTGGCAACCGGTGGTAGTAGGATTGAACCCGTTCAGGTTGGCACAGTCCATATGTTCCGGCGCATGCCGGCGGCTGCCGGGATAGAGGGTATTGCAGTCTGTCAGGAAAGGAATCCCGCCCTGTTCCTTAACCAGATCGGCAACCACTTTCGCATACTGGGGACGCAGGAACGCCATGTTGCCCAGTTCGCCGAAATGCATTTTGATAGCGACAAATTTGCCTTCCATATCGATCTTCTTAATGCCTGCCACAAGACAGAGCGTTTTCAGCTTCTGCAACAGGCTTACACCCACCTGTACCCGGAAATCCGTAAAATACACCTTTGATTTTTCCATGACGTTTCCTCCCTTTTCAAAAACTCTGTTCATATGTTTGTTTTTCTATCTATTCTTTTTTCATTTTCTGCATGTCTTGTCCACATGCGTAATCTGTTTTATAAACAGGCTTCGCAGTGTTTCCTATTTATATGTTTATTATACCTGCTAAACTTAACTCTATGTCAAGAACTATTTTAATTTTCAAGCCGCATTTCAGTTAGCCTTGACAAACTTCTTCGGTTGGTGTAATATTTGGTTAGTCCCGGCTAACAGATTATTTGCTTCGTCAGTTCGGCCGGGACAAATATTTTACCTGTGAGTTAGCATAAGCTAATTTTGTTTGCAAATCGTTCTTGTTTTTACACATCTCTTCAGCGGGATTATTCTAAATTTGCAAACTTCCTAAATACTTTAAATTGCAGGATTTAGTATAATATACGGTTAGCAATTCCTAACTCATTCGTAATTATATGAGGAGGCTCTCACCATGTTACCACTTCCCACTGCACAGGAAGGCGAAGTTTTGGAAATCAAAAAAATCACCGGCAACGATGCCACCCGCCTGCATCTGGCGGAAATGGGTTTCACCGTCGGCAGCAAGATCACTGTCGTCACCCGTCTGGGCGGCAACATGATCCTGCAGGTGCGCGATTCCCGCGTGGCCCTTGACGAATCCATGGCACGGAGGATCATGTACTGATAGATTTTAAAATATAAATCATACACAGAGAGGAGATTTCAAATGACGTTAAATGAAATTCCGGTAGGCGGTGTCTGCACCGTTACCAAACTGAACGGCACGGGCAAACTGCGCCGGCGTATTATGGACATGGGCATCACCAAAGGCGTGGAAATCAAAGTCGTAAAGATTGCGCCCCTGGGAGATCCCATGGAATTGAATGTGCGGGGCTATGAACTTTCCATCCGCAAAAGCGAAGCGGAAAGCATCGAAGTACAGTAAGGAGAAATGAAATGGATATCAAAATTGCGTTAGCAGGTAACCCAAACTGTGGCAAGACCACCCTGTTCAATGAACTCACCGGCAGTTCCCAGTACGTCGGCAACTGGCCCGGCGTTACCGTTGAAAAAAAAGAAGGCCGGCTGAAAGGCCACGACAATGTCATCATCCAGGATTTACCCGGTATCTATTCCCTTTCCCCTTACACGCTGGAAGAAACCGTTACCCGTAAATACCTGATCAACGAAAAACCCGACGTAATCCTGAACATCATCGACGGAACCAATCTGGAACGCAACCTGTACCTCACCACCCAGCTGATAGAAGTAGGTCTGCCCGTGGTCATCGCCATCAACATGATGGATTTGGTCAACAAGAACGGCGACACCATCAACCTGCAGAAACTGTCTGCGGAAATCGGCGCCCCGGTCTATCCCATCAGCGCTCTGGAAGGCAAAGGCTGCCTTGATGTTGCCGAAGCAGCGGTAAAAGTTGCAGAGAATCATCAGGTGTTCAAGGCGCTGGAACTTCCCCACGTGTTCCGGGGCAGCGTGGAACACGCCCTGGCCCACATCGAAGAAAGCATCAGCGATAAAGTGGACAAAAAGACCCTGCGCTGGTTCGCCATCAAACTGTTCGAACGTGACGAGCAGGTGCGGGAAGACCTGAAGCTGCCTGCCGGCCTCACCGCCCATCTGGAAGAACACATCAAAGACTGCGAAGCGGAAATGGACGACGATGCGGAAAGCATCATCACCAACCAGCGGTATGAATATATCGGCAGCATTATTGATGCCTGCATCACTAAAAACCGTCCGAAGCATGCACTGACCATGTCCGACAAAATCGACCAGGTGGTGACAAACCGCTTCCTGGGCCTGCCCATTTTTTTCGCTATCATGACGCTGATGTATTATATTTCCATCACCACCGTCGGCGGCTGGATGACGGACTGGACCAATGACGTATTTTTCGGTGAAATCGTCACCGACGCAGCCAACGGCATGTTGGAATCCATAGCGGCGCCGGAATGGCTCAGCGGTCTGGTGGTTGACGGTATCATCGGCGGCGTTGGCACCGTACTGGGCTTCGTTCCCCAGATCCTGCTGATTTTCTTCTTTATGTCCTTACTGGAAGACTCCGGATACATGGCGCGTGTTGCTTTCATCATGGACCGTATCTTCCGACAGTTCGGTCTGTCCGGCAAATCTTTCATCCCCGTGCTCATCGGCATGGGCTGTGGCGTGCCCGCTATCATGGCAGCCCGCACCATTGAAGAAGAACGGGACCGCCGCATGACCATCCTCCTAGCCACCTTTATTCCCTGCGGCGCCAAAGCGGAAATCATCGGCATGATCACCGCCGTATTCTTCCCCAATTCCGTATTCATGGCTCCCGGTATGTATTTCCTGGGACTGGCCATCATCGTGCTGGCCGGCATTGCCCTGAAAAAGACCTCCTGGTTTGCCGGGGAACCGGCGCCTTTCGTCATGGAACTGCCTGCCTACCACATGCCTTCTATTAAGGGCGTGCTGATCCACATGTGGGAACGGGCCCGCGGTTTTATCATCAAAGCCGGCATAATCATTTTCCCGATTTGCGTACTGCTGTGGTTCATGCAGACCTATAACTTCAGCTTTGAAATGGTGGAGGAAATGGAGGAGTCCATGCTTGGCGTTGTAGGCAACAGCATTTCCTGGATCTTCGCCCCCATCGGCTTGGGTGACTGGAAAGCAACGGTAGCGTCCATCGCCGCCTTCCTGGCCAAAGAAGACGCCGTAGGCGTACTGGCCATGCTGGCGGGCGCCGCGGAAGACGCAGAGGAAGCGCAGGTTATGGAATCACTGTCCAAACTCATGCCGCCCATGGCTGCGTTCTCTTACATGATCCTGAATTTGTTCGATCCGCCCTGTCTGGTGGCTATGGCTACCACCTACCGTGAAATGGGCAGTCGTAAGTGGGGCTTATTTGCAATTGTGTTCCAGGCTATCCTGGGTTACTCCCTGGCCTTCGTATTCTATAACATGGGCAGCTGGTACATCGGCGACGTTCCCTTTGGACCCATGCAGGGGATCGCGTTGTTCATTGTTCTGGTTGCATTGTATTTCATCTTCCGTCCGGCCAAATCCTACGTAAAGCCGCAGGAAAGCGCGCATGCGTGAGGAGTGAATCATGAATCTTGCATCTTCTCTTCTCTTTATCGCCATCGCTCTGGCATTTGCCTACACCTTTTCCAAGTTGCTGAAAAAAGTGTACGGCGCGTTGAAACAGGATCCCGCCAATGGTGGCTCAACCGGATGTAACTGCTGCAGTGGAAAATGCTCTCACTGCAGCAGCTGCGGAAACATAAATCTTTCGAAAAAATGAATAACATTCCAAGTACAGAAAAAGCCCCCGCACACAATGTGCGGGGGCTTCTTTGTAACCGGCAACAATCTATCCTCCCGGGCCGCTTCCAGCCAAGTACTTTCGACGCGTGAGAGCTTAACTGCTGTGTTCGGGATGGGAACAGGTGGGACCTCTCAGCCATCGTCACCGGATCTTTGAACCGTCTTTTTGTGTTCCCGCTTCGTCAAGACTGCGTCTCGCTTGCTCGACATACCTCAGTATGCCTTCGCGGCGCTCGCTGGTCTTTCCTTGCGGCCTCCACAAAAATCCTGGTCCAACTGAATGTCTTCTCAGACCTTCAAAACTTTACAGAAGAAACTACTTGCACCAACTAACCTGTCTTCGCTCACATTCTTAAATCAAGCCCTCGACGGATTAGTACCGGTCCGCTCAATACATTGCTGCACTTACACTCCCGGCCTATCAACCTTGTCTTCTTCAAGGCGTCTTACTGACTTGTGTCATGAGAGATCTCATCTTGGGGTTGGTTTCACGCTTAGATGCTTTCAGCGTTTATCCTGCCCGGATGTAGCTACCCAACGGTACGCCTGGCGGCATAATTGGTACACCATTGATCCGTCCACTCCGGTCCTCTCGTACTAGGAGCAGATCCCCGCAAATCTCTTGCGCCCGCGATGGATAGGGACCGAACTGTCTCACGACGTTCTGAACCCAGCTCACGTACCACTTTAATGGGCGAACAGCCCAACCCTTGGGACCGACTTCAGCCCCAGGATGTGATGAGCCGACATCGAGGTGCCAAACCTCCCCGTCGATATGGACTCTTGGGAGAGATCAGCCTGTTAT
>JAEEGI010027773.1_pt1 | contig 10810 bp, 8 predicted proteins | sample 8958751 | NCBI WGS metagenome assembly JAEEGI01 (sample SAMN16246545, study PRJNA631951) | gut metagenome | biome: gut microbiome; feature: rumen; material: KS-attached | host: Bos | place: Iran: Karaj | collected 2018-10 | reverse complement strand
CGCGGCGCATGATCGTCTCGGCATGGAACGTGGCTGAGGTGAACAAAATGGCGCTCCCCCCCTGCCACACCATGTTCCAGTTCTATGTGGCTCCACCGAAGGAAGAGGGTGACAAGCCCCGACTCTCCTTGCAGCTCTACCAGCGCTCTGCCGACACGTTCCTGGGTGTGCCGTTCAACATTGCAAGCTATGCCCTGCTCTGCATGATGATGGCGCAGGTATGCGACATGAAGCCCGGCGACTTCGTCCATACCACAGGCGATACCCATCTCTACCTGAACCACTTGGAGCAAGCCCGGTTACAGCTCACACGCAAGCCTCGTACTCTCCCCACGATGCGCATCAATCCCGACGTGAAAGACCTCTTCTCTTTCCAGTACGAGGATTTCCAGCTGGAAAACTACGACCCGTGGCCACACATCAAGGCCGAAGGCAGCGTTTAGTCAGTCGAAACACTTCATCATAAAGATACGTCAATGCGTGGTGGCATTGACGTATCTTTTATTTCTATGCAAAATGACGTGATCACCGTTCGTAATCAACGAAGGCGTAGCACTGGGCATGTCGCTCATCGGTAGGATGGTCCTCACGAGCCACTTCCTTCCAGTCGCTGTAGTCTGGGAAGAAGGTGTCGGCCTCAGCAGGGGTGTCGTCTATCTCAGTGAGACACAGTCGGTCGGCCTTGTCGATGAGCTGACGGTAGAGACTGGCCCCACCTATTATATATATATGCTCATCGGGCTGGCAGGTGGCGATGAAGTCATCCCATGTACGGAAGCACTCGCATCCGGGCAGTGATGCCGTGCTTGTGGTGAGCACGCAGTTGCGACGGTTGGGCAGCGCTCCCTTGGGCAGGCTCTCGAAGGTGTGGCGCCCCATGAGGATGGTGTGGCCAGTGGTGAGCTGCTTGAAGCGCTTCAGGTCGTTGGGCAGCCAGTAGATAAGCTTGTTCTGAAAGCCGATGGCCCTGTTGCGGGCCACAGCTGCAATCATGCTAATTGTCATATTATTCGAGGTACGAGGTACGAATACTAAATCACATGCAATGTGCCCATGAAGTAGAGCAATGTGTAGCCCAGCACCATTGAGATGATACCTACGATGAGACCAATCTTGGCCATCTGATTCTGATGCACCAAATTGGTGGCATAGGCCAATGCGTTAGGAGGTGTAGAGATGGGCAGCACCATTGCGCTCGAAGCTGCGATAGCCACACCGATGAGTACGGTAGGCGTGCCACCGATGGCATTGAGCTTGTCGCCCATAGCAGTGCAGACCACAGCCAGGATGGGCATGAGCAGCGCGGCAGTAGCTGAGTTGGAGATGAAGTTGGACAGTCCGTAGCAGATGATGCCTGAGAGCAGCAGGATGAGCAGTGGTGAGAACTCGCCAAAGGGAATGCTCTGCACGGCGAGTGCTGCCAGTCCTGAGGCATTCAGACCGTAGCCCAGTGCGAAGCCACCAGCTACCATCCAAATGACGGACCAGTTGATTTCCTCCAAGTCAGCACGAGTGATGACACCTGTGAGTGCAAACACCATGAAGGGGATGAGTGCCACGGTGTAGGAGTTGATGCCCGTAACGGTATCGAGCAGCCAGAGTAGCACGGTCAGGAAGAAGGTGACAATCACGATATAGGTGCGGGGTTCCTTCTTCATGCCACCCTCAATATTCAGTTCCACGGTCTTCTGCGAGAAGGGGAAGATGGTCTTGAGCAGCATCCAGCTGATGAAGAGCAGCAGCGCCACGAGCGGCAGCATGAACATCATCCATTGTCCGAAGCCCAGTCCAAGGTTCAGTCCTTCGGGATCGTTCAGATACTTCATGGCGATGGTGTTAGGAGGTGTACCGATGGGTGTACCCATACCGCCCAAGTTGGCGGCAACGGGGATGGAGAGTGCCATTGCGATGCGGCCTTTGCCTTCGGGAGGCAACTGCTTGAACACAGGGGTAAGGAACGTGAGCATCATGGCAGCCGTAGCCGTGTTGGACACGAACATGGAGAAGAGACCCGTGATGAGCAGGAAGCCCAGCAGCACGTTCTCACTCTTGTTGCCAAAGGGCTTGAGCATGACCTTCGCCAACTGGGCATCGAGTCCGGTCTTCGTAGCTGCAATAGCGAGGATGAAGCCGCCGATGAACAGCATGATGACGGGGTCGGCAAACGTAGCCATCACCGCCTTGTAGCTGAGGAGCTTGCCCACTTCATCGGGATTGCACATCCACTTGATGCCGCTGTCGGAGGTGAAGACCAGCATGAGTCCGATGATGGATACGCTCGTTGCCCACGAGGGAACCACCTCCATGATCCACATGAGCGTGGCAAAAGCAAAAATAGCAATGATGCGCTGCTGAACGATGTTCAGCCCATCAATGCCAAACGATGTGGAGGGCAGGTTCCAAAGCAGGAGTGTGATGACTGCAACAAAGATGCCCTGAAGGAGCTTTTTGTGAATGGTTGTGGGACGTTCCTTTTGGGCATGACGCATCTTGTGGTATGCTTCCAAAAGGCCATAACCGTGGAAATTTTTAAACATGTTGAGATTTGTATTTTAATTGCTTATTATTGTATCTAATACAATCAATTTGGATTTCGGGTTGCAAAGGTAACACTTTTTTGCCACAAAAAGTTTGAATTTCTGTCTTTTTATTAATGAACACGTTCATTTTTATGTATTCGTGTCATACTAACTTTACAATATACCGACAATTTGCTATTGCATAAAAGGATTTTTATTCGTAACTTTGCACCCCAAAAAATCAAATAACGGTCTATCATTATGAAGAAAATATTCCTTTTTTGCATGGCTTTCGTCTTTAGTGGAATGGTCATGGCCCACACGTCAAACGTCACCGACACGCTCACCGTGCGCATCAAAGGCATGCGCTGCGAGGAATGCGCCCACAAGGTTGGTTCACTGCTGAAAAAAGACAAGGCAGTGAGCCACTTGAGCTTCGACTTGGAGAAGCGAACCGTAGCCATTGAGTATGATGCCAGTCAGGTGAGTGCCGACACGCTCAAAGCCCGTCTGGCTGCTACAGGCCGCTACAAGTCAAGCCCTTACGACAAGAACGAGGTGATCAAGCGAGGCATAGGACTGCAGATGGCCGACATGCACTGTCAGAACTGTGCCAGCCGCATCATGAAGCGACTGCAGCAGGAGGAGGGCATAGACAGCATAGCGCCCCACGTGGACAAACACTACGTGTTCGTGCGCTACGATGCCAATAAAACCACAAAAGCCAATATCCGGCAGATTCTAAAGGGCATGGGGTTCACACCTGTGAACTACTACACCAGCAAGACCATCAGCTTTGCCTACTTCAACATCCCTGCCGAGAAAGCCACTGAGGAGACCATTGAGGTGGCACTGGCTATCGACGGAGTGGATGATGCAAACGTAAATGCGCGCCGAGGCTCGCTGGCCATCACCTACGTGAACACCGAGACCACGGAGGAGAGGCTACAGGAAGCGCTGAAGGAAGAAGGCATTGAGGCCACAGTACCCCCAGCCCACCAGTGCAAAGAGAACCAGAAAGCAGACAAGGAGAACTGTGACAAGCAATAAGAACAACTATCTTTTTCTATGCGCAACCGACTCAGACTGTTATTACTACTCTTGCTGCTGCCCCTGCTGGCAGTAGCACAGAAGAGTGGATATACACTCAACATCAGCGTGAACGAACGCAACGGACGAGAGGCCGTGATGATGGCTACGCTGAAACTGCAGCCCGCCGGCATCATGGCTGTGACCGACATGAACGGAAAGGCCACAATGCAGAACGTACCGGCAGGCGACTACATGCTGCAAATAAGCTATGTGGGATTTGAGACCATCAACGCCCGCGTGAAGGTGGAAAGCGACAAGGACCTGAAGTTTGTGATGGTGCCCACATCGCTGGCCCTGAAGGGGGTGACCGTCACGGCTCGACAGAATGCCAGCGGCTCATCGACCTCCAGCATCATAGGCCGACAGGCCATCGACCACCTGCAAGCCACATCGCTGGCCGACGTAATGCAGCTCATACCCGGACACCTGATGGGCAACAGCGACCTGACCTCGGCCTCGAACCTGCAATTACGCCAGCTGGTGAACAACAACACATCGGCCTTCGGTGCCAGCATCGTGATTGATGGAGTGCCCATGTCGAACAACGGTGCCGTGACGCAGGGAGCCTTCTCATCAACCGCTTTCACTGGCACTGACCTCCGACAGGTGGCTGCCGACGACATAGACGAAGTGGAAGTGGTGCGCGGCATTCCCTCAGCCGAATATGGCGACCTGAGCAGCGGACTGGTCGTGGTACACTCAAAGGTGGGTGTCACCCCGTGGCAGTTCAAGGCCAAAATCAATCCAGGACTCATGAACTACTCGCTGGGCAAAGGTCAGAACCTGGGCAAAGCTGGCATCATCAATGCCAGTCTGGACTACGCTCAGGCATGGGGCGACCCTCGCATGAAGACACGCTCCTTCCACCGCTATACGGCCAGCGTGGGCTGGGCTTTCGACATCAACCGCAAGTGGCACACCAACACCAAGCTGCGCTACATGCAGGCAAAGGACTGGACCGGCAACGATCCTGATGCCCAAGCCGACGGCACCTATTCGCAGAACAGGAGCCAGAACTTCTCGCTGACCCATAACGGACGCATTCAGACTGACAAGCTCTTCGCGCGTACATTATCTTATACTATTGGCGTGAGTCTTATGCCCACCGATGCCAGCACCTCGTCGTTTGCAAGTGTCAGCTCTGGACTGCTGCCCATTCTCACCGCTCGCGAGACGGGCTACTACGACGTGCCATTCGAGACTCGTTCCTATCTGGCTACCGGCAAGACCGAAAGCCGTCCCGGCAACGTCTATGCAAAGGTGAGTGATCAGTTCTACTTCAAATGGGGAAAGACCCGGCAGAGCTTCAAGGTGGGTGCCGACTATCACTTCGACTGGAACAGCGGACGCGGCTACTACAATGCCGACGAAACGCATCCCCTGCGCCCGAACAGCGACGGACGTCCGCGTGCGTTCAGCGACATTCCCGGTCTGCACCAGATAGCTGCCTATGCCGAGGATCAGTTTACGTGGAACCTGAACAAGGTGAACCGTCTGCGTGCTACTGCCGGACTTCGCTTCACCGCTATGCAGCCGTTCTCTAACGTGGCAACGACTGCCCTCTCGCCCCGACTGAATCTGTCGTTCTCGCTCACCAAGTGGCTCGACATTCGAGGAGGCATCGGCATGAACTCGAAGACGCCCGGACTGAACTACCTCTATCCCGACAAGAAATATGCCGACCGCGTGGCCGCCAATTACATGCCGCAAGACGGCAGTCCACAGGTGCTGAACTATCATACGCAGGTGTATGAGGTGGCTTACTCGAAGAACATGAAGAACGCTACGACCACGAAGGTTGAGGTGGGACTGGACTTCAAACTACCCAGCGGAAAGAAACTCTCGCTGCTGGCCTATCGCGACAAGACACCCAACGGATTCGGCCCCGTGACCGACTATCTCACCTATACTTCGAACTTCTACCAGCTCGACAACACCAACCCGACCATAGCCCAAGCTGCCAGTGCCGGAGCTATGCGCCAGGATGTCATCTTCATGACCACAGGCGAGATAGGCAATACCAATACCACCGTAAATAGAGGCATCGAGGCGGATATGGACTTCGGCACGGTGAAGCCCCTGCGCACACAGTTCCTGCTCAGTGGTGCCTGGCAAGAGACGAAGACGTGGAGCACCGACATGAACAGCAGTTCGGTGAAAGCCGCCTTGATACCCAGTGCATACGCAGGCAACGGACTCACTCCTTTCAAGGTGGTCTATCCCTCGGGCGAAGACTACTCGAAGTATCGCCGACTGGTGACCACCCTGCGCACGGTGACCCATATTCCAGAGCTACGCATGGTGGCCTCGCTCACGGCACAGGCCATCTGGCACAACTGGAACGAGAGCTTTACCGCCGACAAAGCGCCAATCGCCTGGATTGACAATCAGTTGAACCGACACGAGCTTATGCCTGACCAACTGAATGGCTACATCTACTTCGACAACAGTTTCGTTGAGGAAGGAGGCCGCATGACCAATCACTCCGCCTACTATGCCACCCTACCCCAGTCGGCAGCAGAAACTGCTGGCAGACCCGCCAACTATGTGGCCTTACAGGACCTGCTCATCAGAGTGAGCGACAACGAGCCATCGAAGTCGCCCATCACATGGAACCTACAGGCCCGACTCACCAAGGAACTGGGCAAGATAGGCGGACTGTCGTTCTACGTAAACAATGCGCTCTACTATGAACCTTATCTTAAAGGAAACAACACTAAAACACTGAGTCAAAGGAATATAGGATTCAGCTTTGGTGCTGAACTATATTTAAATCTCTAATGAGAACGCAAACTCTACAATCGAAAAAGAAGGCTATGAAACATATCATCAGGCTATTCGCATTTAACAGCCCGTTACTCTTATTTACGAGCTCTTTACTCTTATTTAACGGATGCATAGATTACTCGGACGCAACGACCGTCGTCAGCGTGAAAGTGCAACTGCAGATGCCTCCCGAGTTTACGAAAGGCAACGACTTTGAAGGCCACACCGTGCAACTGAGCTTCAAGGGAACCACCATGCAGGCTACGACTGACGCCAACGGCATGGTGGAGTTCAACAACCTCATACCCGACGTTTACGACCTCTCTACCTCATGGGACATCAGCGATGCCCAGTATGAATTGCTCACAGGCGAAAAGCCTCAGGGCAGCGGCTGCACAGTGTCGGGCAGCATCAATTCGACCTTCATCAAGGACAATGGAAGCGTAATCACGTTGCCCACCAGCGTGGCCGTGAAGCGCGACATCGTCATCAGCAAGATTGCCACTGCAGGCTCAAAGGATCAGAACAACCGCAACTACATGGCGGGAAAATACTTTGAACTCTATAACCAGTCGGGTGATACGACCGACATTAGCGGACTCTACATCGGACTGTTGGACAGCACCAATCCTCAGCCCTTCACGCTGGACAATCTGCACGATGCCTACAACGACTCAGTGGTTCTGGTGAAGCAGGTGTTCCAGATTCCCGGAGGAGCAAAGCCCATAGCCCCAGGCCAGGCAGTGGTTCTCACCAACAGCGCCACCGACCATAGCGACGTGAACGCAACGGAGCAGGACCTTCGCGATGCCGACTATGAGGCGAAGGACCCGACAGGCAACATCATCAACAATCCACAGACACCTGCCCTGCTCAGCATCTACTCATCAATGGGCAGCAGCGCTACGATGAACCTGGTGCAAGGCGGTCCCTGCGGCATCATCATCTTCAGAACCAAAGAGGACATCATGACGTGGCAGAAGACATACGCCTACGGCAAGACAACGGGTAGTCAGCTCTACCTGCTGGTGCCAAAGCGCGTGGTACTCGACGGTGTGGACTATATGAAGAACAAGCCTACGGGCATAGACCTGAGTGCAAAGCGACTCTACAGCGACATAGATGCAGGCTACACGCACATCAATGCCTATAGCGGTTATACGGGCGAGGTGGTCTATCGCAGAACTGCTAAGGTAACGCCCAGCGGACAGAAGATTCTGACGGACACGAACAACAGTTCGAACGACTTCAAGGTGTCAACGACCATCAAGCCGCGTGAGTATGATGACGAGAACTGAACTGCAAACGATGAAAAGAACTTGATACAATGAGACGAACATTCCCCATAATCCTACTACTATCAGTTTTCATGATGCCCATGCAAGCACAGGAGAGCAGATACCGATATGATGATGCCGTGCAACTGTGGCGACTGACGAACAATCCGGCAGGACTGGGCATAGACTCATCGCGCAACCGTGGGTTCGCCCTCTTCAACGTGGAACATCAGAACGGTAGCTATGCCCGTGTGCAAGAAGGCACACAGACCAATCAGCTGCGCTTTCAGACGGAACGATACCAGAAGGTGGGCAAGTATCTCTATGGCTACGGGCGCTTCGACTTCGACTACGGGCGCACAAAGAACAGGACTTGGTGCGACGTAATGCGCCCCTACAACGCAAATCCCTACTTCTCAGGAAGCAGCGTAGATGGCAAGTACGACTTCCAGGACTTCGACTTCACAGCAGAACTGGGCACCGTGCCCTTCTTCGGCAGGAAGGACAGAAACAACGGATTGCGCTTCGGATTGCGACTGGACTACAACGTGGGCGACTTGAGCCGACTGCGCGACCCCCGCTCACGCTCGCAGCTGCTCGACTATAAGGTCTCGCCAGCCGTGACTTACACCTTCGGACAACACACCATCGGACTGAGTGGCAACTATCACCGAAGAAAAGAAAAAATCATCGGTGTGACCACCGTACAGCAAGACCCCACGCTGAAGTACTACTTGATGTCGGGCTTGGAGAATGCCGAAGGTACTGTAGGAGGCTACAGCAGTTTCAGCCGAGAGTGGGTGGATCACCGCTTTGGAGGTGAACTGACATACGCCTATAAAGCAGAAAACAGTCAGACACTTGTCAACTTATACGCCGAACGTGGAAGAGAATCGGCTTACGGACAATACAAATACGAGCCAGGACTGTTCGTTGACTATCGCTACGGTGGAACCCTGCACTTCAGAGAGCCGTCCAGACTGGGGAACGTCATCCATCAGGCTGACATCAGCATAGCCTATCAGCAGGCCTATGCTGACGAATACCGTCAACAACTACAACAGGAGAAGGATGCCGAGACGGGCTTCACTTCATACTATTACGACAACACGCTGACCTACAAGAAACGTTATCAGGTGAATACACTCGACGTGGATTTCCACTATCGTGCCAACTTCGTCAAGGAAAAGCGTGCGCGTGCATACGCCGGATTCAACATGGGCTTGAAGACTGCCGAGAACAAACGACTACTACCCACATCTGAATTGAAGTACGGTGGTGCCAGTCTGGCGGCAGAAGGTGGCATCTCGATTGCACGCCATCTCTGGATTGACGCATCAATAGGCGGATTTCTGGCAGACAATGCCACACTCCTTCTGGCCGACCCTACCACCGACTATGCCAAAGGCGTACTGCTGCCCGATATGGAATACTATAACGCCAACTACTGGCGCGGACATCTGCAACTCACTTACGAGATTCCCCTGAAAATCAAGGGAAAGACCTCTCACTGGTTCATACGCGCATACGGTGACTATCTGAAGACCAACAACTCACTCGACAGCAAGTGTGCCGGGCTAAGTATCGGACTGTTCAATTAAACCTTAGAGGCCCTCGTGCATCTATCATAAAAGTGAAACGCTAAAATTATCAAACATAGAAGATGAAGAAAACAATTGCAAACACCATGAGCTGTCTGACCATGATGGCCCTTTCAGCTACTTTTCTGAGTGCAACCCCTCAAAACGATGAGGTGATGACTAAAGAGAACGGCATGTACGTCATCAATACAACTACACTGGGGAAGAACGTCACGGGCTACGTGAGTACGACACCCTTGAAGATTTACATCAAAAAGAACAAGGTAGAGAAGATTGAGGCTCTGAAGAATGAGGAGACACCCAAATACTTTGCCAAAGTGAAAAAAGGCCTGCTCGACAAATGGAACGGACTGAAAGTGAATGAAGCACAGAAAAAAGAAGTTGACGGCGTTACAGGCGCCACCTTCTCATCAGACGCTGTGAAGGAAAACGTGAAACTGGGACTCGAATATTACAAAAGCCACAAATAAGGAAATTCAAGTTTCGAAATCACAACTTTTAGAGGAGAGAAGAGAGAGAATAGCTCCTCCGTTGCCTCATCACACTTGACATATCTATATTAAATTGAGGTGGGAGAATATTTTTCCCACTTTATTTATGTTGAATTATTAGATTTTTGTATCTTTGCAAACGAGAACAGCACACCTATCTTTTTATAACGTTATAAGATACATTTTTTATGCCAGAAATTAAGAAAATCAAGACTGCGCTGATTTCCGTTTTCCATAAGGACGGACTGGATGAACTGTTGAAGAAGCTCAATGCCGAGGGCGTGAAGTTCCTCTCAACAGGAGGCACACAGACATTTATTGAGTCGCTGGGCTATGACTGCCAGAAAGTAGAGGACCTGACCACCTACCCCTCTATCCTTGGAGGCCGCGTAAAGACCCTTCACCCGAAAGTATTCGGAGGTATTCTGGGACGCCGCGACAATGAGGGCGACCGTGAGCAAATGACAAAATATGAGATTCCTGAAATTGACTTGGTCATCGTTGACCTGTACCCCTTCGAACAGACCGTTGCCAGCGGCGCTTCCGAAGCCGACATCATCGAAAAGATAGACATCGGTGGCATATCGCTTATCCGTGCCGGAGCCAAGAATTTCAAGGATGTGGTGATTGTACCCTCCAAGGCAGAATATGCTGTACTGCTTGACATTCTGAACAAGAAAGGTGCACAGACAGACATCGAAGACCGCAAGATGTTTGCAGAACGTGCCTTTGGTGTAAGCTCACACTACGACACTGCCATTCACACTTGGTTCTCAAAGAATTAATAATGAGTAATGAGCAATGAATAATGCATCAAGCGTAATGGCACTTAGGCTATTCGCAATGCCTGATTGCCCATTCATAATTGCTCATTAAGAAGAAAGAATATGGGATTTTTTAGTTTCAGACAAGAGCTGGCCATGGACCTTGGCACAGCAAATACAATTATCATCTGCGACGACAAGATTGTGGTAGATGAGCCTTCGGTAGTAGCACTCGACCGTCGCACCGACAAGATGCTCGCCGTGGGTTCACAGGCAAAGATGAAGTACGAAAAGACACAT
>JAEEGI010027768.1_pt1 | contig 10812 bp, 6 predicted proteins | sample 8958751 | NCBI WGS metagenome assembly JAEEGI01 (sample SAMN16246545, study PRJNA631951) | gut metagenome | biome: gut microbiome; feature: rumen; material: KS-attached | host: Bos | place: Iran: Karaj | collected 2018-10 | reverse complement strand
AATGTCGCATTTGATGCTCCAGGATTTCTTGCCGGGAGTGAAAAAAGCCTTGTCCGGGAATTTATCAGCCATCATTGAAACGATGTCGCGGTTTGAAGAACGCATAACCAGCATATAGTCTATCATCTCGGGAGTGATGCCGTCGGGAATGTGGCATACACCGTCAGGACCAGAAATAGCAATCACCTTGGCGCCGAGTTCGGTGGCTTTCTTGGCAGCACCCCAGGCCACATTGCCGAAGCCGCTGAGGGCGATGGTCTTGCCAACTATGTCCTTACCGGCGGTCTTGAGCACCTGATTGGTGAAGTATAGTGCACCGTAACCGGTAGCCTCAGGACGCAGGATGCTTCCGCCCCAGGTCATACCCTTTCCTGTCAGCACGCCTGTATTGTATTCGCGTGCAAGCTTCTTGTACATTCCGGTGAGATATCCGATTTCGCGGCCGCCGACTCCAACGTCGCCTGCGGGTACGTCAGTGTCAGGACCGATGTTGCGCCAAAGTTCCAGCATGAAAGCCTGGCAGAAACGCATTATCTCGGCGTCAGACTTGCCTTTCGGATCGAAATCGCTGCCGCCTTTGCCGCCACCCATAGGCAGGGTGGTGAGGGCATTCTTGAATGTCTGCTCGAAACCAAGGAACTTGAGCATTGAAGGGGTCACAGCCTTGTGGAAGCGCAGGCCGCCCTTGTAGGGGCCGATAGCTGCATTGAACTGGACGCGGTAACCAAGATTGGTCTGGACCTCGCCCTTGTCGTCAACCCATACTACGCGGAAAGTGAAAATCCTGTCGGGCTCCACGATCCTTTCAACTATTTTGGCTTTCTCGAATTCGGGGTGTTGGTTGTAGACTTCTTCGATAGATTCAAGCACCTCGCGTACCGCTTGCAGGTATTCCTGCTCATGACCGTATTTTTTTTCAAGTCCGGTCATTATTTCAGATACTTTCATGATATTTGATAACTTTTGTTTTTGTTTAAAATGTTATACAATTAACCCTTGAATATTTTATAATTATAATCAATATTTGTGAATTATCCAAAAATATCGCAACAAAAGCATTTTTTTTAAATTATTTACCTTTGCCGATGAACATGGAACTGGACAATGTCATACATCTGAATTTCGCTGAGCAGCAGCTAGATAAGCTAATGCAGTACCGTATTCGCAAGATTCTTCTTGTCTGCTGCAGCTACGATGAATACATCCTCGAAGAGGACGGACATATTGAAACTCAGATCAACAGAGAGTACAGCGAGTTAAACATAAGCAATCCCCCCACAATCGTACACGTTACCACCACAGAAGACGCTCTGGCCCATCTCAAGGCCGAATCCGACTTCGACTGCGTTATTACCATGTTCAACGTAGGAGGTGACGGAGATGTCTTCACTTTCGCCGAGGAGATTAAAACTGTAAGGCCGGACCTTCCCGTAGTGGTGCTGTCCAGTTTCTCAAAGGCTGTTTACAGCAGGATTCACGACACGTCAAGCTCTGCCATCGACAATTTCTTCTGCTGGCACGGCAGTTCAGACCTGCTCATCGCCATCATCAAGCTGATGGAGGACAAGCTGAATGCAGCCAACGACATTCTCGAAAACGGTGTCCAGGCCATCCTGCTGATAGAAGACTCGATACGTTTCTACAGCAGCTATCTGTCGGAGCTTTACAAAGTCCTTCTGCTGCAGAACCACGAATCCATTAAAGATGCCTATAATGAGGACCAGCAGATAATGCGTAAGCGTTCGCGCCCGAAAGTGCTGCTTGCAACCAATATGTCAGAGGGCATCGAGCTTTACAACAAATACAGGGACAACCTGCTCGGCGTCATATCCGATGTGGGAATGATTCAGAAACCGGGCGACAAGGTCTATGACGAGAAGAAAGACGCCGGCATCGAGATTGCGAAGATGGTGAAGGCCCAAACCCCCTGGATGCCTGTCATACTGCAGTCCTCCCAGTCTGAGTACAAGCAGGTTGCAGACGAAATGGGTGTCGGTTTCATCGCCAAGTATTCACCGACTCTCCTTGAAAGCCTGAGGCACTATATACTCAAGGAGTTCTGCTTCGGCGACTTCGAGTTCGAATCAAAAGGATCCGTGATGAATTTCGGACACGCTGCTGACCTTCAGCAGATGGAAGAGCTCATCAAGATAGTTCCTGACGACGTCCTGGAATACAACCTATCACAGATGCGTCTGTCCAAGTGGCTTTATGCACGCGGCTTGTTTCCGCTTGCAAAGGTGCTCAGAAGCATTAACAGCAGCGATTTCGAGTCCACTGAGGCACACCGCAACTCGCTTGTCAAACTGTTCCACGACTACCGCCGCATGCTCGGTCAGGGCATCGTCGCGCAGTTCGACGAAGCGCACTACAGCGATGCCATAAGCTTCGCCAGGATAGGAGAGGGGTCCATCGGAGGAAAGGCGCGTGGCCTTGCCTTCATGAACGGCGTTTTAGCAAAGCACAACCACTATTTCAAATACCCTAACGTAAGGATAATGATACCGCGCAGCGTGGTCCTCGCAACTGACTGTTTCGACGACTTTCTTGCGCTGAACGGCCTTCGCAACATCATACTGGAAGACGGGATGGATGATGATTCCGTCCTTTCGGAATTCCTCAACAGTATCGTTCCGCCATATCTGTACAGCCAGCTGAAGGCTTTCGTGGTGACCTGCACAAGGCCGCTTGCCGTGCGTTCTTCTTCAAAGCTCGAAGATTCGCACTACCAGCCTTTCGCGGGCGTTTATTCGACATATATGATTCCCCGCTGCGAGGATGACGACCAGATGCTGCGTATGTTGATCCGCGCGATCAAGAGCGTGTATGCTTCGGTCTTCTTCGCCTCGTCGCGCGCATATATCCAGTCTACCCAGAACGTGCTGTCAGAAGAGAAAATGGCCGTGTTGATACAGGAAGTGTGCGGCACTGAGGACAACGGCTATTATTTCCCGACACTCTCAGGCGTGGCCCGCTCCCGCAATATGTACCCCATCGGTCACGAGAAGTGCGAAGACGGTGTCTGCAACATCGCTATGGGTCTCGGCAAGGCGGTTGTCGACGGTGAGAAGACCCTGAGGTTCTGCCCGGTATATCCCGACAACGTACTCCAGACATCCACACCGACACTGGCAGTCCAGGAAGCCCAGACCGAGATAATGGCGCTGGATATGAATCCCAACAGCTTCAAGGCTTCTACCAACGATGCTGTAAACATAGTCCGCATACCTTCTACGGAAGTTGAAAAATACCGCAACGCAAAATACACCTGTTCGTATTACGACTACCTTAATGACCGCATCAGCGAGGCTGCTCCGTTCGGATCTGCGTTCCGGGTGATAACATTCAACCGTATCCTCAAGTACAATTCCTTCCCCCTTGCCGAGATTATCCGCGAAATGCTGGAGATAGGAGAGAAGGAACTGCTCAGCCCCGTGGAGATAGAGTTCGCCGTGAATATGGATGTGGCCCAGGGGGAAACGCCGGTCTTCTACCTGTTGCAGATAAGGCCTATCATCCAAAACGATGAAAGCAAGAAACTGGACTGGTCGAAGATAGATACTTCGGATGCCATAGTCTATTCGCAGTCTGCTTTGGGTACAGGTCTGATGAGCGGCATCAGACACGTGATATATATGAAGTTCGACAAGTTCTCTCCGCTGACTACAGAGGCTATAGCGGAAGAACTTCGTGAATTCAACAGATACCTCAAGGAAAACCACCAGGAATATGTACTGATCGGCACTGGCCGCTGGGGCTCTACGGATCCCCTGCTGGGCGTCCCGGTCCGCTGGGACCATATCTCGGAGGCGAGGGTCATCATCGAGTCCGCCCTTCCTGAGTTCAACATCGAGGCCAGCCAGGGTACCCACTTCTTCCAGAACGTGACTTCCCTCGGCGTGGGATATCTCTCGCTCGACCCTGGTCACGGAGACGGCAGCCTGAACCTGCAAATCCTGGACGATATGCCTGCAGAAAAGGACGGAGAATATCTGCGTATGGTCGCTTTCGACGAGCCGCTCTACATCTATGTGGACGGCCAGTCACGCAAGGCTGTTATCAAGAAAGAAGAATAGTTAAACAAATCATAAATAAAGAGAGTTATTATGAATGCAAAAACTTACGTAGACAATTTCATGAATGAACTTGTCACAAAGAACCCGGGCGAGCCTGAGTTCCACCAGGCCGTTAGAGAAGTCGTAGAGAGTGTCGCTGACTACATCGTCGAGAGTCCCCAGCTTATGAAACTCAAGGTGATGGAGCGCATCGTCGAGCCCGAGCGTGTGATAATGTTCCGTGTCCCCTGGGTCAATGACGCCGGAGAGGTGGTGATCAACAAAGGTTACCGCGTACAGATGAACAGCGCGATCGGCCCGTACAAAGGCGGCGTCCGTTTCCATGCAAGCGTAAACCTGAGCATCCTCAAGTTCCTCGCTTTCGAGCAGACCTTCAAGAACAGCCTTACCACCCTTCCTATGGGCGGCGGCAAGGGCGGCAGCAACTTCGACCCCAAAGGCAAGTCTGATATGGAGGTGATGCGTTTCTGCCAGAGCTTCATCACTGAGCTCTACCGTCACATCGGTCCCGATACCGACGTTCCTGCCGGTGACATCGGAGTAGGCGGCCGCGAGGTAGCATATATGTTCGGACAGTACAAACGTCTGAGCAACGAATTCACTGGTACATTCACGGGCAAGGGCATTTCATTCGGCGGCTCGCTGATGCGTCCCGAGGCTACCGGTTACGGCGCCTGCTATTTCGGAGAGGCTATGCTTGCAACCCGCGGCGACAGTTACAAGGGCAAGAAAGTCTGCATCTCAGGCAGCGGTAACGTGGCTCAGTTCGCAGCCAAGAAAGCTACAGAACTCGGCGCAACCGTGATGACGATGTCAGACTCCAACGGTTATATCTACGATCCGGACGGAATCAGCCCCGAGAAACTGGATTATATATTCAAGCTGAAGAACGTTCTCCGCGGACGTATCAAAGAGTATGCAGTCAAATATCCGACAGCCAAATACGTGGCCAATGCACGTCCCTGGGGCGAGAAATGCGACATCGCAATGCCTTGCGCCACCCAGAACGAGCTTAACGGTGCAGAGGCTGACATGCTGCTCAAGAACGGCTGCAAGTGCGTAGTGGAAGGCGCCAACATGCCTACTACTCCTGATGCAATCGCCAAGTTCCAGGCTGCCAAGATCCTCTACTCTCCCGGTAAGGCTTCCAACGCCGGTGGTGTTGCAACTTCAGGCCTCGAGATGAGCCAGAACTCAATGAGGCTCGGCTGGAGCGCTGAAGAAGTCGACCAGCGCCTGCGCGGCATTATGAGCAACATCCACGCAGCCTGCGTTAAATACGGTACAGAGCCCGACGGTTACATCAACTACGTGAAGGGTGCCAACATTTCCGGCTTCATGAAAGTTGCCGACGCAATGCTCGCACAGGGTATCGTATAATCCGTATCCACGACCTTCAAAACAAAACCCCGGAAGCGATTCCGGGGTTTTTGTTTATCGGTGAGTCACCTTTCATTTCACCTCCCAGGTAGATCCGCTGCGGAGCAAGTCGTCCACGCAGTGGACTTTTGCCTTCGCGGTCACCTCGTTCACCTGGTCCAGGACGTTGATGTCGTAGGTCTTGTCCTTCACGTCGCGGATAACTCCGAGCGCTACGGGCATATCAGGATACTTCATATCGATGAGCATGCTCTGCAGGCCGACGTCGTTGCTGTCCACGTGGTGGGTGAGGATATCGTCGAGAGTGACGCCGCCCTCGCCGATCTTGGCTACAGCAAGCTGGCCGTCCTTGAGGATGAGACCCTTGTCGTTGTTGGCTCCGAAGAGCATCTTCTCGCCGTCACGCAGGGTGATGGTGCGTTCTGCCCTGACTTCGCGGGCTGCGAATGCAGCGTGGGCTCCGTCATTGAAGATCACGCAGTTGGTGAGCATTTCGCAGACAGAAGTTCCGCGGTGCTTGGCGGCGGTCACGAAAATCGACTGGTTGAGCGCCAGGTCATTGTCGATGCCGCGTGCGAAGAAAGTGCCGTGGGCGCCCAGAACGAGCATTCCGGGAGTGAAAGGATTTTCTACGGTGCCGTAAGGCGAAGTCTTGGTGATCGTGCCGAACTTCGATGTGGGGCTGTACTGTCCCTTGGTCAGACCGTAGATCTGATTGTTGAAGAGCACGATGTTGATGTCGACGTTGCGGCGGATCGCGTGGATGAAATGGTTTCCTCCGATTGCGAGAGCGTCACCGTCGCCGCAGGCCTGCCATACGCACAGCTCCGGGTTGGCGACCTTGATGCCGGTGGAAATGGCGGTCGCACGTCCGTGGATGCTGTGGAATCCGTAGGTGTTCATATAGTAGGGAAGCCTTGAAGAACATCCGATGCCGGAAACGACGACGAATTTCTCAAGTTCATATCCGAGGTCTTCGCTTACCTGTGGAAGAGCTCTCTGAAGCGCTGCAAGAACTGCGTGGTCGCCGCATCCCGGGCACCATCTCACTTCCTGGTTGCTTTTGAAATCTTGTGCTGTATATTTCATATCGTGCTCCTCCTAAAGTATTTCCTTGATTGCATCGACGACTTCCTTGACGATGAACGGCTGGCCCTGCACTTTGTTGTACTGCAGGTAGCTGAACTGAGGCAGCTTTGCCCTCAGGTAGTCGGCGAAATGGCCGCTGTTGAGCTCGCATACGATGATCTTCTTGAATTTGGCGAAGATCTCTGCGGTGTTCTTCGGCAGGGGGTTGATATAGTCGAAGTGAGCGAGGCTGACCTTGTGGCCCTCAGCGGACAGTTCGTTGACTGCGGTGTAGAGGTGACCGAAGGTGCCGCCCCATCCTACTACGAGTACGTCGCCTTCAGCGGCTCCGATAACCTTCTGCTCGGGGATGGATTCTGCGACGCGGGCGATCTTCTCGGCGCGTGCGGCGACCATCATTGCGTGGTTCTCGGGATCTGAAGAGATGACGCCGGCAGGGTTCTTTTCCAGACCGCCTACACGGTGGTTCAGGCCTTTTTTGCCGGGAACAGCCCATTTGCGGACAAATGTCTCGGGGTCGCGCTCGAAAGGCTTGAAGCCTCCTTCGCATTCCTCGATGAACGGCGGCTTGATTGCGGGGTAATCGGACATTGAAGGAATCTTCCAAGGCTCGCTGCCGTTGGCTATAAAACCTTCAGACATCAGTATCACGGGCATCATATGCTCGAGAGCCAGCTTGCCTGCGTTGAACGCTGCGTCGAAGCAGTTCGAAGGCGAGTGGGCGGCTACGATGCAGACAGGGCATTCACCGTTACGTCCGTACAGAGCCTGGTTGAGGTCTGTCTGCTCGGTCTTGGTGGGAATACCGGTCGAAGGACCGCTGCGCTGCACGTCGATGACAACAAGCGGGAGCTCTGTGATCATTGCAAGTCCGAGAGCCTCTGACTTGAGGCTGAGGCCGGGACCTGAGGTAGAGGTCACTGCAAAGTCGCCTGCATAGGCTGCGCCGATGGCGGTGCAGATGCCCGCAATCTCGTCTTCGGCCTGCATGGTCTTGACGTTTAGGTTCTTATGGATGGCGAGTTCCTCCAGGATGGCAGTGGCGGGAGTGATAGGGTATGAACCGCAGAACAGCTGCAGCCCGCTCTTCTCGGCGGCTGCGATGAGACCCCAGGCAGTTGCCTGGTTGCCGTTGATGTTGCGGTAGATACCTTTCTCCTGCTTGGCCGGAGCTACTTCGTATGTGTTGGCGATGGCGTGGATGTTACTTGCATAGTTGTAGCCGTCGAACAGCACTTTCTTGTTGGGCTCGATGAGGTGGGGCTTCTTCGCGAATTTCTTCTCGAGGTAGGCGTTGATGTATTCAAGAGGCCTGTTGAACATAAAGAAACACATTCCGAGCGTGAACATGTTCTTGGACCTTACGATGCTCTTGGCGTCCAGTCCGGAGTCTTTAAGGCTCTCCTTGGTCAGGGAAGTGATCTGGGCGCAGATAATGTTGCGGTCTTCGATGTGAAGTTCCTCAATCGGGTTCTCGGTGGCAAAACCAGCCTTCTTGAGACCCTGCTCGTCAAATGTGTCAGTGTCGATAATGATGGTTGCAGTGGGCTTTGCCCATTTGACATTGGCCTTGAGTGCGGCCGGATTCATAGCGACGAGTACATCGCAGAAGTCTCCGGGAGTGTTGACGCCTTCGCTTCCTATATGGACCTGAAAACCGGAAACCCCGGAAATCGTGCCGTGCGGGGCGCGGATTTCAGCGGGGTAGTCCGGGAATGTCGAGATTTCATTCCCATAGAGGGCCGAAGTGTCTGCAAACAAGGTACCCGTCAATTGCATTCCGTCTCCGGAATCGCCTGCAAAACGGATAACGACATCTTTAATGTCGATTACTTTGTGTTGCATATGTCTTTTGGGTTACTGTGGCAATTGTGAAGGAGCTACTTTCTCTGCAGGGATTCCGAGGGCTGCTTTTGCCTGGGGCAGAAGATTCATGCTCTGGGTCTCATCCATATAGATGATGGCGCCGGCAGATGTGTCGAATATGTAGAGAAGGTTGTTGTCTTTGCCTATCTTGTTGATAGCTTCCTGTGCTTTCTGGTAAATCGGCGTCATCAGAGTCTGCTGCATGTTGGCCAAATCCTGCTGGGCCGTCTGCTGGAACTGGTTGAGCCTCTGAACGATCTCGCTGAGCTCATTTTCCTTGGATTCTTTGATAGCGGCTGTCCAGGTGGAACTCTTCTGCTGATAGGTGTTGAGTTTGGTGTTGTATTCTGTCTGCATAGCGTCCATCTCCTCGAGGAGCTCATTCTGATAAGCCTGGAGTTGAACCATTGCCGAATCGGTCTCAGACATCAGGCTCACAAGCTCGCCGGTGTTGATGTGTCCGAATATCTGTGCATTGGCTGCGATGGTTGCAGATGCTGCAACAAACAAGATGAGGATGATTTTTTTCATTTCTTTATTTCTTAAGATATTGAATTACTTCATCAGTGAGGTCATAACGGTCGTCACGATAGACGATGCCGGTGGTGATGGCCAGGTCGATGATCATAGAGCAGTTGTACTGGTAGGCTATAGCGTCGATAGCTTTCTGGAGTTTCTCTTTGATCGGAGCGAGCAACTCTTCAGACTTGGTGGCCATTACGCCGTCTTCGCCGAAGTAAGTGCTCTGTTTGGTCTTGACGGCCTTTTCCTTCGAGATGATTTCTTCTTCGAGTTTCTGACGCTCTGATGCAGAGAGGTTAGCCTTCTTGCTCTGATAGTCCTTATAGAGTTTGTCAACTGCTTCGAGATCTGTTTCAATGGTTGTGCGGTAAGTGTCAGCCAGCTTGTTGAGCTGATCCTGCACCTTCTGATAATCCGGAACGGTAGCGAGGATTTCTTCGGTGTCAATGTAGCATACATTCTGGGCCTGCGTACCTATGAAGGCAGCAAAAGCCAAACATAGAGTTAAAGCAATCTTTTTCATGTTCATTTTTCCTTAGAATTGTTGACCTATCATAAAATGGAATTGACTCCTTTCTTTGGCGTCTTCCGTGTCGAATCCATAACCCCAGTCGATACCCAGCAGACCGATCATCGGGAGGAAGATCCTCAGGCCGACTCCGGCAGAACGCTTGATCTGGAACGGATTGAAATCCTTGATGTCAGACCAGCAGTTACCGCCTTCGAGGAAGGCCAGCGCGAAGATGGTTGATTGGGGCTGCAGCAGGAGCGGGTATCTGAGTTCAACCGTGAACCTGTCATATACGTTGCCGTGATATGCACCGTCCGAGTACGGAGTGAGGGAGTAGTTGGAGTATCCGCGCAGGGATACGATGTCCTGTCCGTAGGTGTTGTAGCCCGACATTCCGTCACCGCCGACGAGGAAGCCCTCGAAAGGAGAGTATCCCCAGTTGCGGTTGTAGTATCCGAGGTATCCGAAATTGGCGCGTGTCATGAGCACCAGGTTTCCGGCAAGCGTGATGTAGTTGCTTGCCTTCAGAGTCCATTTGTTGTACTCTATCCACTTGTAGTGATCCGCATCGGTAAGCGTGCTGTAGTCGAAGTTCGCCGGCTTGTCCTTGCGGAGCAGTGAATAGGGAGGAGTAAGCTGGATGGCGAAACTCAAGTCAGAACCCTGACGGGGGTAGATGGTCTGGTCGGTTGAGTTTCGGGCCAGGGTAATCGTATAGTTGAAGTTGTGTGACAGACCGTCCTTGAAGATGAAATAGTAGTTCCAGTCTTGCAGGTGGTAGGTCTGCCAGCTCAATGTATGGTACAGTACAAAATAGTTGTCAGGCCATTTCAGGCGGCTTCCGAGCGCTATTGAGGCTCCATATACTTCCATGAACTGGTCGTTGTTCAGGATCTGGTAGTAGGCTGACAGATATGAGTTGGTCTGCCTTGTGAAGTAGGTCGACAGACTGAGCGACGTCGGCTTCTTTCCGAACAGCCAGGGCTCCAGGAACTGGGCTGAGATGGCCCTGTAGTATGAACCGTTGGTCTGGAATCGGAATGCCAGGGTCTGGTTGTCTCCCAGAGGAACGGGCTTCCAGGCATCGAGATTCAAGAAGTTGCGGGTAGAGAAGTTGCTGAAGCTGATTCCGACGGTGCCGACGAACATTCCTGCTCCCCAGCCTCCTGAGAGTTCCAGCTGGCTGTTGGGCTTCTCCTCGACGTTGTAGGTTATGTCGACGGTATTGTTGAGAGAGTTGGGCGCCAGGTTCCAGCCCACACCCTGCTGCACGATCTTCTCCTGGTCGAAGTTGGTCATCGAACCGAGTTCCCTGATGGAACGTTCGAAGCTTGTCTGGCTGAAGAGATATCCCGGGCGGGTGTAGAC
>JAEEGI010027762.1_pt1 | contig 10813 bp, 5 predicted proteins | sample 8958751 | NCBI WGS metagenome assembly JAEEGI01 (sample SAMN16246545, study PRJNA631951) | gut metagenome | biome: gut microbiome; feature: rumen; material: KS-attached | host: Bos | place: Iran: Karaj | collected 2018-10 | reverse complement strand
GGGCTGCGAGCCCTCTCTGTCATCCCGCTCGTCGCAGCGGGACTGGCCTGCAACTCGCAGACCGTCACTGACTACAAAGTTAGTGAAAATTCCCCGGAAACTAAAGCTGTCGGACAGAATTATCCCGTGCCGACAGAAATAAGGCTCCAAATAGTTCAGGAAGGAGAGGACGTCAGTTTCTATGTCGATGACGAAAAAGTCAGCTTGGACGCGATCGGTGAAAAGGTCATCGAAGCGCGCGGGGATGCCGATTTCGCTTACGTAAGCATTCTCGGGGACCCGAACGTGAATCTGGGGATAGTCCAGGATGTCAAGGAAGAGCTCCGGGGAGTCGGACAACTGAGAATCATGTATTCGTGCAAAAAACCGGAAGTAAAAGTCGAAAGGAAACTTGAGCCGACCGGGGCTACGAAAAGCATCCTTGAGTTTATGGAAGGATCAAGTGAAGGAGACGTCCAGGTCCGTCTCAACAGCCAGGACAAACTCTTGTATCTAAGGACTGGAGGGGAAAAAGACATAAATGTTATCTATCAAGAGGACTTGTATGACCTGGCAAAGAAGGATATCGAAAAGAATAACGGCATCTCTTTCTTCTTCATAGCCGACCGTGGTTCCTCATATGGAGCATATTCCGCAGCCGTCCAGTCAGTCTATGACGCGTTCAGGTCCGTCCGTGAAGATCTGGCGATGCAGAAATATGGGAAGTCCTTCGATAATCTGGAAGAAGAACAACAGGAGGAACTGCGCGAACAGTGCAGTGTAAGGATCTACGAAACCGGCAAATAGATGCATCATTACAAAAAGGGGCGGACTGATCCGCCCTATTTTACTTTATGTTCACGAAAATCATATCCCTACGCGTCCAAAAATGTAGTCGACGTTCTTGAAGTAGTAGTCGAGGGTGAAGCAGGACTCCAGTTCCTCGACGGTGAGGAGCCCCATCACAGCATCTGACGCCTTCAGCAGAGTCTGATAGTCGAGACCTTCCGTCCAGGCCTTCATCGCGATGGGCTGGACGGTGTCGTATGCCTGTTCGCGCGAGAGGCCCTTGCCGATCAGCGCATTCATGACACGCTGCGCGAAGATAACGCCCTTGGTGCGATAGATATTGGCAAGCATCGTCTCGGGATAGACCACGAGGTTCTCGAGGATGCCCTTGAAACGGGTCAGCATATAGTCGAGCAGCTCGGTTGCGTCCGGGAGGATGATGCGCTCGGTGGACGAGTGGGAGATATCCCGCTCGTGCCAGAGCGCGACATTCTCGTACGACGCCGCCATATAGCCGCGCATCACGCGGGCGCAGCCGCAGATGTTCTCGCTGCTGATGGGATTGCGCTTGTGAGGCATCGCGCTGGAGCCCTTCTGGCCCTTGCGGAACGCCTCCTCCACCTCGCGGACTTCCGTCCTCTGGAGGTTGCGGACCTCGAAGGCCATCTGCTCCAGGGTAGATGCGATCAGCGCAAGCGTACCGATGTAATACGCGTGGCGGTCGCGCTGCAGCACCTGGGTGGAGATGTTGGCGGAATTGATGCCGAGCTTCTCGCAGACATAGTCCTGGATGAACGGAGGGATGTTGGCGAAATTGCCGACGGCACCGCTCATCTTGCCGGCCTCGACGCCGGCGGCCGCGGTTTTGAAACGCTCGATGTTGCGCTTCATCTCCTCGAACCACAGGGCCCACTTGAGACCGAAACTCGTGATATCGGCGTGGATGCCGTGCGTGCGGCCGATGCAGGGCGTGGACTTGAACTCCACGGCGCGGCGGCGCAGCACCTCGAGGAATTCCTCCAGATCCTTCAGCAGGATCGCGTCGGCCTGCTTTATGAGGTAGCCGTTTGCAGTGTCCACCACGTCGGTGGAAGTAAGGCCGTAATGGACCCATTTGCGCTCCTCGCCAAGGCTCTCGCTGACGGCGCGGGTGAAAGCCACCACATCGTGGCGGGTCTGCTCCTCGATCTCCTTGATGCGGTCGACCTTGAAGGTGGCGTTGGCGCGGATCTTCTCGACGTCTTCCGGAGGGATGACGCCGAGCTTGCTCCAAGCCTCGCAGGAGAGTGTCTCGACTTCGAGATAGGCGCTGAACTTGTTCTCTTCGGTCCAGACGTCCCTCATTATCTTTCTGGAATATCTCTCGATCATCTCTACCTCATGTTTTTCAGGAACTTGGCGATATTCTCGTCTATGCGGGAACGTACGTCCGCACACTCGGTGCGCTCGAACTTCTCCCCGGTGATGTGCTCGTAGAGCTCGATGTAGCGGTCAGTGATGCCGGCAACGACCTCAGGGGTCATCTCGGGCACTTTCTGGCCCTCGAGGCCCTGGAAGCCGCCGGCCATCAGCCACTCGCGGACGAACTCCTTGGAGAGCTGGCGCTGGCGCTCTCCGCGCGCGAGACGCTCCTCGTAACCGTCTGCGTAGAAGTAGCGCGACGAATCGGGAGTGTGGATCTCGTCCATCAGCATGATGCGGCCGTCCTTGCGGCCGAACTCGTACTTGGTGTCCACGAGGATGAGGCCGCGCTTCGCAGCGATCTCGGTGCCACGCTGGAACAGCGCGAGGGTATACTTCTCAAGCTGCTCGTACTCGTCGGCAGGGACGATGCCGCGGGCGATGATCTCTTCGCGGCTGATATCCTCATCGTGGCCCTCGGCGGCCTTGGTGGTCGGGGTGATGATGGGCTGAGGGAGCCTGTCGTTCTCGCGGAGGCCCTCCGGCAAAGCGACACCGCAGAGCGTGCGCCTGCCGGCCTTGTACTCGCGCCAGGCATGGCCTGCGAGATATCCCCGGACCACCATCTCGACCTTGTACGGCTCGCAGAGGTGGCCGATGGTGACCATGGGGTCGACCTCGGCGATCTTCCAGTTGGGGAGGATGTCCTCTGTGAGGTCGAGGAACTTCGAGGCTATCTGGTTGAGTACCTGACCCTTGTAGGGAATGCCCTCGGGCAGGACCACGTCGAAGGCGGAAATGCGGTCGGTAGCGACCATCACGAGGTAACCTCCCTCGAGGAAATAGACGTCGCGGACCTTGCCAACATACTTGGATACCTGGCCCGGCAGATGCAAATCGGTAGAGACGACAGCTTTCATTTATTTCTGGATTTTAAAGGAATACAAAGATAATCCAATTTAACGAAAACTGCACACTATTTCTCCGGCAGATATCCTCTTGCGGAAGACAAATGACTGGGAGAGACCCGGACGGGCCTCTCCCTTCAACAATTAACCAAAAAAACTATGAAAAGTGAATCATGAGGGGTTCAGGAAAAGTAGCGGGCTGGTCACTGCTTGTACTGATCGCAGAGACCGCGGTAATATGAGATGAAAGCACTCCATTTGTAGTACGGGTACATGTCTCCTGGCAGAGGGAGGGTGACCTCCTCGCCGCACAGGAGGGCCTTGACAAGGACATCCTTGCCGGGCTTGTTGCTCCTGTAAAACACCAGCTGGATGTTGGCACCCATGCCGGTACGGTAGTTCTGGTACACCGACTTGAAGTCGTCGGGATCGGCAGGAACGGTGCTCGAGCCGTCGAGGCCCAGGAGGACGGTCAGGGGACCGAGGTACGAGTCGTGGCCAAAGCGAAGCGAGGCCACGTCTTGGCTCTTGCCCGTCACGACGGCTTCAGCCTTGTCCAAGATGTCCTCAAGGATGGGAATCATCCTGAGGCGTCCGGACCAGAAGCCGCGGTAGGCTCCTGCGCTGGAACTCTCCCACTGGGCATAAAGCTCCTCGAGGCTGTACGGCTGTCCCATGATTCCCTCGTAGCCGATGTTCGGAAGCGAGGTATAGAAGCTGTTGAGCACCGACTGCACTCTTCGGGGTTCCCAGTTGATGAGGGATACATCCTTGAAGAACATGTCTACGAAAGGCATCTTGCCCGCGGAAGGGGTCTGTGCGCTCGAAGGATTGCCCTTCACCGGGAACTCTTCCCGCGGGAACTCCCGGCGGTAAGGGTTCTCCTTGTCGTCAGGGACGACGCCGTGGAGCGTCTCGCGCGAAGCACGCTGGTAGATGTCGAGCTTGCTGTTGCATCCCGCCAGAGCCTGGCAGAACGCAGCCATACTGATGATGCAGCGGTCGGAAAGCGACGATATCGCATCGACGTGGCCGCCGTTCTTGAACACCTCGGGGAATGACTTGTACATCATCTTCGCAATCCTCACGTGCTGCTGGTACCCAAGGGGCGTCATTTCGCTGACACCGTGGGTCAGTTCCGGAAGGATGCTGTAAATCTTGTCGTAGAAGGCCTGGCCGGCTTCGTTCAACGCTCCCTTCTCATGTGCCTCAGTCAGCAGGCTGTCCATGTTCTTGTACAGAGACTCGTTCCAATAGTAGCGCGAGCCATGACGGCCGTAATGACTGATATAGAAAGGTTTATAGCCCTTCGGAGCTTTCGTGAGGGGGCGGAACTCCGTAGGATACGGGAAGTCTGTCCCGTAAGCCTTCAGAGGATTGGCCATAACCTCCTCGCGGACGCCCGCCCTTTGCCCCCATGCGAGCACGGAGGCAAAGAGAAGGGTCGCGAAAATGATTGTCCGTTTCATTTCGTGTAAAGGGTACTGCTAATAACCCGGATTCTGGACGAGATTGGGATTATTGGCAATTTCAGATGCAGGGTAAGGCAGGAGTTCGTTCTTGCCCTTGGTGAAGTGGTAGTCAACTCCGGTGTAAGCCTTCACGTCGAAGTAGCGGAGGTTGTACACCTCGTCGAAGTTGGAACCATCCTCGTTGAGATCGGCGCCGGTCTTGCCGGGAACATAGCCGAAGAATACAGGAAGAGTCCTGTAATGGTCGGAGAGTTCCTTCTCGGCATCTCCCCAGCGGACGAGGTCGAAGAAACGGGTCCACTCGCACCACATCTCGAACCATTTCTCCTTCTTCACGTTGTCCATGGTGAGCTTGTCGTAGGTAGGAGCACCGGCACGCCTGGCGATGGAGTTGAGGGCGTCAAGGCCCTTGCCGCTGGTCTCGCCCAGCTGAGCGCAAGCCTCTGCATAGAGCAGGAGGACCTCAGCATAGCGGAAGTAACGGCGGTTGACCTTGTCGTAACTATAGCTCTTGTTGTACATATCCTCGGGGATCATCGTGAACTTGCGCTGCCAGAAACCAAGGGTTGCAGTACAATAATCCTTGTCATAGCGGTTCGGGCAATCCTTGTCCGGAACGGCCATCGTAGTGCTCGCAAGGTATTTCTCGCGTGCATCACCGGGCTGTCTGAGAGAGCTGAACTCGACAAGACCCATATCCTGGAGCGTCTCATAGTCGTAGATCCAGGCCTTGAAACGGTTGGAGTGGATGCCTTCGTTGGCGATTATGGCGCGCAGGAACTTTTCGGTAGGAGTATAGTGGTTCCAGCCTGAGCCGTAACCCTTCAGGTACGAACCTTCCTCGACCTTGAATTTGTCGATACGGACTACGGTGTATGCACCCCACTGGTCACTGGTACGGACGTCCTTGTAATTGCTTTCGGTCGAAATGACGTTGGTCTCGAAGATCGACTCGCAGTTGTGGTTGCCCGCAGAGGTGAAGAAGAGGTCGGCAAGCTGGTCGCCGGGGATGAGGGCGTACTTGCCCGAGTTGATGATCTGCTCGAGGGTGCTCTTGGCGCCGGCATAGTCGCCGGTGAATACCTGGGCCTTGCCCTTAAGTGCAAGGGCGAACTCCTTGGTGGCGCGGACGACGCTCTTGTCGTTGACGTTGCTCTTGGACTCGAGAGCGTTCGAGGCGATGGCGTCGTCGAGAGTCTCGATGATGAACTGCCAGACGACTTCAGGGCTCTCGGAGTTGGGCATCAGGAAGTCTTCCTTGTTCTTGAGTACGTGGTCCACGATGGGCGGACGGCCGAACATGTTCACAAGGAACATATATGCCCACGAACGGATGACCTTGGCCTCGGCGACCGCCATCTTCATCGTTTGGGAATTGCCCTCGGAGAAATGGTCGATAACGAGGTTGCAGCGGTTCACCATGGAGAACAGGGCATTGTAAGGAGTACGGATGTACTTGTTGGAGTTGTCGTAGGTGTAGAACATGAAGTGGTTGGCGTCACTTACCTTGTAACCGTCGTCACAGTTGTACACCTCGTCGGAAATCTCACTGAGGACCGCGAAGAAATAAGTGTAGAACTTGCTCTCCACGGAGTGGTAGATAGCGGCATACACACCGGCGAGGGCCTCGAGGCATGCCTCGTCCGTAGTATAGAAGTCCTCCTCGCTGGTAACACCCTTCTGAGGGATGTCCAGACGGGACTGGTCACAGGAAACGGCTGCCAGCGCGACCAGTGCGGATACAATAATCAATATATATTTTTTCATATTCTCTGCTCAGTTTTAGAATGAAACGTTAAGACCGAACATAATCCTCTTGGAGGTAGGATAGGTACCGCTGTCAATACCGCGGCCGGAACCTGCGTCGCTACCGGCGACGGACGGGTCGAATCCGAGATACTTGCTGAAGGTGAAGAAGTCATCCAGAGAGGTGTAGAGACGGAGGGCGCTGAGGCCGACCTTTCCAAGCATTCTCTTAGGGAAGTTGTAACCGAACTGGATCTGGTTGATACGGAAGTAAGAACCGTCGAAGATCGTAGCGGTCGACCTCACCATGGAGGCGGTGTTGATGTGCTTGGGAGCCGGGAACAGGCTGTTGTCGCCGGGCTGCTTCCAAGTGTCAGTGTAGAACTGGACGGGGAGGTTGCGGCCGACATAATCAGGACGGAGACCTGCGAACCAGATCTTGTTGCCCTGCGAACCGCTGCCGAACACGGTCAGGTCAAAGCCCTTCCAGTCAGCGCTGAGGGTGAGACCGTAAGTGAAGGCAGGCTGGGCGGAACCGACATAGACATAGTCGTTCTCGTTAAGGGCGTTGTCGCCGTTCTGATCCTTGAAGATCGGATCACCGTTCTCAGGATTCACGCCCTCGTACTCCACTCCGAAGAAGGCCCAAACAGGGTAGTCCTTCTGGAAACGGGTGGCATAGTGACAGTTACCGATTTCCACACCATTGATATGGGTAAGGGTAGGATCGAGGAAGGTTACCTTGTTGACGTTACGGGAAATATTTCCGCTGATGCTGTATCCGAAGTCTCCGATCTGATCCTTCCAGCCGAGTTCAAGTTCAACACCCTTGTTGCGCACGGAACCTGCATTGACGAAAGTCTTGTCGAAACCGGTGATGTAAGGAGGAGTGACCTCGACGATAAGGTCGTCGGTATCCTTCAGGTAAGCATCGAGGGTGAGGGTGAGGCGGTCGCGGAGGAAACGGGCGTCGATACCGGCGTCATACTGCTTCGAGGTCTCCCACCTCAGCTCAGCGTTGGCGAGTTTGGTAGGATAGGAAGCGTTGGTGATGTCGGGATCGTTCCATAGCTGATAGTTGCTCGCACCGACCTTGATCGTGGTTGCCCACTGGTAATCCGACAGGGCGTTGATGTTACCGTTGATACCCCAGCTGGCGCGGAATTTCAGGAACGAGAGGGCATCTCTGCTGACACCCTTCATCCAAGGCTCGTTGGTGACGGTCCAACCGAGGGAGACTGACGGGAAGTAGCCCCAGCGGTTTGCGGCAGAGAGTTTCGACGTGTCGAATGCATCGGCACGGAAGGAAGCCTGGATGAAGTAGCGGTTGTCATAGCTGTAACCGAGACGGCCGAAGTAAGACATGTTGGCGGACCTTGAATGGGTACCTCCGATACCCTTGACCGCATCGGCGTGGGTATAGTTGAGATAACGGAAGTTGGGAGCATACTCGGTAAGCCTGTCGGTGTCGGCATTGACGCTCACGCTGTTGCTCTCGATGTACGACATACCCGCCATCGCATCGATCTTATGCTTCCTGGCAAAAGTGTAGGTATAGTTGATGAAGTTCTCCCACTGATATCGCAGGGTGTAGTCGATGCTGTCAGACAGGCCATAAGTGGTCCTCTGGTTCACACCGTTGATATAATAAGGCTCGTTGTATGACCAGCTCTCGCCCACGGAGAAGGCGTAACCCAAACGGGAAGTAAAGGTGAAGCCCTTGAAAGGAGTGAGGTTGGCGTACAGGGTTCCGTTGAGGTTGTAGTTCTCGGAAGCACCGTCGGTAGAGGTGTAGATGTTCGCGAGAGGGTTGGTGGTGCGCTCATTGAACATCGAAGTCGTGATGTACTCGCCGGTCGGGACGGTCAGGATGTCATAACCGTTGTCAAGCATGTCCTGCATGTAACGGGGCATGTTGCCGGGATAAGCGACGGGAGGAGTAAGGGGATCGAGGGTGAACACGCCGGTCATGGCTCCGCTCATACGGCCTGCGCCTCTGGGAGTCTTACGGATCTGGAAGGTGTTGGTCGTACCGATCTTGAGCCACTTCTTGACATTGTAGTCGGCGTTGAGCTGGAAGTTCAGGCGGTTGAACACGTCACGGTCGCCATAGACCATACCGTTGTTGGTAAGATAGGAGATAGAGGTGTAGAAACTGCCCTTGTCATTGGCTCCCTGGACACCGAAAGTGTGACGCATGGCGGCACCGCCCGGAAACATAAAGTCGAACCAGTCGGTGTCGACCTTGCCGTCCCAGTAGTCATCAAGGGTACCCTGCGACAGAGCGCCTGCAGTCTTCATGAAGTCGATGTACTGTGCGGCGTTCATCGTCGTTGGATGATAACCGAGCTTCTGGATGGTGTAGCTGCCGTTGTAGAAGATCTTGCCGTCTCCCTTCTCACCGGTCTTGGTGGTGATGACGACCACACCGTTACCGGCCTGGGCGCCATAAATGGCGGCGGAGGCGGCATCCTTGAGGATCTCGATGCTCTTTACATTCTGAGGATCGACAGTGCTGAGGCTGGACACCTGGAGGCCGTCGACAATGTACAGAGGATTGCTGGCGCCACTGTTATTGGACGCGATACCGCGGATGCGGATCGTTCCGATGGAACCCGGGTCTCCGGAGGAGGAAATGACCTGCACACCGGAAGTCTTGCCGGCGAATGCGGCGGCGACGTTGTCGACGGAACGGTTCTGGAGCGCTTCGCTGCTCACGGACGCGATGGCGCCGGTTACGTCACTCTTGCGCTGTACACCGTAACCGATGACGACGGTTTCTTCAATCATCTCGGTGTCCTCATCCATGACGACAGTGAAGCGGGTCTGATTGCCGATGGCAATCTCCTGCTCCTTGTATCCGATGGATGAAACGACGATGGTGGCACCGGGCCTGACAGTCAGGGCAAAAGCTCCGGCGGCGTCAGTAACGGTACCGTTGGTAGTACCTTTTTCGATAATGCTGGCGCCGATCATGGGGCCGACATTGTCGCTCACAGTACCGCTGATCCTAACCTGAGCCATGAGCGGAAAACTCACGGCCAGGAGTAAAATCAAAGATAAGAGTTTACTCTTCATACTGCAATTAGTTAATAGTTAAAAATACTGGTTGGTTGAACAAATATTCAAAGCAAGTGAATTAAAAACAAAAGTGACGGCGCATATAAAACTATAGGTGTCGCCATTAATTCCACGTGAAAATAGACATCTTTATATAGAAACCCTGCCGTTTATCGTTCGCTTGTGTCATGTTTTGTTCGCACGAACACAAATTGGCACATAATTGCACAAAAAAGTGACAAGCATTAGGATTTTTACCCGAAAACATCGATATTTAGAGCAAAAACGTGACTACATCGACCATATAAAACTATTTAATATGAAAAACGGACTGAAACTGATCCTTACCGCAACAGCCCTCTTCTGCACATTTGCACCATCCTATGCGCAGCGTTTCCGGACCATAGGCGTCCAGGACGGGCTTTCGGATGGATTCGTCAGGGGAATTGAATGCGACAGCGAGGGATATATGTGGTTCGCAACGCTGGACGGACTCAACCGGTATGACGGCTACAATTTCAAGAAATACACGTTGTCGGAACTTGGGCACAATTCTGACGTCTTCGACAGCGTACTGGAGGACGCAGCCGGGCATCTATGGGTAAAATCCCCGAATGATGCTTTCCTGTATGACCGCCTGACGGACCGCCTGACGGACGATCTTTCACCGGCCCTGGACGACGCTGGGATAGAAGAACGCAGTGTCAGGAACGTGCTGGTCGACGAGGAAAAGAACCTCTGGGTTCAGGCGGAAGACAAGGTATACATATATTACCCTTCCAGGGAAGCGCTGGTTACAGTGCAGCTGCCGTCCGACATAACCAGTTCCTCGACGACCGGAGGCGTCTCGTTCGCATTGCTTGACAACGGAGAACTATGGACGGTCTATCCCGAATGCCGCCGGCTCCGGATTCCTTCGGGGATCACACCTGGCAGTATAAGCGGGGACAGGAACGGAAGGCTATGGGCACTCGGAGAGACAGTGGCTTTTTATGATACCGGAACGCAGGGATGGCAGACTCTCCCGAAGGGGATAATACCGGAGGGGGACGTGGCCAAATGCATGACGGAGAGTGCAGGAAACATCTGGCTCGGTACCGACAGGAACGGCATCATCATACTGAACGAGCGCTTTGAAATGGCGAAGGATCTCGTATCCGAAAAGATGAACGAATTCTCCCTCGCCAGCAACCATATCAACTGCATGCTGCAGAAGGATGACATCATCTGGATCGGCACAGGCCAGAAAGGAGCCTCATACTCCATCGTGAACAATCTGGATATCAAAAGGTTAAGGAACAATATCGCCGAAGCGGTCGGTACGATCGTAGAGGATGCTTCAGGCAGGACATACATCGGATACGACGGCAAGGGCCTCATGCTCATGAAGGAAGACGGATCGATGCAAAGCGTCCTGTCCGGAGACTATGAAAGCATCCTCGGATCCTTCCTGGACGA
>JAEEGI010027757.1_pt1 | contig 10813 bp, 14 predicted proteins | sample 8958751 | NCBI WGS metagenome assembly JAEEGI01 (sample SAMN16246545, study PRJNA631951) | gut metagenome | biome: gut microbiome; feature: rumen; material: KS-attached | host: Bos | place: Iran: Karaj | collected 2018-10 | reverse complement strand
CCGGATAAAGCAAAAATGCTTATTGAAAAAGTAAATGAACATAGAGCTCCTGAATTATACTGTAACCTTGTAGATTCATTTGACGAGATGGATGCAGGGATAGAACGGTTTATAAAGGAATTCCCTAAAAAGAAGGCTGCAATAGCATGGCAGCATTTCTATAAGCTTGCATTTGATATTCATTACAGAGAACCGGGTGGATTTCCTATATCCGACGAGAAATTTGAAGAAGATATTAAAAATATACTGGTTATTTTACGTAAAGTAAAATAAAACCATATGAATGACACCGTTAGTAGATAAAACTTCCAGAATAACTGATTAAGCACAGAGGAATTTATCTTGAAGACAGTTAAAAAGACAAGCATCTTTCCAGCAAGCAAAAAGAAGGTATTCAGCCGCTTGTTGAAATTGAAAACACTTCAATATATTGCATATCCGTATGCAACCTTTACTCCGATGGATGGAACCGATTGTATGTCGTGGGAGGTTGGAAGCATTTCCCGTTTTAAGTTTCGACTGTTCGGAATTATTCCTTTTGGAATCCATACTATTCACGTAATCAGATTTGGGTTGGATGATGGGATTTATACTCATGAAGGGAATGAGCATGTTCCGACATGGAATCATGAGATCATACTTGAAGAATTACCGGGAAACAGATGCAGGTATACGGATAAGGTTGATATCGATGCCGGATGGAAAACAATCTTTATATGGTTATGGGCGAAATGTTTTTATGATCATAGACAGAGAAAATGGATCAAAATGTTGAGAGATAAGATACGATCCGTTCAGAAAATTTCACTACGAAGGAGCAACATAATATACTATGAAAACACTACGCAAGGCTTCAAAAATAATTGATGTAGTTGTGTTTGTTGCAACCACTTTAGCTATTGCAGGCGTGTTCTATGAAGGAATGACTCTGAAATGGTATGACATTGTTGGAATGTTTGTAATCTGTATGGATTATTCCTTTATGCCTGCGACTATCATTCATCTTATTGTGGATAGAAAAGAAAAGATGATATGGTTCCATGTCTTTTCCACGGTTATTATTTTAATTGCAATTGTAATGAAGATATCTGAGACGGATTATCCGGCAATTACCCTTGTCTTATGGTATTTCTACATATGGTTCTTATACGGGACAATAAATGTAAAAGCGTTTTGGTTGGATAAATGATAACTTCCAGTATAATGTACATTTAAGCTTCGGTTAAATCCCGAAGCTTTTTCTTTGGAATTGTGTTGACAAAAAATATGTAATATATTACATTGTTTCATATAGGTAATATATTACACAATATAAAAGGAGCTCACATGAATTACGATGAAGTAATGAATATAGAAAAAGTAACGTTTGGAGATATGCCACCACAGCCGTTTTTACTCGGATTACTCAGTGCATTTGATAACAGATATCAGGCTGCAGCCGATGCATATTTCAAGGAGATTACCTGGAAACAATTCTTTGCAATAATCTGTATCAACCTATGCAAGGAACCTCCGACATTGAATGAGCTTTCAGATGTAATGGGAAGTTCTCATCAGAATGTAAAGCAGATTTTACTTAAGCTTGAGAAAAAGGGGTTTGTCTCTGCAATCCCTGATGAGAAGGACAAGCGAAAGCAGCGAATCTTTGTCACAGATAAATGCAGGACTTTTCTGGAACAGAATGACAATAACGGTCAGCAGAGCCGGTACGTCATCGGAAGAATATTTAATGGAATCGATGAAAAGAGCCTTCAGACTACCATACAAACTATCATGAAAATGGAAAGGAATTTGAGCGAGTTATGAAAACACTGATTATTTACACATCACAGACAGGATTTACTAAAAGGTACGCAGAGTGGATTGCAGAAAAAATGAGCGGTGAGCTTCTTGATCTAAGGGATGCTCAGAAAAAGAGTGATGATTATTTCAAGGACTTTGACGCGATCTGCTACGGAGGTTGGGCTATGGCAGGTAATCTGGTCAAAGGTAAGTGGTTTCTCGAAAAAGCTTCTGACTTGCAAGACAAGCGCCTGGCTATGTTCTGCGTAGGCGGCAGCCCTAATGACAATCCTGATGTAGATGCTTTTCTTCAGAATGTCCTTACGGAGGAGCAGAAGAAGTATATTAAAGTATTCTACTGTCAGGGCGGTTTTAACTATGAAAAGATGAAGGCACCATCCAGACTTGCAATGAAGATGTTTGTATCAACTCTCAGGAATAAAAAAGATGCTACTGAGAAAGAAAAGGCCATGGCCGAGAAGATGGCTTCATCCTATGATATTTCTGATGTCAAATATATAGAACCTATAGTGGCTTATCTGTTGGAGAAAGATAATGAAAAGGCTGTTTAAAACCCTGCTTGCAATAGTAATCGTAATTGCGGTGATCATCATATCTGCAGTCGCAATTGTTAGTGTCAGGATGAGTGGACAGGTCAAGGCTTTCGACAAATCAGGAATTGATCTGTCCCATGTTGCTGATGGTGTATATAATGGTCATAGTGAGACGGATCTGGTCAAGGTTGATGTTCGAGTAACAGTAGCTGATGGGAGAATAGAAGATATTGAAATCCTAAAGCACGAGTGTGGCAAGGGGTATCCTGCTGATGTGATTGTTAGTGATATGATTAAAGATAATACAGTAGAGGTTGATGCGGTTTCGGGTGCAACGATGTCCAGTGAAGTAATAAAAGATGCAGTCAGGAATGCGTTAAGAGCGGGGCTTTAACTCGGAAGAATAGTGTACAAATTTATGTTGGGAGGATATGTATGAACGCTAGAGAATACCTGGATATTTTACATGTTGCTGAGAGATTAAAAGATACACCTCGTCATTGTACGACTACGAAGCGCAGAACAGAGAGTGTTGCTGAACATAGTTGGCGTATTTCTCTGATGGCATTTCTTTTGAGGCATGAGTTTCCGGAGCTGGATATAGATAAAGTTGTAGACATGTGTCTCATCCATGATCTGGGGGAATGCTTTACCGGAGATATTCCAACCTTTATCAAAACAGATGATGACAGAGAAGTTGAGGATTCGCTCCTCAACCAATGGGTGCAATCTTTGCCGGAGGAATTATCTAAAGATATATCTGAGTTATACAAAGAGATGGATGCGCAGGAAACTAAGGAAGCAAAGCTATACAAGTCTCTTGATAAGCTTGAAGCTCTTATACAGCACAATGAATCTCCTATAGATACATGGTCAGAAAACGAGTATGAGCTAAATAAAACATATGCATTTGATACTGTTGCATTCTCAGATTGGCTTACTGAACTGAGAAAAGAAATTTTGGATGATACTCTAAAAAAGATAGAAACTGAGAAGTAGTAACTGAATTCCATAACCTACTAAAGGAAGGATGATAAAACCAAATGGAACTGAAAACAATCGAGTATAAGCTGTCTGTTTGTAAAGTGACAGTGTAGAGCAGATATAGATCAAAGGAGAAGGAATATCAGAGCTGGAGAATAATAATGGAAATAAAGAAGAATTACAAAAAAACACAGATTGCATGCTATTTGGGATTTGTAACGCAGGCAATTTGTGCGAATTTCGTGCCATTGTTGTTTATAACATTTCACAATGATTACGATATTTCTTATGGTATGCTTGCACTTTTATCTACCAGTTTCTTTGTTACACAGTTGATAGTTGATTTCTTATGTGCCGGAGTAGTAGATAAACTTGGATACAGAGTATGTGTTATCGCAGCAGAGATCACATCAGGGTTGGGACTTGCAGGACTTTCTTTACTACCGGATTTATTGCTAGTACCATTTTATGGAATTCTTGTTTGCGTCATTATCTATGCGATAGGAAGCGGTTTAACGGAAGTCCTGGTTAGTCCGATTGTTGAAGCATGTCCTTTTGAGAACAAGGACAATATGATGAGCCTGTTACATTCCTTTTATTGTTGGGGATGGGCCGCTGTTGTAGTATGCTCCACAGTTTTCTTTTCTGTCTTTGGAATAGATAATTGGAGAGTAATGGCACTTATATGGTCAATCATACCTTTGTATAACATTTATAATTTTGCAACATGCCCGATAGAACCTTTGGTAGAAGATGGTAAGAGCATGACAATGCTTGAGCTCTTCAGAACAAAAGCATTTTGGATCTTTATTATCCTTATGATCTGTGCAGGCTCTTCGGAAATAGCTATGGGGCAATGGGCATCTGCATTTGCTGAATCTGCATTACATGTTTCAAAAAGTGTTGGTGATTTGGCAGGACCTTGCGGATTTGCAGTATGCATGGGAATAAGCAGATTGCTGTATGGTAAATTCGGTGAAAAAGTTGACCTGACGATTTTTATGATGGGATCGGGAATTTTGTGCTTTGCGTGTTATTTAATAGCAGGGCTGGTAAGTGTTCCTTTAATCGGTTTGATAGGATGTGCGATGTGCGGCTTTTCAGTAGGAATAATGTGGCCGGGATCAATTAGCATTTCATCTAAGGCCCTTCCAACCGGAGGCACGGCAATGTTTGCAATTCTTGCACTTGCGGGAGATTTGGGCGGAGCAGTGGGACCAGCCATTATTGGAAGTGTATCGGAAAACGCAGCAAATAATTTGCAGGCAGGTGTATTGGCAGGAATAGGCTTTCCGGTTGTTTTAGTAATTTCTGTGTTCTATATTCGAAGAAAGTATCGGTAGTTATATTTGAATCTAAATGAGTATGGGCGTGTGGAATTTAATAGCAAACGTGGAAAAGGAAAGATAAACTCATGTCAGACAGAAAATACTTATATACGGAAAGGGCGCACTATATGTGTCCGAATATGCACTTTGGCATCGTGGCGGAGATTGGGGTAGAATTTGATGCGAACGGGATCATCGAGAGCATAGATGTTCTAAAATCAGCTCATCTGCTTATGAGAAGTCTGATTGCTGAGGAGCAGGGAAGTTCCAGGATATATTATGAGGAGCAATCGGAGCTTGAAATCCCGGTAACGATAAAAAAAGCAGACGATAACTGGCAGGCTGATTATGAGGCGGTATCTTTAGCAGGATGGAACGTTCAAAAGGAAGCACTGCTTAAGGTCTTTGCTTATCCTTCAGAGAGCGGGACGAGAGTTCTTTTTATAACTCATCATCTTCTTTGCGACGGAAGAGGACTTCTTCAGCTGGTGCAAGAATTTGCTGATCATTATGCAAACGGTGTTAAGCCGCATCTGGTTGACGAGAAGCTTATGGAAAGTCTTGATGACCTTCCGAGTGGCAGCGACCTTGGGTTTATCAGCAAGGTGTTGATCAAGGATGCCAATAAGAAGTGGCGTAAAGAAGGGCATAAGGTCAGCTATGAAGAGTACCTTAAGTTTGAACGTGATCATGATTCGAAACAGGATATAAAGCGCGAAATAAAGAATATTGACGAAGAAGAACTTGATACGCTCCTTGCTATGTGCAAGGAAAACGGGGTATCGCTCAATGACTATCTTGTTGCCAAGATGATGATCGATGCAGGCACAGATAAGGTGGTCATAGCTTCCGACATAAGGAATGAGATCAAAAACTATAAGGAAGGTGCTCTTGGAAACTATGCTACTGCCTTCGGAGTGGTGGTTAAGAAGAAAAGTTCAAAGATCATGGAACTTGCCAAGGCTGTAGACCATGAAGTCAGGAGCATCATGAGTAAGCCTGATAAGGAAATGCTCGTTCTTTCGTGTTATTTCAATATGGATCCGGAACTTCTTGATGCCATAGCAATATCGACTCTTGGAGGTTTTGAGAGCAAGGCCGGCAAATTTGTCGGCAGCAAGATGTTCGGTTATGAAAAGCGCGACGGCCATTGCATCACGAACCTTGGCAGGATAGAGAGCAGCGTCATAAGAGAGGGTATATTCATTCCGCCTGCATCTCCTGCAAATCGGAAGGCGTGGGGCGTTCTGACGATAAACAAGAAGATGAGGATCTGTTCGATACATTCAATGTAAATGTATTTCCTGAGAAAACTGTGAGTTCGCAACCAAATTTAACAAAATACAGCACTACATGTAAGCTTCGCTTGGTAGACAGGCGGAGCTTACTTTTTTATGATTGAGAAAAATGTTAAAATATTTAGCAAAGGTGGTAGAAACATGAGAAAGGTATATTTGGATAATATTCGTTGGACAACAGTAGTGCTGGTTGTCATCTATCATGTAATATACATATTCAACGGTGTAATACAACATGGAATCATCGGTCCCTTCAGTGAGCATCAGCCCCAGGATACGTATCAGTACATTGTATATCCCTGGTTCATGTTACTTCTGTTTGTGGTATCCGGCATGTCAGCCCGCTATGAACTGGTTAAGCGAACAGAGAAGGAATTCATCAGAGTAAGGACGAGAAAGTATCTTGTGCCATCAACAATCGGCCTTCTGGTTTTCGGCTGGGTTCTTGGCTATTACAACATGCTGATGTCCGGTGCTTTTAATTCCATGAACAACGTACCAGGGCCAATCCTTTTCCTGATAATGGCAGTCAGCGGATCAGGTCCGCTGTGGTACATTCAGATGCTTTGGCTCTTCAGCCTGATACTGGTACTGATCAGAAGGATTGAAAAAGACGGATTTTATAATATATGCGGCAAAGCAAATCTTTTGACACTTATACTTCTTGTCATACCCGTATACGGAGCAGCGCAGATACTTAACACACCGATAATAGTGGTATACAGATTCGGTATTTACGGACTGGGCTTTTTGATCGGCTACTTTGTACTGTCCCATGACGAAGTGATGGATCGACTTGGCGAAAGCTGGCTGTTATTAAGCATTCTTGCCCTCGCATCCTGCGTAGCCTTCGTGATTTTATATATAGGTCAGCCTTATCCGGATCACGTGGTTCTGGATACAATCATGTGCAATGTATACGCATGGTTTGGAACACTCGGTATACTTGCCTTCATGAAAAAATGGGGCAATTTTGAGAATGCCTTCTCAAGGTGGATGTGCCGAAAATCATGGGGCCTCTATGTATTCCATTATCTGATGATCGCGGTCAGCGGATGGTATCTGCATACATTATGTCCGTCCCTTGCTCCTGTCATCGTATACCTGTTGGTTGCAATAGCAGCATTCGCAGGCTCCTACCTTCTGTATGAGTTCATGAGCCGCATACCTTTCATAAGGTGGTGTGTTCTGGGAATAAAAAAGGAGAAGAAAGAATGAGTTTTGCTGATAACCTTATTGAATTAAGAAAGCTTAACAATCTGTCGCAGGAAGACATCGCCGAGAAAATAGGCGTATCCAGGCAGACGCTTTCAAAATATGAGACCGGAGAGTCGCTTCCGGATATAGAGAGGTGTAAGCAGCTGGCGGACATCTTCGGTGTAACCATGGACGATCTTATCTCATATGAAAAGACTGATTCGGAGAACCTGGGATATGGCATACCACCAAAAGGAAAACATATCTTTGGATTGGTCAAAGTAGGAGATAAGGGTCAGATCGTCATTCCTGCCAAAGCAAGAAAGATCTTCGATATAAGAACAGGCGACAATCTGATAGTTCTCGGAGATGAATTCCAGGGTATTGCCCTTATAAAAGAAAAAGGTCTCCTGGGACTTATCAACAGTGCAAAAGGAAGTATGGAGTGACTATGAACAAGAGGAGAAGATGAAAATGATTGATATAAGAATTGCTACAAAAGATGATATAGACTGTCTGATGAGTATTCGCCTTGAGATGCTTACGGTAGTGAACAACCTACCAGAAAATTATGAACATTCAGATGAAGTGATAAATGAAAGTCGTGATTACTTTTTAAATGGAGATCAGATGACTGTTCTGGCTAGCGACGGAGATAAAGTTATTGGTTGTGCATCCATGAGTTTTATCAGGATAATGCCAACCTTTGCGCACCCTACAGGAAAAAGAGCCCATCTTATGAATGTCTACACAAGAAGTGAATACCGTCGTCAGGGAATAGCGCGAAAAATGGTTGAAATGCTGATCGAGAAAACATGGGAAAAAGGTGCAACGGAGATCAGTCTTGATGCAACCGCAATGGGAAGACCACTCTATGAAAGTATGGGCTTTACTGATTCTACAGAATGTATGGTACTGACGAATCTGTAGGAGGAATAGTATGAGAGAAATAACACCGAACGAGGTAAGCAAACTGTACGATTGTATTCGTGAGTTATCAGACTATCACAATACAACTTCTGTGAATTTCAAAGGATTTTATCCTTTAAATCCATATGAAAAGACCCTGGAATCATTTGAGGCTGCATTACGAGAGAAAAAATCCTATATTGCAGTCACTGAAATTGAAGACCGGATTATCGGCTTCTGCAAAGTAGATATTATAGGAGGAATCGGTAAACTGGACTATTTGGTGGTGAAGGAAGAATTCCGGGGAAAAGGGTTTGGTAAAGAACTCATGGACTGGGCTATGCTAATGTTTGACCAAAATAATGTCAGACATATCGAAGTAAAAGTGGTTGATGGTAACAAGACGATTCATTTGTATGAAAAGTATGGTTTCAAAATGAAATCTCACATATTAGGGATTGAGCGATAAATTGGAATATTATTTTGGAAAATGGATAGCATATGGGAACATTATTACAATCAACATTAAATACAAGGGCACTACCCACAGGAAATCTACGTTATATACGAAGCGATTATCCCGGAAAACTTACAGATCAGGAAGTGAAGTGGCTTCTTCAAAATGATATAACAACGGTCGTTGATCTGAGAGAAGAAAAAGAATATATAGCTAAACCCTGCAGACTTGAGGATGAAGAAGGCTTTGTCTATTATCATTTGCCGGTGACCGGTGGTGGAGACACACCTAATTCACCTGATGCTGTTGCAGAAACTTATCTTGCTATGATGGATGAACATATGGATAAGATCATTCATACAATAATGAATGCGGATAGCAATGTACTATATTTTTGCAGTGCCGGAAAAGACAGGACGGGCGTGGTTTCAGCGATCATACTGAAGAATCTTGGTATAAGCGATCAAAGGATCATAGATGATTACATGGAAACGAAGGACAATCTGATGGGATTTTTGACTTCATATGTGGCAGCACACCCGGAAGTTAATTTAAATACCATAGTCCCGAATGAGAAGAACATCAAAAGGGTTCTGGAGATTCTCACATACAGAGAAGTTCAGAAGATAGCTAAGGATACTATCGAATACATAATAGATGAAATAAAGCCCGGAATGCCACTTAAAGAAATACGCTTTCTGTGTGAAGAGAAGATGCGAGAACTTGGTGCAGATTCTTTCTGGTACTATGATATCGGAGCATTTGTTTTTGCAGGTGACGAGACAACGGTCTCAGTTTCCGGAAGGGAATATATTACTTCGGAAAGATATATTGCAACGGATGATATTATCACTATAGATCTCAGTCCTCAGGTGGAAGGAACGTGGGGAGATTATGCAAGAACTGTTATCGTCCAAAACGGTAAAGCTGTTCGATCATATGACACAATCATGAACGCTGAATGGCGCAGAGGTGTTGAAATGGAAAAACGACTCCATAACAGGATGATGGAAATTGTACGGCCTGAGATGACATTTGAAGAGCTATATTATCAGATGAATGAGTTCATTCAGACAGAGGGCTACATCAATCTTGATTTTATGGGCAATCTCGGACATTCCATAGTTCGTAAGAAAGAAGACAGGATCTATATTGAAAAAGGGAACAGGACGAAACTTGCAGATGTCAGTCTTTTTACATTTGAACCCCATATCAGTGTCAGTGGATCAAAGTATGGCTATAAAAGAGAAAACATCTATTATTTCGATAAAGAAGGATTAAAAGAACTATAAGAAGAATAGTAAATTCCGGGTTAGTGAAATAAATGAAATTTGTGGAAGATGATCATGAATTTGTCAATAAGAGAATGGAGAATCGGTGATAAAACTGCTTTGGCCCAAAATCTTAATAATCCAAAGGTTTTGAATAATCTTAGAGATGGATTGCCTTATCCGTACACGGAGAAAGATGCAGAGGTTACTATGAAAGAAGCGTTGATAATAATAGATGTACAAAATGATTATTTCCCGGGTGGGTCATGTGAACTTTACAGACCTTTGGAAGCTGAGAAGAAGATCAAAGAACTGATCGATGACAGTAGAGCATCGGGGCGCAAGATAATTTATATTCAGCATATCAATCCTCCCGATGATTATTTCTTTATCGAAGGAACAGATGGTGTCAAGATTTCAGACAGGATCAAACCGGCTGAAGAGGATAAGATCATCATCAAACATTACCCGAACAGTTTTCTGGAGACGGATCTAAACGAATACCTTAAGAGCATTGGCGTGGAAGAACTGATCATATGCGGTATGATGACACATATGTGTGTCGATACAACTGTTAGAGCAGCTATGGATTACGGATACTCCGTTAAAGTCGTAGGTGACGCATGTGCGACCATGGATCTTGCGATCAATGGTGAGACTGTACCTGCAGATATGGTCCAAAAGGCTTTTCTCGCAGCTTTGGATGGCGTGTTTGCAACGATCATTTAATAAACAGCATAATAAATCAAGGGGAGTGTAAAAATGGCATCGAGTAAAGATTATTTGGATTTCATATTAGAACAGCTTTCAGAGCTGGATGATATAACTTACAGGGCGATGATGGGAGAATACATCATCTATTATCGTGGAAAAGTTGTCGGTGGCATTTATGATGACCGTTTTCTTGTGAAGCATGTAAAGTCTGCTGTGAAAATGATGCCGGAAGCCGGTCTGGAACTTCCATACGAGGGAGCGAAGGAGATGCTCCTTGTCGATAATGTTGAGAACAAAGAGTTTCTTCACGAACTGTTAG
>JAEEGI010027754.1_pt1 | contig 10814 bp, 8 predicted proteins | sample 8958751 | NCBI WGS metagenome assembly JAEEGI01 (sample SAMN16246545, study PRJNA631951) | gut metagenome | biome: gut microbiome; feature: rumen; material: KS-attached | host: Bos | place: Iran: Karaj | collected 2018-10 | reverse complement strand
GTTAATTGCCTAATTTGCAGTACCTTTGCACCCGAAATAAACGTTTATAGAAGAAAATGGCATTAAAATGTGGTATTGTAGGACTGCCAAATGTGGGCAAGTCTACCTTGTTTAATTGTCTGTCGAGTGCCAAAGCTCAGGCAGCAAACTTCCCTTTTTGTACAATCGAACCCAATGTGGGTGTAATCACTGTACCTGATGAAAGACTGACCAAACTCGCTGAGTTGGTTCACCCAGGACGTATCGTTCCTGCTACCTGCGAGATTGTAGATATTGCTGGTCTCGTAAAAGGCGCCTCTAAGGGCGAAGGATTAGGCAATAAATTCCTTGGAAATATCCGCGAAACCGATGCTATCATCCACGTGCTGCGTTGTTTCGAGGATGAGAATATCACTCACGTTGATGGCACTATCGACCCCATCCGCGATAAGGAGATTATCGATACAGAGCTTCAGCTGAAGGACCTTGAGACTATCGAGAGCCGCTTGGCTAAGACCGAGAAGGCCGCAGCTGCTGGTAATAAGGACGCTAAGATCGAGGCTACCGTACTGCACGCTTATAAAGAGGTGCTGGAGCAGGGTAAGAATGCCCGTATCGTAGAGTTCGAAAGCAAGGACGAGCAGGATTGCGCTCGCAATCTGTTCCTGCTCACTTCAAAGCCTGTGCTTTACGTTTGTAACGTAGGCGAGACTGATGCTAAATCAGGTAATGCCTTTACCAAGAAGGTAGAGGAGCTGGCAAAGGAAGAGGGCGCAGAAACCATGGTGATTGCCGCTAAGACCGAAGAGGATATCGCTGAGCTGGAGAGCTACGAGGACAAGCAGATGTTCTTGGAAGAGCTTGGCTTAGAGGAGAGTGGTGTAAACCGCCTGATTAAGAAGGCTTATGCGCTGCTGAACCTCGAAACCTTTATCACCGCTGGTGAGATGGAGGTGAAGGCATGGACCTATAAGAAGGGCTGGAAGGCTCCACAGTGTGCTGGTGTGATCCACACCGACTTTGAGAAGGGCTTTATCCGTGCCGAAGTAATCAAGTACGACGACTATATCCAGTATGGCTCTGAGGCAGCTGTACGCGAGGCTGGTAAGCTGGCCGTTGAGGGTAAGGAGTACGTAGTACAGGATGGCGACATTATGCATTTCCGCTTTAACGTATGATGAATTTACTCAACTATATCCTTTGGGATCCAAACTTGATTGCCTTTAAGCTGGGACCTATTCCACTTCTAGGCACCATTGCAGTTCGCTGGTACGGACTGCTATGGGTTATAGGTTTAGCTCTGGCTTATCTGGTGGTTAAGCGCCTCTACAAGGAGCAGAAGATTAAGGACGAATACTTTGATCCACTTTTCATCTATTGTTTCTTAGGAATACTGATTGGTGCACGTCTGGGGCATTGTCTCTTCTACGAACCCGATTATTTCCTGACCTCAGGCAAGGGTTTGTTAGAGATGATACTGCCAATCCGTTTGGGCGATGATGGCAGTTGGCTAGGACAAACATTTGGTTTCTACGTCATCGGCTATGCTGGTTTGGCCTCTCATGGCGGAACTTTAGGCCTGATGATTGCCCTCTGGATGTATGTACGCAGAACCAAACTGAGCATCTGGACGGTGCTCGATAATATAGCGATTGCCACAGGTTCCACGGCCTGCTGTATCCGCTTGGGCAACCTGATGAACTCAGAGATTATCGGCAAGATTACCGATGTGCCCTGGGCATTCATCTTCGAGAAGGTTGATGCCGTTCCACGCCATCCAGGACAGCTGTACGAGGCCATCGCCTACGCTATCCTATTTGTCATCATGTGGACTCTGCATAAGAAGATGCCTGAGAAGATTGGTACTGGCTGGTACTTTGGCTTCTGCCTGACGTATATCTTCACCTTCCGTTTCTTCATCGAGTACACCAAGGAGATTCAGGAAGCTTTCGAAGCCTCACTGCCCATCGATATGGGACAGATACTCTCTATTCCCTTTATCATATTGGGAACATATTGTATGATAAGGGCTAATAAAAAGGCTTAATAAAACATTTCACTGGTTTCAAACATAGAAACTGCCAGTTCCTTGCGGGGAAACTGGCAGTTTTTTTATTGGGAACTAACTGTTTCCAGCAAGGAAATTACTTGCCCGAAACTATCTTTTTAATGTCATTCAGCTTATTGAGAGCCTCTAATGGAGTGAGGTTATTCACATCAAGGCCTAGGATTTCGTCGCGAACCTGACAGAGCACTGGGTCATCAAGCTGGAAGAAACTCAACTGCATACCCTCACGCGAACCAGCAATCTCCTTAGTAGGCTTACCGGCAGTGCCTACCTGAGCATTATCCGATTCAAGCTGCTTCAGAATCACATTAGCACGCTTTACGATGGAGCGAGGCATACCAGCAATCTCTGCTACATGGATACCAAACGAGTGCTCAGAACCACCACGTTCCAATTTACGCAGGAAGATAACCTTGCCATCAACCTCTTTAACTGATACATTGTAGTTCTTGATTCGAGAGAAATTCTTCTCCATCTCGTTCAACTCATGGTAGTGAGTAGCAAACAAGGTGCGAGGATGACCTTTGGCATTCTCGTGCAGATATTCTACTATCGCCCATGCTATCGAGATACCATCGTAAGTACTGGTGCCTCGACCTAACTCGTCGAAGAGTACCAGCGAGCGCGATGACACGTTATTCAGGATGTTCGAAGCCTCAGTCATCTCTACCATAAAGGTTGATTCGCCCAGCGAGATATTATCGCTGGCACCTACACGGGTAAAGATTTTATCTACCAAACCGATTCTGGCGGCCTCTGCAGGCACAAAGCAACCTATCTGGGCCAGCAGCACAATCAATGCTGTTTGGCGAAGCAGGGCCGATTTACCAGCCATATTCGGACCAGTGATAATGATAATCTGCTGACGTTCGTTGTCTAACAATATATCGTTGGGCACATAATACTCGCCAAGGGGCAGTTCCTGTTCGATTACAGGATGGCGACCTTGTTTGATATCGATAACTTCCGACGAATCGATTACAGGGCGGATATACTTGTTCTCCTCGGCTGCCTTAGCAAAGCTGAGCAAGCAGTCCAAACGGGCAATGATATTAGCGTTTATCTGAATCTGTGGGATAAACTCCTGCATGCTCATAATCAGATCGTTGAAGAGCTTGCCCTCTAACGACAGAATCTTATCCTCAGCACCCAGAATCTTCTCTTCGTACTCCTTCAGTTCCTGAGTGATATAACGCTCGGCCTGGGCCAGTGTCTGCTTACGAACCCACTCGGGTGGAACAAGTTCCTTATAGGTATTACGCACCTCAAGATAGTAGCCAAACACGTTGTTATAGCCTATCTTCAAGCTCTGGATACCAGTTTCCTGAGCCTCGCGCTCCTGTATCTTCAGCAGATAATCCTTACCGCTATAGGCTATGCTACGCAACTCGTCGAGTTCGGCATTCACACCGTCGCGAATCACGCCACCCTTTGCCACCAGCTGTGGGGGATCGTTCTGAATCTCCTTCTCGATACGGTCGCGCAGCGATTCGCAAAGGTTCAGCTGCTCGCCAATACGGTTCAGCGTTGGGTTCTTGGCATACAAACAAGCCGTTTTAATGGGCTGAATGGCCTGCAGGGCAGTCTTGAGCTGCACCACCTCGCGAGGCGATACTCTTCCAACGGCAGCCTTCGAGATAATACGTTCCAAGTCGCCAATACGATGTATCTGATCGTCGATACACTCACGGAACTCGGGCTCGCGATAGTAATACTCTACCACATCCAGTCGCTCGTTAATGGGCTTTTCATCCTTCAGAGGGAAAACCAGCCAGCGGCGCAGTAATCGGCCTCCCATTGGGCTCACCGTCTTATCAATCACATCAAGCAGTGACTTGCCATCCTCTTGCATGGGGTAAACCAACTCCAAGCTGCGGATGGTGAACTTATCCAGTCGCACGTACTTATCCTCTTCAATACGGGAGATTGAAGTGATATGTCCTATCTGAGTGTGCTGTGTCTGCTCGAGATACTGCAGAATGGCACCTGCGGCAATAACACCCGACTGCAGATGATCTACACCAAAGCCTTTCAGGTTCTTTACGTTAAAATGCTGTAATAGTTTCTGCTTACCTGTCTGATCGGTAAACACCCAATCGTCCAACTGGAACGTAAAGTATTTAGTACCAAAGTTGCGCTCAAAATCCTGTTTGCGATTACGATCGTAAAGCACCTCTTTGGGCGAAAAGTTGCCCAGCAGTTTCTCTACATAATCGGCAGTTCCCTCACCTGTCAGAAACTCACCTGTCGAGATATCAAGAAAAGCCACACCAAAGCTCGACTTACCAAAATGGATAGCCGCCAGGAAGTTGTTCTCCTTGTAATTCAGCACATTATCACTCATGGCCACACCAGGTGTAACCAACTCGGTAATGCCACGTTTAACAAGTTTTTTTGTGAGTTTGGGGTCTTCCAGCTGGTCGCAGATAGCCACGCGCTTGCCGGCACGAATCAGCTTAGGCAGATAGGTATCCAAGGCGTGATGTGGAAAACCAGCCATTTCATCGCCTTTGCCACCAGCACCGTTACTACGATGTGTTAAGGTGATACCTAATATCTTTGAGGCAGTAATAGCGTCTTCGCAATAGGTTTCATAAAAGTCGCCACACCTGAAAAGCATGACTGCATCTGGGTGTTTCGCCTTCAAATCAAAGAACTGTTTCATCATAGGGGTTAGTTCTTTCCCCGCTGTTTTTGCCATAACTACCTAAATTTAAATCTGAGCGGCAAAGTTACTCCTTTTTTCGCAAACAGCAAAATTTTAGCCTTAAATAATTGTTATGTTCCCGTTTATTTGTATCTTTGCCAGCAAGATGAAGAAACTCGTTATCATATCGCTGATGCTTTGCTGGATGCTGTCGCTTTCAGCCCAATTCCTAAATTCGGGCGACACCATCGCTATAATCTCGCCTTCAAGTGCAACCGATACTGCTACCATTAATGGCGGCATCCGAACCTTAGAGAAGTGGGGCTATCCATGCATCGTGGCGCCCCATGCACTGGCCGATTATCATGGTTTTGCAGGCACTATCGATGAGCGACTTAGCGATTTGCTGTGGGCTTTACGCACACCATCCATCAAGGCCATCATGTGTTCGCGAGGCGGCGATGGAGCTGCCCATCTGCTTTCCCGTATCTCATTAGATACACTCCAGCGGTATCCAAAGATGATTATCGGATTCAGCGATGTGACGGCGTTGCTGTGTGCCCAGGCTAGGGCAGGCGTAATGGGTATTCATGGTTCGATGTGTCATGCATTGAAAACCTACGAGGGCAACGATACCGTGAGTCAGGCTTTACGAGGCATGCTTGCTGGTCATCTGCCCACCTATCGCATTGCTCCCCATCCCTTAAACATAACAGGTAAGGCCGAGGGCATTATCGTTGGTGGTAACATGAGCGTTTTCAACGATCTGGCAGGCTCTGATTTCGATCCGCTGTTTATCGATGGAATCGTACTATTTATTGAAGATACAGGCGAGGGCATGAGTAAGGTCGACCGCATGCTGCATAACATCGAGATACGTGGCTTACAGAAACACATCCGAGCCGTTATTGTTGGGCAGTTCAACAAATACAAACACCCCGAAAACGGTTTCGACGACATGTACGCCCTGCTCAACGAGTACCTACAGCATTGGCACATCCCCGTATGCTACAACTTTCCTGTAGGTCATGCCCACCTAAAAAACTTTCCCCTCCTAACAGGCGCCAAAGCCACATTAGAAGTAAACCCCGATGAGGTAGTGCTAGATTACAATAATTCCCATTAGAGGAACATTTTGTTCCCACGTTGGGAATGAAATGTTCCCAAACTGGGAATCAAACATTCCCAAGTTGGGAAAAAATATCGTGCTTTAGATGGCAAGGGGGAGCATAAAAACAAAAAAACTGAGTAAAACTATTTATTTTGAGAATAATTATTGTATCTTTGCAGCAGTAATCGGTTCTCCAGATGTGGAGATTAATAGGGAATCGGGTGAGAATCCTGAACAGAATCCCGCCGAAAGGCACCTACCCGTGGCCTTTCCCGCTGCTGTAAGTCGTCCTTTATGAGGCGCAAACATGTATGTCACTGAGATTTTTGGGAAGACGTTTGCTGCCAGACGATAAGTCAGAAGACCTGCCGATGAAACTTTAGCCGCTTGCCTATCTCTGGGGTTAGATGGCGATGGCAGAATAAAAGATGATGAATCGAGCATTCACATTGGCAATGGCTTGCGTGTTGGCGATGACAACGGCAGCACAAAGCAAGTTAGATTCCGTGCAGCATGTACGGGAGATAATTGTTGTGTCGAAGCCAGCTATGCGCGAGGTGGTGCCCAGTCAGAAACTGAAGGGCGAACTGCTGGAACAACTGAACACGCACTCTGTGGCCGATGCGTTGCGCTATTTCTCAGGTGTCCAACTAAAGGATTATGGCGGCGTGGGCGGCATTAAAACAGTAAACATCCGCTCGATGGGTACGCATCACTTAGGCATCAGCTACGATGGTGTGCAGTTAGGTAATGCGCAGAACGGACAGATTGACTTGGGCCAGTTCTCACTTGATAACGTAGAGGATATCACACTTTATAACGGCCAGAAGAGTGCCATCTTCCAGCCCGCCAGCGATTTTGGAAACGCCGGTTCTATCTATATCCGTACCAAAGCGCCTGATTTCAAGAAAGGCGAGAATACCCATCTGCGATTTAAAACCCAGTATGGTTCAAGCGATATGTTCCGCTTTTCTACCCTTTGGGAGCAGAAACTGTCATCAACCATCAGCTCATCGGTAAGTGCCGGCTTCTTAACAGCCAGCGGTAAGTATAAGTTCCATTACGAGCGAAAATATCCTAACGGACAAACGGCTTGGGACACAACGGCTGTGCGACAGAACGGCGATATACATGCTGAACGTATCGAAGCAAACCTGTTTGGCCGATTGGAGCAGGGTAGTTGGCAGCTTAAGGGTTATCTATATAACTCAGCCCGAGGCATTCCTGGTGCCATCGTAAACAACGTGTGGCGACGTGGTGAGCGCCAACAGGATTTGAACACCTTTGTACAAGCCGATTATAATAAGAATATAGGCGATGGTTTCAGCACCCGATGGCTGGCCAAGTATGCCTATTACAACACCCACTACGTAAACAAGGATACCACCCAGCTACCTGTTGACAATCGTTACAAGCAGCAGGAGTTCTATCTTTCTACAGCCAATGTACTGGAGCTGCTACCCAACTGGAGTGCATCGCTGGCCTACGATTTTAAGTGGAACAAACTGAATGCCGATATCTACAACTTTGCTTACCCCACACGCATCTCTAATCTGGTAAGCTTAGCCACAGCTATCGACTACAAACACCTGAAGGCGCAAGGCTCTATCCTGGCTACCTTTATCCACGACAAAACCCACCGCAGGGGTGAGTTTGCAGGCTTAAACAGCAGTCATTCGCTATCTAAACTCACGCCGGCGCTATTTGTTAACGTGTATCCCTTCCGAGGCACCTTCTTCTCTATGCGAGCCTACGTAAAAAAGAGTTTCCGCATGCCGACCTTCAACGACCTGTATTATACCGATATGGGTAATGCCAACCTGGTGCCCGAGAGCGCCCTGCAGTACGATGCCGGCTTTGCGCTTAACAAGCACTTTGAGCATGGTATCATTCGCCATGCCGAGATGCACTTCGATGCCTATTATAATACAGTACACGATAAAATTGTGGCTTACCCCAAGGGGCAGCAGTTCCGTTGGACGATGCTGAACTTAGGTAAGGTTCACATCAAGGGAATAGATGTTGAGGCCGAGGCCGATTTCAAGATTGGTAAGGATCTGATAGCTACCACTCGTGCCCAGTACACTTATCAGGATGCACGCGATGTTACTGATGCCGAAACCTCGTATTATAAGCATCAGATACCCTACATCCCCTGGCACTCAGGTTCTGCTATTCTGGGTCTTACCTATAAGAACTGGAACCTGAACTACTCGTTTATCTATGCAGGCGAACGCTACGACGAGCAGGAGAACATTATCTATAACCACATGGAACCTTGGTACACCAGCGACCTGAGTCTGGGAGTTTGGTGGAAAGTAAATAGTGTGCTGATGAAAGCGCACTTGGATGTGAACAATCTGTTAGGGCAGGATTACGAGGTAATCGTAAATTACCCCATGCCAGGTCGCAACTATGCACTAACATTAAGCGTTGAGATATGAAGCAGCTAGCGTACTACATATTAACCCTGTTGCTCCTTTCGGCCTGTCGCCAGGATGTGATGATAGTGCCGATGGAGAAAAGCGATCCAGGCGGCAAAACGCAGCAGGGCGATATCATAGGTATGTATCTGCTGAATGAGGGCAACATGGGATCGAACAAGTCGTCGCTCGACTATCTCGACCTGTCGGATTCTACAGCCCACTATTATCGCAACATCTACTCGCAGCGCAACCCAAGTACTGTAATGTCGCTGGGCGATGTGGGTAACGACTGTCAGATATATGGCTCGCGTCTGTGGCTGGTTATCAACTGCTCAAACAAGGTTGAGGTGGCCCGTGCCGATTCGGCTATCAGAATAGGAAAGGTAAACATTCCTAACTGCCGATACGTGACGTTTAACGATCGCTATGCCTACGTGTCATCGTATGTGGGAACGGTTTATGCTTCGAGCAACAGTCCGTTGGGTAGCGTGTATAAGGTAGATACACTCACCTTGCAAAAGGTTGACTCTTGTAGTGTAGGCTATCAGCCTGAGGAGATGGCCATTATCGGCAACCAGCTATATGTAGCCAACAGTGGTGGCTATCAAGGTATGACGGGACAGGGTTATGAGAGTACGGTAAGTGTGATAGATATGGCTACCATGCAAGAAACCAGCAAGGTAGAGGTAGCCCCCAACCTGCACCACCTGAAGGCCGATAAGTACAATCAGCTATGGGTAACAGCTCGTGGCGACTATATGTCTGAGGCATCAAGCATCTGGTGGCTGGCACCCGACGAAAACGGCCAGATGAAAGTAGGTGGACACATCGATCAGGCTGTAAGCGATCTTTGTATTGTGGGCGATTCGCTCTATTTCTACGGTTCTCAATGGAGCGAGGTGTCGATGAGTAATACCATCACCTATGGTATCATCAACGTAAAAACGCATCAGGTGGTAAGCACCAGTCTGTCGAGTGCACCCGAGATTAGCAAGATACGCATGCCGTATGGCATCATTGTAAACCCCGTCCATCGCGATTTTTATCTGATGGATGCCAAGAACTATGTATCGAGTGGCGAGTTGCTGCACTTCCTGCCCGATGGCACCTTCGACTGGAAGGTAAGCACAGGCGATATACCCGCCCACGCAGCATTTTTATTTAAAACAACAAAAAAATGAAGAAGATATTGTTACTATTAATAGCCGCAATTACCATCGGTAATATCCATGCTCAGCGCATGGACGATGTTACTGTGCACTCCAAATACATCCAGGCGGTAGATGAATATCGCCCTGCCCCAGGACAGTATGTAAACGATGTGCCAGAATACGAAGCTGGCGATACCGAGGCCGATATGATTCGTAAGTGTAACAACAATCTGGCAGGTCTTGGTCCTATCGATTCCCATTTGGTGGCACTTGGTGGCTGGGGTGGTTATATCACATTTCACTTCGACCATTCTATCGCCAACTTGCCTGGCGAGCGCGACTTTGCCGTATGGGGAAACGCCTATCAGGAAATGAAGAATCTGGTGTTTGGTGGTATGAATGAGGCTGGCGTAGTAATGGTGTCGAAGGATGTAAACGGCAACGGAAAGCCCGACGACCCTTGGTACGAAATCAGCGGCAGTTGCGATGTGGATAGCGTAAGCAAGGTAATTTATGGTTACGAGATAACCTACCGTCAGAACCCCATGGGTGATATTCCCTGGACAGATAACCAAGGTAATAGCGGCACCATCGATCGTAATCACTACCACACCCAGGAGTATTACCCCCAGTGGTTGCCAGATAATCTCACCTTTAAAGGCACCCGACTGCCCGATAATATGCAGAATCTGTCCGATCAGGTAGAGCAGTCGTTTAGTCCCTACTATTATGTGCTGGTAGGTTTCCGCTATGGCTATGCCGATAATCTGCCCAACTTTAGCGATAATGCCGATGCCACCTCTTATAATTATGAGGGCTGCGGTATTGATATCTCGTGGGCTGTTGATGAGAACCGTCTGCCTGTAAATCTTGATTTCATCGACTTTGTACGTGTATATACAGGTTTGAATCAGAAATGTCCCCAACCCGAGTGGTGGGGCGAAACCTCTACAGAGTTTGCTGGTGCCGAGGATATCCATCTCGAAGCCTCGCTCGAAGCCATCAAGAACGCTCAGACAGGTATTCGTAGCGTCATTAAGGATGCTAGTCAGAAGCGCTTCTACGACCTTCAGGGTCGAAATGTAATTCCAACCAAGAAGGGTGTCTATATTCAAAACAGAAAGAAGATAGTTATCAATTAATTCATATTAATCACTTAAAACAAAAACAGTTATGAAAACAAACAAATTATTCGGACTTGCTGTCCTCGTGTGCGGTTTCGCACTGTCGTTCACATCATGTACTAATGATGACAATCCAGTTGGTGGTAAGAGACAGGCTACAGTTTCTTTCGAGAATAAGAAGCTTGGCGCTGATGGCTATTGGAGTGGTGACGAATCTGGTACTAAGTTTGACAACTGGGGAGCTGAGGCTTTTGCTTGCCAGTATAAGGAAAAGGGCGTAACCTTCCCAGTTAACTACACACCATCAT
>JAEEGI010027753.1_pt1 | contig 10815 bp, 9 predicted proteins | sample 8958751 | NCBI WGS metagenome assembly JAEEGI01 (sample SAMN16246545, study PRJNA631951) | gut metagenome | biome: gut microbiome; feature: rumen; material: KS-attached | host: Bos | place: Iran: Karaj | collected 2018-10 | reverse complement strand
TTGGCCAAGTAGGCGACCACGAAACCTACGGTAATGGCCAATTGATAGGTCGACACCAGACGGCCGCGGAACTGCGTTACGGCAATCTCGCTGATGTACATGGGGCAGACAATGCTGGCCACACCGATGCCCACGCCACCGATGATACGATAAACAACCAATTGGTCGAACGTGGCACACAAGGCGCAGCCCAACGCAGACAGCGTGAACATCGCGGCCGATACGATCATGGCTGGTTTGCGCCCCAACCAGTCGCTCAGCGTACCGGCAAAGGCGACACCCACGATGGAGCCTATCAGAGCACAGCCCACATACCAACCCTGCTGCAACACGTTAAGATGGTAAAGTTGGGTAACTTGGCCGATAGTGCCGCTGATGACGGCAGTGTCGTAACCGAAAAGGAAGCCGCCGCCTGCAGCCACCAGTGCCAAAAAGGTCACATATCCCAGATGATAGTTTTTGTTTTTCATAAAAAACGGACTACTTACTTGCTATAGAACTGCGTGAAAGCTTTGACACAGTATTTGTGGTCGGCCACGCTGCCCGTTTCGCGGCAGGAGTGCATGGCGAGGATGGCGTTGCCCATGTCAACGCCGCGCAAGGGAATGGACGAAGCCAGAATGTTGCCCAACGTGCTGCCGCCGGCCACGTCGCTGTGGTTGACAAAGCGTTGGCAGGGCACACCGGCCTCGCGGCACACTTCGGCAAAAACAGAAGCCGAAACGGCGTCACTGGCATACTTCTGCGCGGCGTTGAACTTGATGACCGGACCGCTGCCGAGCACGGGATGGTTCGTCGGGTCGTATTTCTCGGGATAGTTGGGATGCCAGGCGTGGGCGTTGTCAGCCGAAACCATGAAAGCGCGCTCCACCGCCTGATGGAAAGCTTCCACCGTGCCACTTTGTGCCAAAGCAATGCGCTGCAACATCGAGGCCAGGAAAGGACTGCCGGCGCCCTGTTTGGTCTGCGAGCCCGTCTCCTCGTTGTCGAAGATGGCAAGCACTTGGGTGGCGTCGGACGCAGGTGCGGCCAACAGGGCCTCCAGTCCGGCGTGGCACATGGAGAGGTCGTCGAGACGGCCGGAGGAGATGAATTCGTCGTGCACGCCAAAGGTACAGGCGGGCGTGGCATCGGCCAGGTAAAGGTCGAAGTCAAGCACGTCGCCGCGTTTCACGTCCAATTCGTCACAGATGACGTTCATCAGCATGTTTCCCTTCTCCAATTCTCCTGTGATGATGCCCAGGATGGGGAGCATGTCTTTCTGTTTGCTCAGTTTCACGCCGTCGTTGACCTCGCGGTTGAAGTGAATGGCCAGATTGCTGATTTGGAGCAGCGGGCGCTTCACGTGGAGCAGCCGTGTGCGGGGTGACAGGGCATCGTCGCCGCGCACGATGACCCGTCCGGCCAGCGTGAGGGGACGGTCGAACCACGTGGACATGATGGGACCGCCGTAGACTTCGGTGTTGAGCTTTACCAGACCGCCTTCGCAAGCCATCTCGGCGTTGGGCTTGATGCGGAAGGTGGGCGAGTCGCAGTGGGCGCAAATCATGCGGAATCCGGCGTCGGCCAAACTGCGGCAGCCGATGCGGAAGGCATAGACCGACGAGTCGTTCTTGGTCACATAGAAGCGGTCGCCGCTCTTCACGTCGCCCAAAGGTTCACACGGGTCCACCCGGCGGAAGCCCGCCTTTTCCAACGCATCCGTAAGTTGCTTCACAGCCAGGAAATTCACTGGCGAAGCATCCAAAAATTTCAGTAATCGTTTTATCATTTGGTCTTTTTATTGTTTTGTTTCCCTGCAATGCCGTGGCACGGTGTTACAAAGTTAAGGATTCTTTGTTGTTCAGCCGCCTCCGGAGGGCAAAAAAGTGTCTTGCGGCAGAAAACGGCATCCGGCGGAAGGGCGATGCAGGGTTCGGAAGAATGAAGTCCCACATCGTCACGCAAAGGTGGGACTTCAAAATTTTGAAGTGCCGTTTCGTCGTGACGAAGCGGCGTTTTGTTTTCAACATCCGACAGAACCGCCGCCTGGCAGTGTAATAATTATTAAAAATGAGGCAAACATGGTCTCCATTTGCAAGGATTTGAGTACCTTTGCCGCGCAAAACAGAAAAAGCAATCAATTAAAGAACAAAAATCATACAACAATGAAGAAGCTTTTACTCTCAATGTTTGCAGGCGTCCTGTGTTTTGCAGCCACAGCACAAACGTTCAAGGATGTCATTGACACCATTCCCGGCGGCCACTGCTGGTTCATGCTCAACGACCAGCCGTTCAACGACCATGAAGGGGCTATCAAGAAGACAGGCAGCCTCACCGTCTGGCCCAGCAATTACCGCGCCGTCATTTGCTACTACGCCCACATGCCCAAAGGCACCATCAGGGCCGACTTGCAAATGAAGACCAAAACGTCGCGCACAGCCACCCTGAATATGGCACTCATCAACCGCGCCACGGGCGACACCTTGTGCGTCAACACCGTCACCGCCGAGGAAAAAGGCAAGATGAACATTATCGAACTCATCCCCGCCACCACCATCCCCAAGGACGGCTGGTATGAAATCCAAGTGAGCAGCCGCAACGGCAGCACCACCGTGCAGAGCCTCGACTACCTACTCTTCCAACGCACCACAACGGCCAAAGTGGCAACCAACGACAACTTTATGGCCCCCAGCGTGCACCTGTGGTACAACACCAGCAACACTTCCGCAGGCTGTCCTTCGGGCGAATCGTTCGACGCCATCTACATGGAAGGCATGGTGCCGCCCGACAAACAAATTCTGAGCACCTACGCCATGACCGTGGGCGCCACAGGATGGTACATGGGACAACAGTTGCCCCAGCGCTTCGACGGCGACTACACCCACGTCTGGCACACCGTCATTTTCTCGGCTTGGGACAACGGCGACACCGATGAAGACAAGAATCTGCCCGATTACCTGCGCTCAGGTTCACTCGACAAAGGCAATAGCATAATCATTGAACGCTTCGGCGGCGAAGGCACAGGCACAAAGGCCTATACCACAAGCAAACACTGGTGGACAGCGGGCGAATGGGTGCAATACGTCGTTATGAGCCAACCAGAAGACATTTTCGTGGCCATCAACGACGGAAAAGACACCATTATCTACAACAACACGCTGCTCTCGGCCTGGTACAAACCCGCCAGCGCCACCGAATGGCGCTACATCGCCACCCACCGCATGAGCGGACGCAACTACAACCTCGGCACCGGCGGCCTCTACTCGTTCCTGGAGAACTGGAACGGCTGGGGAGGCAACGTACAGCGCCGCGCCTACTACCGCAACGGCTGCATGCGCTCCATGGCCAGCGGCAAGTGGTATAACTTCAACTCCGCAGGCTACGGACACACCCAAGGCACCGGCGAACGCCACTCGCGCAGCGACTATGGCCACGGCAAAACCGGCGCCACCAACAACGCATTCTATCTCGAAACCGGCGGATTCGGCCTGTTGAAGAACGACAGCGCCAACACATACCCCGTGATGACCGACTACACTTGCGTGGACACCATCAACATCGAAGCTCTCCGCGCCCGTGTCAACAAAGCCATCATCAAGGACAAGAGTACGGAAATCAACGCCCTCGTGGGCTCCCTCTCCACAATAGAAGATTTGAAGGATTTCGCCGAACAGTTGCTTTCGCAGGCCAACAAGTTCAACGGTTATGCCGCCGATGACCTTGAGAACCTGAGAAGCGTCTACGACAACGGCAACGTGACCGACAAGACGGCTCTGAAAAGCGCCATCACCAGCCTCGGGAAAAGTGCCATGCCACTGAAATACTACGCCCTGCAGAACAGGGAACACATCAGTTCCTTCCATGCCTACCTGCTGAGGACCAAGAACGAGTCGCAAGCCGTGGGCGTGGGTCAAGTGGACGGAGAGGAAACCATCTTCATTCCCGAAGCTAACGGTGAAGCCGTCGATGTGACCGACCCGTACCGCAACTGGATGATTCTGCGCATGGAGTTGACCGGAAAGTACTACCTCTACAACATCGGAGCCAAGAAGTTCCTCGACCTCAGCAAGGAATCCATGTTGAGCGACACGCCAGTGGAAGTCTCTCTCTCTCTGTCAAACAATACCTTCTCGTTCAAGCAAGGCAGTAACTTTATGGCAGCCGTCGATGGTGTCATTGAACCTACGACCCGCTCGTCGAACAACTGCTATTTCGAAGTATGCGACAATCTCTTTATGAAACCCGCCGATACCGAGGGCATGGCAAAGCTCAATCTCATCGAGCAATTCCAAAATATCAAGACCACTTTGTCCAACCTCAACAAGCAGCTGGCCATTGAAGAAGGCATCGTAGGCTGCATTACCGACGCCGACGAGCGCGCCAAAGCGGAAGAGTTGTCAAAGACCGAAACGGCCAACCTCACCGTTTCAGAGCTTGAAGAACTGCTCCAGAAGATTGAAAACATTAAATACCAAAAGTTCGAGCCCACTAATACAGCCTACCGTGTCCGCACGCTCGGCACCACGTTCAGTGCCAAGCCTTACCTGACAATTGGGCAGGGCGGACTGGCAAGCATCAGAACCAAATCCACCGCAGCCGACCAGGTCTGGACCTTTGTGCCCTCCGGCAACGGTTACATCATCCAGGCACAGGGCAACGCCTTCAAGTCCATTCCGCTTACGAACTCTGTTGCGATCGGCACAGTGGAGAAGAGCGAAGGCGCCGTCAACTTTGTTGAAAACCGCGACAACTTCAAGTTTGCCTTCGTCGGCAGCCCCAATGCTTCCTATGGCCTTAATGCCAGCAACGCAAGCAACCTGCGCACCGGCATCACCACCGAAGCCAACGCAAAGTGGTATCTCGAAGCCGCCAAAACCATCAGCATTACCACGGACGGCAGCGGACTGGCTCCTCTCAACCTGGACTTCGGCGTAGTATTGCCCAACGGACTGGAGGCTTACACCGCCAACGGCATCACCAAGACCGGTGTGGTAGGACTGGTGAAAGTGGAATCGCTATGTATCCCCGCCGGATCGCCCGTAGTGCTCAAGGGTGACAAAAACACCACCTACGAACTGACCATTGACCTCCTTCAGCAAGGCGAGCCCATCACCAGCCCGGTGTTCCAGGGCAACCTGCTCCCCATGAGCGTGGAAGAAGGCAGCATGTACACCGTGAAGGCCCTCGACGACAACACGGCCGCCATGCAGCCTTTGGCAGCCACCACCCTGCCCGCCAACCAGGTTTACATCCTGAAGGGCGAAGGCATACCTGAAGTGGACCAGCTGACCTTCGACTTCAACGGTCTGGAAGGTATCAGGACGATAGCCACCGGCGCTTCCGAACGCACCCGCTACGACCTGCAGGGACGCCGCGTCACGGAAGCCACACAGGGCATCGTCGTTGAAAAAGGCAAGAAGACGAAGAAATAACCCCCCGACCCCAACTCCGCAAAACGGCCACACGGTTCGTTTTGCAGAAACGGGACTTCAAAAATCCGAAACGGCGTTTCGAAAGTTCGAGACGCCGTTTCTTTTTGCACAAGATTTGACTAAACATGGCCCAAAACTTCGTAACTTTGCATTAAGTAATAAAACTGACAATGGAACGCACACTGAAAGACCGCATGGCCGAAAGCCTGGTGCCGCTCGTGGTGGCCGTGGCCTGCGCCACGCTCTCGTGGGGCGCCGGCCCATACAACGACCCGTGGCACTGGGCCGGACTGGCCGGCACGGTGATCGTGGCCTACGCCATCCACAAGGTGTGCTCGGTCAACAGCGTCATTCCCCTGCGCACCTGGATGACCGCCGCCGTCTTCCTGCTCATGGCCGCCATGTGCACCTTCGCCCAAACGGCAACACCCGCCTTGGCCGGCGCGTTGTGTTACGCGGTGTCGCTCCATTTCCTGTTTCAGAGTTACCAACAATACCATGCCGAGCGCTGGGTCTTCCAGTCGTTCCTCTTTTTAGGAGTGGCGTGTCTCACCTTTCCGCCCCTCTTCCTGCTGGCGCCCGTCTATGTGCTCTCCATGTTCGTACAACTGGGCTCTTTCACGCCGCGCAGCCTGCTGGCGGCGGCATTCGGACTCTTCATCCCGATGGAATTCTACGGAGGATACCTACTGCTGACAGAACAAACGGACACGCTGCTCAGCCTGTGGAACAACCTTGCGGCATTCGACCCTGCCGCCATCTTGGAATGGCCTCTGCAGTTCTCCGTGGCCATAGCTCTCATCAGCCTGCTCTTCATGGTGGCGGCCATTCACTACGCCTACACCAACTATAACGACAAGATTCGCCCGCGCATGCTCATCTATGTACTCATCTCACAAAGCGCCCTGCTCATGGCCCTGCTGCTCTTGCAGCCCAACCACTACAAGGCATTGACGCCCTTCCTGCTCGTCGCCGTGTCGCCCGTCGTGGCGCGCTACTTCGCCGTGGCACAGGGACGCTGGGCTTTGTTCTTCTCCCTGCTCGGCCTGCTGTTGCTCTTGGGCGCCACCGTGTTCAACCTATGGAGTCATTCATTGAATTTCTTGTAACATACGGTTACGCCGGCATGATGGTAGCGGCCTTTTTGGGAGGCAGTTTCATCCCCTTCACCTCTGAAGCGGTGATGACGGCACTCTATCTGACCGGACTCGACATTTGGCAACTGGTCATCTGCGCTTCCATCGGCAATGTCCTGGGCGGAATGTTCAACTACGGCATCGGAAGGCTGGGCAACGACTCTTGGTTCTACCGTAGGCTCCATCTGAGCGAAGATAAACTGGAACGCACCAAGAAACAGATACGTCGCCACGGCGCATGGATGGGCCTGCTGGCGTGGATACCATTTCTGGGCAGCGTCATCACAGTAGCCCTGGGTCTGCTGCGTGTCAATCTCTGGTACTCGACGTTTACCGTAGCCCTGGGCAAAACGGTGCGTTACATTCTTCTAGCCCTACTCTTGCAAGGCATTTAAGTTCTTTCGTATGAAACATACCGTCATTTGTATCATTGTCCTGTGTCTGGCAGTCCTCGGTTCGTGCGGCGACCGTCGCCCCGCAACCGGCCTGCCGTGTGTGGTGGTAAGTATCGAACCGCTGCGCTTCTTTACCCAAAGCATCGCCGGCGACCGCATGGACGTGGTGAGCCTCGTGCCAGAAGGCATCAGCCCCGAAATGTACGAGCCGACACCGCAACAGATGATGATGCTCAGCGATGCAAAGGCGTTCTTCAAAGTGGGACAGCTCGGCTTCGAAACCACCTGGCTGCCCAAAGTGAGCGAAAACGTGCCCGATCTGCCCATAGTGGACACTTCGGAAGGACTCTCCTCCCTCGACATGCGCTCCTCCGTTTTCGACCCCCACACATGGACCTCGCCGCGTCTGGCCACAAGCATATGCCAGACCATCTGCGACGCTCTCTGCGCCATCGACACCGCGGGAACGGCCTACTACCGGCTGCGGCTCGACAGCCTTACCCGACGCATCGCCAACGTGGAGACACAGATACACCAACTGCTGAAAGACCAGCCCTGCCGCACGTTTGTCATCGCCCATCCCGCTCTCACGGAGTTTGCAGCCGACTTCGGACTAAAGCAGCTTAGCATCGAGAAAGACGGCAAAGAGCCCGGAGTACAATGGATGAAGACGCTTGTGACACAATGCCGCCAAGACAGCGTGAAAACGATTCTCGTGCAGCCGGAATTCAACCCCGCCATGGCCTGCACCCTGGCCCGCGAAACGGGAGCTGCCATCGTCACCGTCAACCCGCTCAGCTACGACTGGGAAAACGAAATGCTACACATTGCACAAGCCATAAAGAATGGAAAATAGCCCAATCATCACCCTTAGTCACGTGTACGCTGCCTATGACGGCCGAACCGCGCTCGAAGACGCCACATTGCAAGTGATGGCCGACGACTTTCTAGGCATCATCGGTCCCAACGGCGGGGGTAAGACCACACTGGTGAAGGTCATCCTCGGTCTGCTCAAGCCCGTGGCAGGACAGGTGCAGTTCTGGCGCAACGGCGCGCCCTGCGACAGTCTCCGCACGGGTTATTTGCCGCAGTACAGCACCTTTGACGCCAAGTTCCCCATCACCGTGCGCGAAGTGGTGCTGTCGGGACTCCACAGCCGGCACCGCGTATGGCACCGTTTTACGGCCGACGACCGGAGGAAAGCCGACCAGGCACTGCAACAGATGGAGCTTACCCCGTATGCCGACCGTGCCATCGGTGAACTGAGCGGCGGACAGCGGCAGCGCGTCCTTGTGGCCCGGGCCCTGGTGTGCGACCCCGAGGTGCTCATCCTTGACGAGCCGGCCACTTATATCGACCAGCAGCATCAGGAGCGTCTCTACCAACTGCTGGCCGACATCAACCGGAGTTGTGCCGTCGTACTGGTGAGCCACGATGTGGGGACCGTGATGCGCAACGTCAAAAACATCGCCTGCGTCAACCGTCATGTCCACTACCACGCTGCAGCCGAAGTGACGGGTGAAATCTTGGGCGAGGCCTTCGGCTGTCCTTTCGAGATGGTGGCCCACGGACACGTGCCCCACCGCATCTTGAGCCAGCACGGCGACGAATAAGCGGCCGTGACAGGTTCGAAAACGGATTTGATAACAACGGGAAGCGATATAGCCTGGACTATATCGCTTTCTGTTGTTTATGCTTCGCGACTGTGGCTGCGCGGATGGTGCTCCAGTATTTCTTCGCGCAAGCGGCTGCGGTCGATGTGGGTGTAGATTTCGGTGGTGGCAATGCTCTCGTGGCCCAGCATGGCCTGAATGGCGCGCAGGTCGGCCCCGCCCTCCAGCAGGTGGGTGGCAAAGGAATGGCGCAGCGTGTGGGGGCTGATGTTCTTGTGAATGTCGGCCACGACGGCCAAGTCCTTGATGAGCCGGAACACCATGATGCGCCCGATGTTTTTGACCCGGCGTTTCACGGTGATGAAGACGTAGTCCTCGTACGCCCCGGGGATGTCCCACTGGTTACGGTCGAGGAAGTAGTTCTTCAACTCGTGCACGGCCCTTGCCGAAATGGGCACCAGGCGTTCCTTGCTGCCCTTGCCGAGTATACGCAGGAAGCCTTCGTCGAGGTAGAGGTTGCTCATCTTCAGGTCGCACAGTTCGCTGACGCGCAGACCGCAGCTGTAGAGCACCTCGAGGATGGCGCGGTTGCGGTGTCCCTCGCGCTTGCTCAGATCCACGGCACCGATGAGGCGGTCCACCTCGGCCACCGTGAGCACTTCGGGCAGGTGAACACCCAGTTTGGGCGTCTCGAGCAACTTGGCCGGGTCGTGGTCCGTCTGGCCGTGCATGAGCATGAAGTGGTAAAACGCCCGCACCCCGCTCACGATGCGGGCCTGCGACCTCGCCTCCACCCCGATGTCGTGCAGACCCGCGGCAAAGCCTCGGAGCAGTTCGGTGTCGGCCTGCCACGGCGTCACGCCTGCACCTTCCAGATAATGGAGCAACTTCTCCACGTCCCTCAGGTAAGCGTCGAGGGTGTTGCGCGACAAGGAGCGCTCCAGCAGCAGGTAGGAGCGGAATTGCTTCACCAGCGACGCCACTTCCTCGCGCTGCACGTCGGTCCACGCAGATGTCGGTGATTCGGCTGTCATAGGCAACAAAATTACAAAGAAAAAAGTTTTTTCCGCAAAAAGACAGCAAAAAACCGCCCCGCACTTGGCCAAGCCGAAAATTTTGACTACATTCGCAGAACAATAAAACATCAACCCGTTCCGTCCGCGCGACGGGACACAAAAACAAGGAGGTTTTATGGAACTAAGAATTCAAGCCATTCATTTCGATGCAACCGAAAAGTTGCAGGCATTTATCGAAAAGAAAATGCAGCGCTTTGCCAAGCGCAACGAAGACGTGACGAAAGTGGAATTTACGCTCAAAGTAGTAAAGCCCGAAACCAACCTCAACAAGCAGGTCAGCGTGCAGGTGAGCCTGCCTGGCGAAACGCTCTACGCCGAAAAGACATGCGACACCTTCGAGGACGCCGTGCTACAATGCATTGAGTCGCTCGACCGTCCGCTCGAAAAATACAAGGAAAAACGCAGATAAACGTTTTTACGCGGCATGTCGCAGGAGCCGGCCTCTGTGGGGCCGGCTCCTGCCGTTTTACGGGAAGCCTCACGACAGATTTGTCAAAACGGCAACGCCAAAGCCCGCGAAGTTGCTGAATACGCAACTAAAGCGTGTAGAAAAAACGCCCTCATAATCAACACGTCAGAAAAAACCAAACAAAGGCGGCGCCTCAATCTTCCGAAACGCCGCTTCTGCGGCCCGAAGCCCCACTTCGATAAACCGAAATCAGACCACCGCGTTAACAGATTAACATTTCAGCGTTAAAAGCGTTAACGCACGGGGAATACGGCACCGGCCGCAGAGAAATCGGGGGCGAAAGACACCTCTGTCAATTATTTGTTGTATTTTTGCATCAGAAATCAATACATTACAGCGATGAAGATTCAAATCATCAACGGTCCCAACCTCAATCTGCTGGGACAACGCGAACCGGACATCTACGGCCAACGCACGTTCGACACCTATGTGGAAGAACTGCGCCGGACGTTCCCCGACGTGACCATAGACTGCTTCCAGAGCAACTGCGAAGGCGCGCTCATCGACAAAATCCATGAGGCAGGCTTCGCGTGCGACGGCATCGTGCTCAACGCCGGAGCCTACACCCACACCAGCATCGCCCTGCTCGACGCCGTCAAGGCCGTGAAGGCACCCGTGGTGGAAGTGCACATCTCCAACGTCCACTGCCGCGAACCCTTCCGCCGACAGTCGATGATAGCCCCGGCCTGCCGCGGCGTCATCTGCGGCTTCG
>JAEEGI010027751.1_pt1 | contig 10815 bp, 6 predicted proteins | sample 8958751 | NCBI WGS metagenome assembly JAEEGI01 (sample SAMN16246545, study PRJNA631951) | gut metagenome | biome: gut microbiome; feature: rumen; material: KS-attached | host: Bos | place: Iran: Karaj | collected 2018-10 | reverse complement strand
ATTTTCGGCGAAGCAGGGAAAGCTTCTTCTCTGCCATGGAAACAATGAAAAAGCGGCGCCTGTGAACAAAGCGGTGAAAATCCTGAGTTATATTAACCCGATACTTCTTTTGCTTGAACGTTTTAATCATCCGTTTTTAAGCTTGGATACGGAGTTTTACGCTTATGAAGATGAAGAATGTACCGTTGCAATAACTTGTGAAAGCGCTCTGGATCAGGTGAAGGATTTTTTGACAGAGAATCCGAGTGAAACCGTTATAATCACCGCAAAAAAAGAAAACGGTGAAACAGAAGCGTTTTTAAAACTCTTCAAAGAGCAAATACAAAAGCTGCAAACAGAAATCAATCCTTCCACCCAAAAAGAATATCTATATACCGAAAACGGCAGGGGCGTCTATACGAAAATGCCCACTCTTTCGGAAGTGAGAGGACAAATCCTTCTCATGACCCCTTTTTACGAGGAGCTTCAGGCCGGCGATACGCTGGACGCCAAAAACAGAGCGGGACAAACCGACTATATGGGCATGACATTCCGTTATGAAAACCACTGGAGTGCCGCGGCAAACAGAAAAGTACGTTATATAGAAAGCTTTATTGAAAACTACTCAACCGAAATGAGCAAGGATCCCGAAAAGCACTTAGCGTATGCCAATGTGCTGAAAACCAACGCCAGCGCAGTTTTAAGACAAACTCCTTATGAAATTGCGCAGAAGGTCAGCGAAAAACTTTATGCGCAAAACAAGCTTATCAAAGGGCGGTATTACGGCTGGATCATGGGGGACTTTATGTGCGAAGACATTTGCAGCGAAATATGGCAGACAAATTATTTTATATTTGATGAATGAGAAGAGTTGAGTATGGCAAAAACGGCGGCATGGATTCGGCGTGCGCATCGGCAGTTATGCGTTGAAACCATGATGATTATGGACATTTTACAGTTTTTGATATAGTAATGAATATGATCAAAGGAGATTTTTAAAATGAAAAAAACAACGAAAAAGATGATCGTTTTGCTGGTTGCTGTTGCCGCGCTTCTCTCTATGGCAGCCTGCGGCGGCGAAGCAGGCAAGAAGGACGCATCCGTGATGCAGGGCATCTTTGACAAGCTGACGGCAAACGCGGACTATGCTGAATGGAAGTCCAGCTTCAGCGCTACAACGTTTGAAGAAAAGCTGGACGGCGACAGCATTGTCTGTTCCGCAACGGGCGAGGAGGGCATGAACGGGACATTTACGTTTACGCTCGACGGCGATTACATCGTCAACACGACCGACGAGGGGGATTACTCCGCCTATGCAATTATGATGTATCTGAAAGAAGCCGTTGCCGATTACTACGGCATGAACAATATGCTCATGACCGGGTATATCGCGGGTCTGGAGAGCGCCGGGCTGGAAAACAAATACTTATACACAGAAACCGCGGACGGCAAATCCACAACCAGACTCTATGCCGCCGGGAAGTGGAAAATGGAGGGCCTGGACGAGATGAACGTCGACGAGAAGGGGCTGGAGTACTGCGATGTGCTCGGAGAAAATCCGAATTCCTTCTACATCAACGCCGGCAGGATTACCGCAGCGTCGATCGGCAGCGCGGATGATCTGGATCTGATGGTCGGTGAGTACGGTGAAAACACAGAGAAGACGCTGAATGCGATTCTCGCTATCGTCCGTAAACAGCAGCCGAACGGACACGAGACGTTTGAAAAGGAATTTACCGAGCTCAAGGAAACCTCCGGCGACGGCTACGTTGTTTACTTTGGTATTCCGGAAGAAGTCACAGTCAATCATGAATATAAAGCCGCGGAAGGGTACAGCTATGTTACGGTCGTTTTTTCCGCAGACGCGGAAACGGCAGGCGGGGATGACGGGCAGAACCCGGTGATGAATTTTGCCGGCACCTATCAATCCGGCAGATGCAGTTTAACCATCACGCCAGACGGCAAAGACGGTGCGACGATCACCGCGACATGGGGCAACAGCGCGGACTGCGCGTCCAAATGGATCATGCACGCCGTTTTTGACCCTGACACACTGCGCTTGACCTACGCAGACAGCACGAAGACAACGTCAACGTATGACGAGAACGGCAATGTGGTCAGCCAGACGGTCGATTACACAGACGGTTCCGGCCGCTTGCAACTGTTCGGCGACGGCACGCTGCGCTGGGAAGACGAGAACGAAGCGGACAGTCTTGTCGGCATGACTTTCTCGGCAAACTGATTGTTTGATATGCGAAAGGAATGGTAATCGAATGAAACAAATACAAAAATGGTTTGCACTGTTCTGTGCAGTGCTCATGATAATGGCTGTGATGCCGATGGCTTTTGCGGCGCAGTCCGATGTAATTGCCACCGGTACCGGCGGCGAAGGGATCACCTGGACGCTGACCGAGGGCGGTGTACTGACCGTCAGCGGAAACGGCCCGATCGTGGACGAGGTCAAGGTTGAGGTCGACGAAGACGGCAATGAATCCAGCGAAATGATTGACTGCATCGGCTGGCAGCTCGACCGTGTATGGGAAGAACGAACAAAGGATATGGACGCAGCAGAAGCGGCGCGTGCCCGGTTCGATTTGGTAAAGAAGCTGGTCATTGAGGAGGGTATCACCGAAATTCCTTATGATGAGTTCAGTGAGCTCTATCCCCGCAGCATTACGCTGCCGTCCACGCTGACGCGCCTCGGTTACAGCGCAGTCAATGCGAGCTTTGCTGAAACGCTGACCGTGAACAGCAAAGAGCTTGTCGTGACCGGCGGTGTTGTGGCAGCAGGACATCGAAAAGACATAGCAGGCTACGCATCGATCGATGAAGCAATCGCTGCAAAGATTACCCATGAAGCGCAAATGGCGGAGATGGAAAAGAAGATGTATGCGGTCTATGACCTCGGTGCCGCGTATGCGCTGCAGAACGGCATCGAGGATGAACTGACCGAAGAGATGTTTTTTGCCGATTTCAATACACTGCACGGAACAGACTTTACTGATTTGGAAGCCTGTATCGCATACTGCATCGAACGGATCAACGCGGATTTCGGCACGCGGTATACAAAAGCCGAGGATGTATACACCATCGTTCCCGGAGAAGACGGCAGCTATACGGAGCGGAATGCGCAGCTTGATACGATCATTACTGAAATGTATGAATCCGCAGACATTGAACCTGCCTTGTCCCGTGTCTACCTCGGCGAGGGAGGCGAAGAAGATGTGATCGCATATGCCTGGACGACCGTATGCGCACCCTCCGGAAGCGGCGCAGAAGAGGCGGCGGCGATCAGCGGTGTACCTTTTAAGGCGACGACTGAACCGGAGAAACCGGATAATTCGTTCCTTGGCAGAGTCAAGCGTTTCTTTGGCAAAATCAAGACCCTTGTGATGCGGCTGATCAACTGGATCAAGTTCGGCTTGGCGATTTTGAAAAAATAAACTGTTTGTTAGGAAGGAAGCGAGGAACCCATATGGCAAAAGCAATGAAAAAAGTGATTTCCGTGCTTCTTGCGCTCGTGCTTGTAGTAGGCACCTTTGCAGGCTGCGGAAAATCAGAAAAAGAAGAAAAACCGGCAATTACCGCAACAGAGGTCAAATTCTCAAAGAGCGGCAACTATGTTACAACTGTTTCATCGGATGATATTGATCTTTCGGGTGTTACCGCCGATAATATTGAGATCGGCTACAAAACTCCCGAGGATGAAATCAAAACCGAAGAAGACGGCTCAGCTTCGCTGACCGGAAACAAAGTCAGTATCAAATCGGAGATCGAAAATGTGAAGCATAATTCAGACGGCAGTTTGGATATATCATTTGCGTTTGACGCTATGACCGACTATGTTCCCTCAGACTACGATGTTGTCTTTACGGAGCTCGGCGCTTCTGCTTCGGTTCCGGTTGAGTATCCGGAAATCTCTGTTACTCCGGATATCGATTCGATAGTAGCGGCGGATAAAGAAACGAAGATCACCCTTACGGTCGAAGGCAGCGAGTTTGAGGATAATATCGGGGAAGAAGATATTATGCTCGAAGATGCTTTTGCCGAAATGGATGTTGAATCCGTTTCCGCCAAAGGTAAAAACATCACTTTACTGCTCAAGGGTAAGCCCGTACGCAATGAAGCCGGTGTTTATCAGTGGGGTACCGTCAGCGTTTTACCCGACGCTCTCAAAGACGGCTATACAAATGTCTCCGCTCAGATAGATATCGAGCCCGAATATACGGGATTTGACAGCAGCACATTAAAATTCAGTGACGGCAAAATCACGGCTGATTTAGCGGTCCGCGGCTCTGTTGACGCGAATGAACTAACAGCCGAAAATATTGTCATAGACGGCGTTTCGGTCGAGTCTGTTGAGAAAAAGGGAGATGATACCGTCACTCTCACGCTCAAGGCAGATGAAATTAAAAGCGTAAACGATTTCGCCGGCCTTATCAACGGCAAATCAATAAAACTCGGCGGCAGCGAGGCGGAGATTTCTCTTCCTCAGGCAGATTTTTATCCGGTTTTTGACTATGTTGAAAATGACGGTGACAATCTGAAACTGACCCTCAAGCTCTATGCGCTCGGCGGCGAATTTGACAAGAAGCTCGGCGCAGATGATTTCAGCTTTGCCGATGATTTTGACGGAGCAAAGGTCGAATCCGTAAAGCTTGACAGCGAAATAGTTGCAACGGCAGTTATTTCCGTGCCCGCAAACGGTCAGAGCAGCGACAATTTCAATATGAACGGTACAGTTAAGCTTGCCGCCGGCTCGCTGATAAACGGCTGGGGCGAAGCGACTGCTGCCGAATGTTTGAACAGCCGTGATTACTCCCAGGAGTCTCTCGGCAGAGAAGTTACTCTTAACACCGAAACCCTGCTTGAAATTCAAAAATATACAGAGGGGGTCAATACCACATTCGGAAAGATATGCCATTGGGGCGGTGTTGCAGGTCAGGTCTATTCTATCGCCAAAAGCGTTCTTGAAGCAACGGGGATTGTTGAATCCGAACATGCCGAGGTTATGCGGACGCTCAACGAGATTAACGGCAAGCTTGATAATGTGCTTGTCGGCATTTCGGAGATCAAAGAAGCTATATCCAAAAATCTTGCGGCAACACTCAAGAGCAGAGTTGATGACTATACAAAGACAATGAATGATATGAACACATTGCTTAAAAACATCAACAACATCTATGCCCGCGCAAGAAATGATATCAAAAAAGAATATCCGCAATATGCCGAAATCGACTGGGATAATATGACTGATAAAGAAGCTGCCGAATACAACAGCGTTCTTAATAAATTTATTCTCAGCAAATCCACGGATGTTTTGGATAACAACTACTACGGCTTTGCCTCCAAGGTTGATACTCAGCTTTATACTCTGTATAATCACGCCGTCAATATGATTAACAGCAAGGGGGATGACAACCCGTTCTATTTGTTTGATGAAGCCTGCGCAAATACATACAGCTTTGATACGGAGGCTTATGAATTCCGCCTGGCTCAGAGAGTTTTTGCGGAAACCCTGCTTGTCAAGGTTATTGCCGCATTTGCAGTCAGATATGATGCAGCAAATGATCCCGACAATGCAAACTTCAGTGGCATCATTGAGAGCTTTAACGCAGCCTTAAAAAATATTGACGCTTATTCCGATGTCGGCAACCCCGCGAGCAAGATAGACGCTGTTCCGAGACTTGAAGAGGTTGAGAAAGACGCCTCTTACATCAGCGATGTAAAATTAGCGGGTGATATGAAGAGCGCCGAAGCCGCAAAGAAGTATCTGACTGATGAAGGCTATACCGTGCTTGATAAAAACTTTAACGAAGGTGCGGGCGGATGCTATATCTATCTCGGCTATAAGGTTACGGATAATTATGCCGACGCAATAAAGGATTTCAAATTCTCCGCAGGAGAATCTCCGTTTGAAAATATGACTTCATATTTTCAGGGCAATAAAATAACTTATTATCCTATTCCTTACACCGGTGATGCGACCTTTATCGCCGGCAAAGGAAGCTTTAATGCGGGTGTAGATGTTGAAAGCTACAAAAAAGCTCACCCTTATGCAACTGTTTTTGATACGTTTATGTATTATACCAAAGAAGAGACGGGCGATAAAAAAGCTGTTGTCAATCTGTTCACCGATGACACATATCAGGGCCATGAAAACAGCTGCCCGATGGAAATGAATTTGTATGGCAGCGAATATATCCGACTGATTTATGACCGCGCGGCAAAACCGGGAAAGATCAAAGTCCAACTGCCCAAGGGCAAAGACCCCAATTATTATCCCTTCAGTTATATATTAGGCAAAAAGATCGCTATAGCGAGCAGCAATAATAATCCCGATTTTTATTATTTACATTCGGGTAACTGCTGCACCTACGTTGACGGAGGCAGTTACATCAATCTTTCGGATGAAATGATGAATGCCTTCAGGATAAGATGCGGCGGCGTTTCCGCAAAGCAGGTCATGCTTAATGCCGGTATCAATATCTCAAATCCCATTATGATGAAATGCAATATGGAAAAGAAAACATATTATGTGAAGCAGGGCGAATATTATAATTATTATGAGGTCAAGGGCGATATGTTTGATATTGATACAGGCTCGATCAAAAAAGATGTCGTCTTTGCGAGAATGAGAGAAAGCAAGGATCCCACAGGAGTGGATAATTACATTAATAAGAGACTTCAGGAAACGACCAATCTTATGCTTTATTGAATCGTGACCTAAAAAACCGAAATGCGTTACCCGCCGCAGGCGAAACCTGCGGCGGGCTGATTTTTATTTGTTATCTGAGAGATATTTCCAAATCAAACGGCTCGATGTTTATTACATCCGCCGCGGGTGTTCTGTCCGGCAGAGGATTTTTAAGAAGCTCATCGTAGGTGTATTTCATTTTCATCGTTGCCATATCGGAATAATAAACATTTCCGAAAATATCCGTTGCAAAGAATACATACTGATATTCGCTTCCGTCCAGCGGTATTTCGGTAATATCTTTGTCAAAAACAATCTCTCCGCATTCAAACTCATCGCCGTAAACATCCTGTATTCTTCCGTCTTTGATTATTTTTTCGGTGAGCAGTCTGATCCTTACATCTGCATTGATATCATAGGTCGTATTATCGGGTATGCCGTTCTCATCCGGACCTTTACGGATATCAGGACCGACATAATAACCGTTATTAAACTCGTTTTCATCCCATACGAATCCGTAATGCAGTGAGGCACGGTCAACATCCTTAAACGGTTCTTTGTCATAATTGATTTTAACGGGCGTTTCAAAGGCAAGAAAATCATTTGAGTTGCTGAGAGCCGAGCAATACATCCGGTGCCCCTTAAACGCGAGAGTAACGCCTCTGAAATTGCTCTTGAACACCATATTCTCATAATCTTTATCGATATCGTTATTGGTGCAGAGAATATGGCGCGTGCCGTCGCTGTCGGTTTTCATCAGCATAAAATCAATGGCAGAAAGGTAGGCATAGCTTTCTTTTGTAAGAGATACGGAAAAGGCGCCGCTTTCGCTTATGCTGCCTTTGTCGGTAAATTCAATCGGAACATCGGGGACGTTTAAGAAATGGTTTTTGAGGAATCTGCCGTATTCCTCGCTGACGCTGAGCGATACATAGTCTTCAATTTCCCGTTCGTTAAATGTTATGGGATAGTAGAAGGAAACACCTTCGTTGCTGCGGCTGCCGCTGTTTACCATATAAGGAACCGCTTGGTTAATCGCACTCATCAGATCCACCATGGATAAGCCCTCATCCCATGCCAGGTCAAAAAAATTCACCAGGTCTACCATGTTTGAGCTGTCATCAAAGGGGTTATCCAGGCCGAACTTCTCGCACCTTTTCGCGGCGGCAGTCAGACGGGTGAAAAAGTTCTCGGTTTCTGCCGTTTTATTCAGAAATGCGGAGCATTCATTAAACTGTTTCACGAGCTCGTCGGCATTTGACAGGTTAATCAAAGACAGCGTTGAATAAGTATCCTTGCCTGTGCTTTTGCATTTGTCCATAAAACTGTCGCAGATTTTTTTGCCGATTTCTTCATTTGATTTATCCGAAGCGAACGCCTCGCACATTGCCTTGTAATCCATGCCGCCGGCAGGGATGATTTCCTCGGAAGCAATCATATAATCCGAGTAATCACTCATTACGGAAACCACCTCAATTGTTGCCATCAGGCAGGCGTCAAAGGTGATAAAATCAAATTTGTCTTTATGCTTTGCAGAATCGAGCGCGTCTTTCAATTCTCTCAGCGACAGGGAGTCAAAAGAATAATTTTCATCAAAGCATACACCCTTTGCCGACCCGCCGCCGTGATCCCAAAGCACAAGCATATTGTGCCCGGAGGGATATTTTTCCAATCCCCATTTTAAGAAATCACCGAGTGTTTCGCTGTCACCCATATTGCCGTTTGGCAGGGATTCGATCAGATTGAGACTTCCGTTTTTAATTTCATAACGCTGAAGAGCGTTGTTATCTATATCGTGAGAGCGCCATGTTGCGGCGCCGCCGGTCTCAATAACTATATTCACATCGTCACCGACTGATGCCGTGAGCAGTTCATCAATGTTTTTCCCGGCTAGCCCCTGCTTTGTTTCGAGATTGGAGCCGCACATATAGATAAATAATGTTTTACTGTTTTTCTTTATATTTACGCAGCCGCAAAAAATTGCCAGCGGCAGCAAAGCTATCAAAAAAACAGAAAGAGCTCTGCGCATTTCTTTTTTCTCCTGTTGATTTTTACAGCCCGGCTGTAAAACTTTTATATGCATATTCTTTTTCCTTTTTATTGTTTCTTTGAATTATTTTAACAAACCATACTCGTTAAGTATTGAAATTATTATCTTATCACGAAACGGATTATATTCGGAATCTGCATAATCCAAACCTAACAGTTCTGATGTAATAGACCACGCAAGATTATTCTCATAAGGTTGATCAAACGGATTACACCGGTAGTTAATCAATGCAACTATTTTATCGGAATCAAGCCTATATTTTTCACGATCTATGTACCAGAATACCTGCGCAATAGCATTATAGTCTTCAGGTTTTCTTTCCTCAACCAATAAACTGATTAAAGCGTTTTGAACCTCATCCCACTCATACTCTTTGACAATAAAATTACAAATCAGCTCGGCACGATTGATATCAAGTATATCGTTATCGTCTATATCCAGTTTCAGAATTTCATTTATCCGTTCTTTAATTTCATTCATAAAATCATCTCCATATTATCGGGGCAGGATGTATCATATTGAGTCATTTTCAATGACGGAAGCTTCATTGTTTTAACAATGTTGGTGCAGGGGTCCGGGGATACTTTTTTCCTCGGCAAGCGCCGGTGATATATACCGAGGCATTGCTTGCTGAAGGCAGTATTTACAAAATCATCCTGACCCCTGAAGATTACCTTTACAAAAAAGCTCATTGATTTATCAATGATGTGTGAGGGGCTTGGGGAAACTTTTCACCAACAAGTGGCGATTGTGGGAACAGATGCCTTGCTTGCCAGGGATCGTTCCGGCATGCAAGAGCACAATCAATTTATTGATTGTATATACAATTGCCTTGCTTGCCAGGGATGGTCATACAAAAATCGCCCTGCCCCGGAAACACAAACATTTCAAAAATATGGTTTACTGAATAATTATATATTGTAAGCTTTACGCCACCTTGTAATGAATATAAGCATATTCATATCAGTCTGACGATTATTCAACAATTATCCATTTACCATTCCGCTTGCCGCCTTCTCGTTTGATAAGGCCTTTTTCCTGCATGGCAACGGTTCTGGTTTTAACGGTTCTCTCTGATTTGCCGATTCTGGCCGCCAATTCTTTTTGAGTAATATCAGGGCATTCTCTGATTATGTCCAATATTGCTGCTTCTTCTAAAGTGCAATTGTTGCACTTTGGACTACCGGATTTTGCACTTTGGGCTTCAGTAGCCTTGTCATAATCAATATGAGCATACCTGTTTTTCAGTTCATTGTTACCGCCAAGCAGAAGATTCTCAAAGAATCTATCAAGGAATTCAGTAGTTGCCGTTATACCCTTTGCAACATTGTTGTAGTTAGCACGAACAAGCGCATTTCTGAAATACCATGAGTTATTCTCAAAAGCGTCATTTGATATTTCAAATCCAAAAGTTTTCAGGTATTTAATTACAAACACTGCAGTTGTGCGGGTATTACCCTCGCCGAAAGGATGTATCTGCCAGATTCCCGATGCAAATTTTGAAATGTGTTTAACGGCATCGGAAGCAGAAAGATTATCATACGAAAACTCTTTTTCTGTCTTGAAATCGTATTCAAGAGTAGGAATTATGCTCTGATAAGCTGCATAGGTCACAGTATCGCCGCCGAGCACCCATTCATTCTTTGTGATGTTGTAATCACGGTATTTGCCGGCATGATCAAAAACTCCGGTAAACAGGCGGCGGTGAATCTCTTTCAGTTCTGCGGGTGAAAAATTGAATGTTTTTTCACCGAGAATAGCGGCAATACGTGATGATACAATATCACCTTCTTCAGTTTCCGCTTCTTTTTCTTTTCTCTTGTCACGCTGCTTATAATAACTGCTGATTCGGTTCTGAGCGTCGGCAATTGTGATTTTACCTTCAATATGCTCTTTGGCGGTATCAATCAGGTAATTTGAAGTTTTCAGGTTATCAACCGCCTGGAGACCAATAGCGGTCTTCCACGCTATGCTTTTTTGTGCCTTGTCCGGCTCGCCTTGCTTAATATATTCATCCAGCTCATATAAGCGATTATCATCAGCCATTTCTATCACCTCTCATAAAATTGGCAATATTTACCCATATTAT
>JAEEGI010027745.1_pt1 | contig 10817 bp, 6 predicted proteins | sample 8958751 | NCBI WGS metagenome assembly JAEEGI01 (sample SAMN16246545, study PRJNA631951) | gut metagenome | biome: gut microbiome; feature: rumen; material: KS-attached | host: Bos | place: Iran: Karaj | collected 2018-10 | reverse complement strand
CAGGCGGATGGCGACGTTCGGTTCCGGCTTCACGAATTTCGGCGGCTTGCGCGTGTACTGATACGCCAACGTGTCGATGATCTTCTCCGGATACTGCTTGGCGACTTCACGGGCGATGGCGTTCACGAAGTGCAGCAACGGTCCCATCTGGCTTTCTTCCTTCTCCGCCAAGGCTTTGCACTTCGGGCATGTGCAGTAGTTGTGCCAGTCGTTCTGCGACACGCTGATGATGGCCGCGCGCGGCGACTCCTTGCACCATTTTAAGACGGTCTCCGTCGCGATTTTCAGCACGTCGGGATTCGTCAGGCAGAGCTGCGAATGATCGACGACGCGGTGGCCGTTGATCTCGGAATAATATTCCGGATGCTTCGCGCCGTAGACGGCCGGCGGCACCAGCGCGTTGAACGTGTGGACGAAGCCGCGATAATGGATATTGCCGCCCCATTCGTCGGAATCGGGAATATAAGCGCCATTGTATTTGTTGCGGACGCTGAAGGGCAACGGGCGGGAGCACGGATAATCCGTCGCACGGCCTTCCAGTGGCGGCACATAGACCTTCTTGAAGGTCTTGAACGAATAGCTTCCCTTCTTCGGGATCACGATGCAGTCCGCCGTGAACCAGCGGCAGCCGAGATTCTCCTCAAGGAACGTATAGACAGCGTACAGGACGCCGCGACGGCCGCCTGCCAGCACGGCCGCCTGTTTGTTCACTTCCATATGGATGCCTTCCAGGCCGAGTTTCGCGTAATCCACGTCGAAACCGTAGTCGCCCAATGCGCCGTTACGACCGATGAAAATCGGATAACGGCCGTCGGCGACATCGTTCACGATGTCCAGACTGATGCCTGTCATTTGTTCAATATGATCCACAAAATCTTCCGCCGCATGTTTTTCCGGCAGCGTCGGCTCCAACGGCAGGACGACAGCCATCGTGTCCGCGGCCAGTTTCACGCCGCCTAGAGTGATTTTGCATTTGCCCAGATTGGCCTTGCTTTCGGCCAATGCCGCTTCTTCCTCTTCCAGTTTCTTCTCAAGCTTCATGACAGCCTCCTTGACTTCAGCGTTTTCCTTTTGCTTGTCCGACACACGTCCCAACGCGGCGCGCTTCGCCTCAAGCAGCCGTGTCTTGCCCGCAATGCTCAATGCCTGCCCCTTCTTTCCGACATAATCCATCGCACGGACGACATATTCATTCGGATTGGAGACAATGGCCCACAGGCAGATATTGTACTGCTCTTCCGGCGTGAACTTGGACAGCAGTTCCGGAATGCGGAGCTTGGCGTCCGGCCAGCGGAGCGCTTCGTTGCGGATCATTTCCTGCGTGTTCCGCCGGATATCGTCCTTGTCCGTATAGGCCTTCGCCAGAATGCAGGCGATGTCCGCGCGGGCATGCTTGTCCGTCGTCGTCTCGCGCAGTTTGATGACATTGACGTAATCCTTCTTGTTCAGATAGTAACGCGCAAGCAACTGGCTTTCGACTGGCGTCAATTCCGCCTTCGCCTGCAACGCCTTGATGTGGTCGGCCCCGCTCTGCACCATCACGATATGCAAGTCCTTGATGGCCATTTCAGAATTCTTCGCGTTGGACAGCACCAGCGGCGTGAAATCCGCTCTTTCGACGGGCACGCAGATCTCCGTCGAAAAATCGCGCCATTCATTCACCACGCCGACGCTGACAGCATGCCAGAAATGCCATCCGAACGAATCCCAACCATAGCTGACGAGCGCCGTTCCAGTGCCGTTGATGGGCACGTTGCCCTTCACCTTCGCCGTGACTTTGTAAACGGCGAACGGCTCGACTTTCAGCGCCTTCTTGCCTGCCTCCTGATAATAGACTGGATTCGCCATCTTGTGTTCAAGAACTGCGTCACCCTGCGGGGCGCCGCCCTGCTCTTTCCACAAATCCGTCTGCGCCATCGCGCAACATGCCGCCATCAGGCAGCAGAATGTCAGCAATCGTCTTGTCTTTCTCATCTTCTTTCCTTTGTTTTTGGGTGGATTATACCTAATAAATCAAATGACTTTCAAAATGGTTCGAGCGAGCGCGGCGCCGAACGCCTTCGCGGCCGCCGCGTCAACCGTCAGATCACGCAGATTCGCGAACGGAATCTCGATCGACTGCGCGGCTGGTTTCCATGGAAGGCCCGCCGCCCACATGACCATCGTCTTGCCCTGCGTGTAGTTCGCGGACGTGTTCCACGACACGCCGAACGGCATGTCGTCGCTCGAATGATGCGGAAAACTCGCGGGCGATTCCTGCTCCAAAACGGTCGAAAACGCCGTGATGCCGGCCTGGATCCGCGGATTTTCCTGTCCGACGAAATACGTGTAGATATCCGTCGGCCCGCGCAGCCATGGGCAGTGCATATCAAACAGCAGCACAGGCTTGACACGATACGCCAGTGCCATGATCGCCTTGACTTCCGGATAGATCGCGTTCGCCCCGTAGTCCCGCGCATGGTCGTGCGGCTTGCGGTTCTTCCCCTGGTCGCCGTCCTCCACGCCATCCTTGTCGGCGAACGGCACGGCGTAGAACGTATATTCCTTATATTTAAAAGGATTCGCCGCGACCTCCCGCAGCATCCCTTCCAGAGAATGCGTCGCCATCGACTCCTGGCAGTGGTGGCGCGTCGTCACCAAAATCGCTTTCGGACCATTCCCCCATGTCAGCAGTTCGACGGAACGTCCTTTCCGCGAACGGCATAGCTCCTCGCAATGGAACGTCCCCTCCGGCATGGACGCCATGAACGCATCCCAGTCCGACTGCATGTACGGAACGCACACGCAGAACCACACTTCACCCGCCGTCGCCGCATGGTGGCGGAACGTCTCCGCCTTCTTGTCCGCTTCGCTGACGCCGCCCCACGTCCATGTCTTTCCTTTATCGACGCTCACGGCCGCGCCGCGGTTGCCGATGGACGCGCCTTCCAGAAATGTGAAGGCATAATCCCCCGGCTCGTCGAACTCCGCCCGGAACTTCCAGTAGAACCAGTTTCCGGCGGTATCGCGCAACTCACGCTTCAGCAAGGCATTGTGACCGTCTATCTGCTGGACGATCACATTGCCTCCAGGCAATTGATTGTCAATTCTCATGAGTATACCCTATTTCATATGACTTTTCATGACTTTTCATGAAATATAGCCGTCTTCCGCGTCTTTTGAAATCTTTTTCGCAATATTTTATTTTTGTCTATGCGCAGTTGCCGAATCTTGTTTGGAAAGTAAATTAAGAGAACCATTGCATTTTCATCAAAAAACAAACAATAAACGAAAGGAGAACGACATGTCGCAATTCCAGACAACCAGCAGCCAGTCATGGTTCAGCCGTATCGGCGGCGCCATCAAAGGCATCTTCATCGGCCTCATCATTTTCGTCATCGGTTTTCCGGTCCTTTGGATGAATGAAGGTGACGCCGTTCGCAACACCAACGCGCTCAATGAATTGACCAAAGTCACCATCGATGTCGGCAAACCGGAGATCAAGCCGGAGAACGAAGGCAAGCCAGTCTTCATGACCGGTCCGGCCGCGACGCAGGACGTTCTGACGGATTCCGTCTTCGGCATTTCCGAAAACGCCATCCGCCTGGAGCGCGAAGTCCAGATCTACCAGTATGTCGAGCACGAGCATTCCGAGACGAAAAAGAAGATGGGCGGCGGCACGGAAACCGTCACGACCTACACGTACGAGCCCGCATGGGTCGACGCCGCCATCGATTCCAACACCTTCGCCGATCCGGAAGCGCGGAACAAATGCCGCAACGTCGGCATCATGCGCTTCCAGGATGACGAACTGATGGCCACCAACGTCTCCTTCGGCGCCTTCAAATTCGGTCCTGAAATCATCTCGAAGATCGGCGGGCGTGAATCCTACAAACTCGCTCCGGACTTCCAGCTGCCGCCGCAGATGAAAGCCCTCGGCGCGCGCATCGAAGGCGAATACGTCGTCGTCCCCTACACCGCTCCCGCCACAGTCACCGCGAACGCCGTCAACCAAGCCGTCAACGCCGTCGCCGGAAACGGCGACCCGAACGCCGCCGGCCAGGCCGTCGCCAACGCCGTCAACAACGTCGTCCAGCAGCCTGTCACGCAGATCGGTGACCTGCGCGTCAAATTCACCATCTCCAAACCGCATGACGTCAGCCTCATCGCCGTCCAGAAAGGCGACACGTTCACCGACTACAAGGCGAAGAACGGCAAGACGCAGTTCCTCTTCCGTGACGGCACGCATACCGCCGAAGATCTCTTCGCGGCCAAAGCCGCCAGCAACAAGATGAAACGGTGGCTCTTCCGCGTCATCGGCTTCATGCTGATGTACATCGGCATGGGCATGGTCTTCCGCCCGCTGTCCGTCTTGGCGGACGTCATCCCGTTCCTCGGCACGATCGTCGGGAAGGGCACGAGCTTCGTGGCCTTCATCATCGCGGCCATTTGTTCTTTGGTGACAATCGCCATCGCCTGGATCGCCTACCGCCCCATCCTCGGCATCTCGCTACTGGTCTTGGCTGGCGTCTGCGTCTATCTCTTCATCTCCAAGAAGAAAGCCGCGGCCGCAGCCACGCAGGCCTGATCGCCATTTGATAAATTCCTAACGCAAACGCCCACCGCTCCATTTCGGAACGGCGGGCGTGTTGTTTTAGTGGTTAGTGGGTAGCCAGTGGTTCCAGAATATCCAGAACCTCCAATCATAAACCACTATTCCACGTAATTGACGCAGTTCGGTTTGAGCGGCGGCAGATGGCCGCCTTTCACAAAGGCCTTCACGTCGTCTTCGTCCACGAAGGATTTCGTCGAAAGTTCGACTTCCATCCCTTCCGGCAGGACGACGCCCGCCGCGCGAAGCCATTTACGGCTGCGGGCCAGATAGGCGGCGCGGCATGTCGCGGGCGAATCTTCGCCCTCCTTGTTCTTCACAGGAGCGAACTGCTCGTCACGGCAGGCTTCCAACACCAGCGGGTTGTTCGCCAGCGGCAACGCGTCGAACAGGAAGAACTCCAGCTTGATGGCGTTCGGCGATTCAGGCGACACAAGTTCGCCGTTTTCATTGATATACGGGACCTTCTTGTTGGCGCGGTGCGGATTGAAATCCAATTCGCCGGATGTGATGCGGTCGATGAAATCGACCGACAAAACATGCATGGCGGGGGAGCCTGCGCGATAGGCCAGACGGCCGGGCTTGTCCTCCTGCTTCGCCAGTTCCACGGGCATGTCCGAATACTCCACGATGATCATCTTGCCGTCCAGAATGCAGAAATGGCCGAGCTTCTCCGCGTAGTCGCGTTTGATGAGCGCGCGGGAGCTCATGTCTGATTTCGTCATATCGTGCAAGCCGATGAACAGCGGATCCATGACTTTGATCAACGGATTGTCAACCTGCCAGTAGGACAGGATGGTCACGCCTTTCTTCTGCATGTCCGCCAGAGCGCCGGAATCGCGGATGGCCGCAAACGAGCCGCCATGGCCGTTCGGCGACAGCGCCAGCGAATCCTTCGCGGCCAGCAACGCCTTGCCGTCCATGCCGAAGGCGGGCAGCATCCCCTGCTTGAACATCATGACCTGCTCTTTCTCCAGGCCGAAATAACCGTTCTCTTCGAAAAACGCGCGCGTCGCCGCGTCGTTGATCTTGCTCGTCATGATGTACCATGTGAACTTGCAGCCGTATTTCACTTGGTTGCGCAGCAACGACTCCGCGAAAATCTGGAACAACGACTTGTTCATCGCGGGGGAGACTTTGTACGTGCCTTTCGGACCGTCGTAGCCAAGCCGCGTGCCCTGTCCGCCGGCCACCGTGAACGCCGCCACCTTGCCGCTCTTCAGCAGGTCGACGCCATGCTGGAAGGCCTTCGCCTGGAAGGCTTTCTCCTCTTCCGTCTCCGGAATCAGCGCATGGTACGGCGCGGGCGTCAGTTTGTCGAACGGAATCGGCGCGGATTCGCCTTTGAGGGCGTTCGCGGCCCATTTCGTCACCGTCGGCCAGTCGATTTCCAGAATCTGCTGCGCCAATTGCTCGCGCTGCGATTCATTGAGTTCGTCCCAATACTTCAAAATCTGAGCTTGGCCATTGGGTTCCAATACTTTCAGAAGTTCTTCCTTCGTTGCCATGGTTGCTTACCTATAGAGGATTGTGGATAAAAAAACAAAATAACGGAATATATATAACATATCTTTCTTTTTGGAATTTCAATTTTATATTATGATTATTCTTTGTTGTAACGACGGCGTCCACGCCGTCGGAAGAGAATATCAGCCATTTTCTTTGTTGTAACGACGGCGTCCACGCCGTCGGAAGAGAATATCAGCCATTTTCAACATATCGAATAGCCTTATGAAAACCATGGACGATCTGCGCAACCTGTTCCTCGAAGCCCTTCAACAGGAGACGGACTATCTCCAAAAGGAACTGCCCCACCACCTGTACGCCATCATCAACGGCTATCTGCAAGGCGGCGGCAAACGCCTCCGCCCATGCCTGCTGCTCATGTGCGCGCAGGCCGCCGGCGGAGACGTCGAAAAAGCGCTGCCCGCCGCCGTCGCCGTCGAAGAATTCCATACATGGACGCTCATCCATGATGACGTGATCGACCATGACGACTTCCGCCGCGGCAATCCGACGGGACATATTCTCGGCTGCCGCCTGGGAAAGGAGGCATGGAAGCTTTCCGACACCGTCGCCGCGGACTACGGCGTCAGCGCCGCCATTCTGGCGGGCGACTCGCTGCAGGCCCGCGCCACGGAGAAGCTCTTCGGATTGAAAGACTTCCAGCCTCAAACCATCATTTCTCTCGTCTCCAACATGACAGGCCTCCTCACACAGGATCTGCTTGCGGGAGAGCAACTGGACGTCGAAATGAGCCACATGTCATGGAACGACGTCACGGAAGATACCGTCATGACGATGATCAACGGCAAGACCGGCGCCCTTCTGAAATATTGCGCCGAAGCGGGAGCCGCCCTTGGCATGGACACGCCCATTGAAGCTTGTCCAACGGCCTTGCAGCTTGGGCAGTTCGCCCGCAACTGCGGCATCGCCTTCCAGTTGCAGGATGACATTCTCGGCATCTACGGCGAAGAGGCAAAGCTCGGCAAACCAATCGGTTCCGACATCCGCGAAGGGAAACGCACCCTGCTCGCCTGCCGCGCTCTCGCCATGCTTTCAGAAACGGACGCCGCCAAATTGCGCTCCATTCTCGGCCGTGCGGATATCACACAAGACGACATCGCAACCGTCCGCAATCTGATGAACGGCAAACCGCTTGAATCCGTCCAGAACGACGCGGAATCATACGTACAGACCGCCCTTACCTGCCTGGAAATGGCTCTGTCTCCCTCCCCCTGCCGCGACGCTCTTCATAATTTCGCCATGAAGATGACCAAACGCGTCATGTGACAGTTTACGCCTTAAGCCCTACTATTTTAGGAGCCGCTAGAATTGACCGTAGCGCTGGATAGCGGCCATCAGCAGCCGCATGCCCGTCAGGCGGCTACCGTTATTGATGGAGCCGGCCGTCGCGAACACAAGGCCGCGCTTTTCGCGGGCCTGTTCGAAATCGCGCAGGAATTCGCGGACCATCCCCTCTTCGTTGTTGCGGCTGTAGGTGAACGGCGCAAGCTGCCCGTGGATGACCGCATGCGGACAGTATTTGCGGATTTCAGACACCGTCAACGTCGGCCCGAAATTCGTTCCCTTCAAATCGACTTCCGCCAGCAGCGGCAGCAGATGGCCCATCGCCGAATCGCTATGCTGGAAACGGTGATGCTGCGGCAATGGCGCGTATTTGCCAAACACCGCACGATGAATCGGCATTGCGAAGAAATCGTAGATCTCCGGACTGAACAAACAGGAGTTGTCGTCCGCCCATGACCAATGCATGGCCCGTGCGACATCTTCCGGTTCTGCTTCCTTATCAAGCACTTCCGCACGCGCGAGAATGGCCCGCGCGATCAGATCGCTGAAACGGCGCAACAGCCCTGGATCATCGTAATAGAGCATCAAGACGTTTTCCGGCCCGAACACGGAGCATGCGAATGTGCATGGGCCGCGCTGCCCGCGATACAACGGCACTTTGCAACCCAACGCCTTCAGCCGCGCTTTTTCCGAATCCCAATTCTCCGGCAGCATGAAATCGCGCAGATTCTCAATGCGTTTCTCCACGCGATCCAACAGAGCCGACAGTTCCTCCGGCGTCGACGCGGCCTGCTGCAGCCACCACGAACCGGACGCCCCACCGATCCATTTGTTCTCCGCCTCGAAAATATCGCCAAGTTCTTTGATTTTAGGCCATTGGCGCTGCGGATCAGGCAGTTTTTCGCTCAACAGACGGCGGCCGACGATCTTCTCCGACAAGTCGTTATAGCGTTTCGAGACTTCAATCGCCCACGGCTTGTCGCCGTAGAGGAAACGCCACCAGTCCTGCTCCAGCCCGAGCTCCTCGAAGACGCATTCCCAGTTCAAGGAAGCGCCGAACGGACATTGGCGGATGTCCGGGCTGAAGGGAGCCGCCATGGCCTCCTTCTGCCGCGCCCAGAATTCGTCCAAATCCACAGGAGCCAAGCCGCCGTTGGCCTTCGTGTCCGCCAGCAGACTTCTTACTTTCGCATCGTCATCCATGTTCTGCATGTTCTTTATCTTGAAGGTGATAGACCGATTCCGCCGCTGACTTTCTGCGTGTCGTTGACCGCCAGCAGTTCTTCATGGTATTCGACGACTTTCAAGACCGCTTCGACATATTTGTCGATGATTTCCGGCTCGTAATGCTTGAACCACGGTTCGCCCAAAATCTTCGTGTTGATCTGCGCGGCGACAGGTAGTTCCCCCGTAAGAGCTTTCACATCAATGCCTTTCGGCAGGAAGCGACTTGCAGTCGGCATGCCGTTGCCGAAGATATCGACATCATAAAACACACTGGATTTATGGAGCGGATAGTTGCCGCCGACGGAGAATCCGCGCCCCGCGACTTCCGCGTTCAACGCTTTCGCAAACGTTGCGTTCGAAATGCCGTGGAAGGCTTCCGGATCATAGAGGAAACGCGTCGCATACCATCCGGCCTTGTCGCTGCCTTCGTCCTTCGGATAGATGATGCTGATGCCTTTAACGCCTTCGAGCTTCTTCCAGAAATACTTCATCGCCTTGTCGATTTCGGCCTTTTCGGCTTCGTATTTCCGCAACTGAATGCGGCCGATGGCGGAACTGCATTGATGCATGCGATTCTTCAGTCCGCCCCATGGAACCGTAAACGTCTCTTTGTACTCTTCCGGAGAATACACGTCGCCAATACGCGCATAATGGCCGAAGCGAATGGCGCGGCGGTAGATTTCATAATCGTCCGTCACAAGCATGCCGCCTTCGCCGACGGCCAGTGACTTGCCCGTCATGATGGACATCGCCGCCACTTCGCCGAACGTGCCCAGCAGCTTTCCTTTGTAATGACCGCCCTGCGCATGCGAAACATCTTCAATCACAATGAGATGATGCTTTTTCGCAATCGCCATGATGCGGTCCATATCAACAGGATGCGCCATGTAGTGGACGACCATGATCGCCTTCGTGCGCGGCGTGATGTGCGCTTCCACGCTGTCCGGATCCATCTGCAACGTCATCGGATCGATATCGCAGAAAACGACGGTCGCGCCAAGCGTCAGCGCTCCTGTACAACTTGCCCAATACGTGACGGATGTGCAGATCATTTCGTCGCCCGGCCCGAGCCCGACGGCGAACATCGCGGCATTCAACGCGTTCGTGCCCGTATTGTGTGCCAACGCATATTTGCGCTGTTGCCACGCGGCGAATTCCGTCTCAAACTGCTTCGTGATGTTCAGGCCGGACATGTTGCCGTCTTCCAAAACGTCCAGCATGGCCTTCCGCATTTCGTCGTTCACGATCGGCCAATGAAACATCCTCTCCGGATATTTGTCCATTACGGGCGTGCCGCCCTGTACCGCCAAATGAGCCATTTTCTACTCCTAATTTTATGTCTTACTATTATTTTATAGTTATCGACAACTGTTTATAAATGATTCACATTGCCTATGGCATTTGCTTTAAGCTTTAAGCTTTAAGCTTTAAGCTTTAAGCTTTAAGCTTTTAGCTCAGCGAAACGGATTATTCAAACATGATGTGCATATGGACTCCATGTCCAGGCACTTTGCCCTTCACACGGAACGTCTGGTTGTTGTAGAATCGTATGTCCTTCAACGCCTTGTTCTTACCTTCTTTGTCAGGGTAATTCAGATGAATGACTTCCAAATCAACAACGCCGTTGATCGGCTCTGCCGACGTATTGACGATGCTCAGCCTGTTCATCTTTTTCACAAGCGAGGGATCGATCTCGAACCGCATCAAATCCTTTTTCTTGCCATATTCTTTCTCAACATGGTATGTCTCCGGCTTCCACGTGACAACTGGCTCGCCACCTTTCAAAATCTTGCCGATCGGCGTGTGGTTGATCTGCACTTCCGCATCGAAATCGCATTTCACGACGCGGAGCGTCATCGCAACCCCTTCCTGTTGCGTCACTGGCGATTCATTGGGCTTGCCGTTCAGGATGAGATAGCGTACGGTGTAGTCGCTTTCCTGCCCATCCTGCTTCGCCGTCAGATGGAAGTCATGGACGCCGTCGAACAGCGTCGCCGTATCCAATTTGCCGCTCCAGTAGGACCACAGCCGTTCCTGCGATTTCTTCTCCAACGCGAACGGCTTGCCGTCCAGTTCCGCCGCGATCTCCAAAGGTTTCCCGTAGTCCAGCACGCTGAAAACAAATTCCTGTTCGCCCTTCAAGATGTTGTTGCCCAATGGTGTAAAATTGGAAATGGCATTGTGCCCC
>JAEEGI010027743.1_pt1 | contig 10817 bp, 6 predicted proteins | sample 8958751 | NCBI WGS metagenome assembly JAEEGI01 (sample SAMN16246545, study PRJNA631951) | gut metagenome | biome: gut microbiome; feature: rumen; material: KS-attached | host: Bos | place: Iran: Karaj | collected 2018-10 | reverse complement strand
CGCTTGATGTCCGCTTGTTGTCCGCTTTTAAAGCGGACAACAAGCGGACATCAAGCGGACAACAAGCGGACATCAAACAGAGTTGGTCGGTTGAGGGTGTTGACAATCAGCGACTTCTGAATTGCGCTTTTGCGTTCGGTTTTCAGAATGGAATAATGTGCTGTGCAGCAGGCAATTGACTCGAAACGAGGTACAATCGGTCGACGGATGAAGTTTTTTTCGTCGGTGCTGTAATATTTGGGTAGGCTGAAACGATTACTATTTGCTTGTTTTCCAAAAGCGGCGATTTTCACGGTGCGGATTTTTGCCGCCGGGTAAACGGAACAGGTCGTGTTATGATAAAAATTCTTTGTATATTTGCAGATGCATATTAATGAAATCAATTTAGTTAATATATTTACAAACAACAAATTAAATCGATGAAAAAAGTAAAATTAATTTTTAGTTTTGTGGCCGTGATGCTCGTTCTGGGCTCATCGGCATTCGCACAAAAAAAGTATGAGTACAAAACCTATCCCAACGACCCCATCGGCGTGCGCGAGTATACGCTCGACAACGGTTTGAAGGTGTTCCTGAGCGTATACAAGGACGCTCCGCGCATCCAGACTTACATCGCCGTGCGTGCCGGTTCGAAGAACGACCCCAAGGAGACCACCGGCTTGGCCCATTATCTGGAGCATATGCTCTTCAAGGGCAGTCACCAGCTGGGTACCACCGACTGGGAGAAGGAAAAGGTCTATCTGCAGCAGATTGAGAACCTCTATGAGGTGTATCGCCGCACCACCGACGAGAAGCGCCGCGCCGAGATCTACCATCAGATTGACTCGATCAGCTATATAGCTTCGACCATCGCCATCGCCAACGAGTACGACAAGTCGATGACCGCCATTGGCAGCGAGGGCACCAACGCCTTCACCTCGAACGACTACACGATGTATGTCGAGAACATCCCCTCCAACCAGGTGGAGCAATGGGCCAAGGTGCAGGGCGACCGCTTCCCCAACCTCGTTCTGCGTCTGTTCCACACCGAGCTTGAGGCCGTTTATGAGGAGAAGAACATCAGTTTGGCTCAGGACAGCCGTCGCGTCAACGAAATGATGTACTCCGCTCTCTTCCCCAACCACCCCTATGGCCAGCAGACCACCCTCGGCACCATCGAACACCTCAAGAACCCTTCGATGAAGAATATCCGCGAGTACCACGCCGCCTACTATGTGCCTAACAATATGTGCGTTTCTATGGCCGGCGACTTCAACCCCGACGAGGTTATCAAGATAATCGACAAATATATGGGCAGCTGGGTGCCCGGCCCGGTGCCTGGATTTACCAAAGTGAAGGAAAAGCCTATCACCAGCCCCATCATCCGCCTTGTAAATGGTCAGGATCCCGAGAACCTCACTATCGCTTTCCGCGTCGAAGAGGGTAACGGCAGCCGCGACGCACTCTTGGCCCAAGCTATGGAATATGTGCTCAACAACGGCAGCTGCGGCCTCATCGACCTCAACCTCAACCAGAAGCAGCTCTGCCTCGGCGCCTACGCCGGCACTTACACGCTGAACGACTATGCCGCCTTTGTTATCGGTGGCCGTCCCTCACAGGGCCAGAGCCTCGGCCAGCTGCGCGATATGCTGCTCGAACAACTCGACCTGCTCAAGGCTGGCCAGTTTGACGAAGACCTCATCAAGGCTGGCATCAACCAGCTGAAGCTTCAGATTATGAAGCAGGCCGAGAGCAACGACAGCCGTGCCCGCCAGATGGCCTATGCCTTTGTGCAGCACCAGACCTGGGATCAGGTGTGCAACGAGATCAACGAGCTGGCCAAGATTACGAAGAAGGACATCGTCGACTTCGCCAACCGCATCTGCAAGGACAACAACTACGTTATCATTTACAAGCATCAGGACGCCCCCGACCCTGTGGCCAAGGTCATCAAACCCGCTATCACCCCCATCAGCGTGAACCGCGACAACGAAAGCCCCTTCCTGGCTTCAATAAAGGATGCCGCCAACAAGGCAAAGCCCATCCAGCCTGTCTTCGTCAACTTCAAGAAAGACCTGCAGAAGGGCAAGACCGCCAATGGCAGCGAGGTGCTCTATGTGAAGAACGTGGAGAACGGCACATTCAACCTGCAGTATCGCTTCGAGTTCGGTAGCAGTGTTGACAAGACCATCGACCTGGCCGCCGACCTGCTGGAATTCCTCAACACAGACAAGTACACCGCCGAGCAGCTTCAGGAAGAGTTCTACAAACTGGCTTGCAACTACCGCGTCAGTGTAGGCAGAGAGAACATCACCGTGAGTGTCAACGGTTTGGCCGAGAATATGGAGAAAGCTATGACCCTGCTCGAAGAGGTGATGGCCACCTGCCAGCCCAACGACGAGGCATTGCGGATGCTCGTCGAGCGCATCATCAAGAGCCGTAACGACAGCAAGACCAACCAACGCGCAGCCTTCAGCGCCCTGAACAACTATGGCATCTATGGCGAGCAGTACGTCAAGGATATCAACCAGAGCGATGCCCAGTTGCGCAGCTATACTGCCAAGCAGCTGACCGATGCCCTGCACGGCCTCTTCAGCTACAAGCACCGCGTGCTTTACTATGGCCCGCTAAGCCTCAAGGATGTCACAGCTACTGTTGACCGCATCCATAAAGTGAAACCCACCAAGGATGTCCCCGCCAACAATGTCTTCCATCCGCAGGCTACCACCGAGAACATCGTCCTCTTTGTTGACTACAACGCCAAGAACACCTACGTCGCCGAGTTCTTCCGTGACGTGAGGTTTGATCCTTCGCTGGTTCCCGACGTCGACCTCTTCAACGAGTACTTCGGCGGCTCGATGAACGCTATCGTCTTCCAAGAGATGCGCGAGAAACGCTCACTTGCCTACAACGCCAGCAGCTTCTACTTCCGCTCCAACAACAGTAAAAAAGACTGCTACTTCTACAACCGTGCCACTGTCATTACCCAGAACGACAAGCTGCTTGATGCCCTCAACGCCTACGAGGAACTCTTCAACGATATGCCGCAGTCTGAGGCCAACTTCAAGCTGGCCAAGGATGCTCTGATCGCCGGCAGCCGCACTGCCCGCACCACCAAGTTCGGCATCATCAACAGCTACCTCAATTGTGAGCGTATGGGCTGGAAGGAGCCGCTGAGCAAGCAGAACTTCCAGGCTTACCCGAAGATGACTATGAACGACTTGGTCAACTTCCAGAAGCAGCACATCAAGGGCCAGAAGAAGACCTACCTCATCCTCGGCAAGGAGAGCGAGATGGACTTCAACGCCCTCAGCAAGTTCGGCAAGGTGAAGAAACTGACCCTCGACGAGGTGTTCGGATACTAACCCTTAAATCTCAATGATTAATAAAACACATTGGGGCGGCGGCCTCGCGACCGTCGCCCTTTCTGTTTTTTTTATAGGCCTCTTTTGGGGCTTCGGCTGGCTGACACATTGGAACACACAGTTCTTCTCGACCAATAGCGAAGACCTTGTAAAAGACGTCTATACAACCTCATACCACGTCGCTTACGACGACGGTATGGCCGTCTCGCACGCTATGAACTATCCATACGGCGAGTATTACACCTTCACAGGCTTGCATCCCTTGATTGCAGCACCTCTGCAATGGTTGCGCGATGCCGGCGTTCAGCATACAGAAAGAGCTGTGCTGCCGCTGATGAACCTTATGTCGCTGTTGTCCATAGTCCTATGCGCGCTGTTCCTGTACCTGCTGTTGCGCGAGTTGAAGTTGCCGGTGTGGTATTCTGTCGTGGTGGCTATGCTGGTCACGTTGATGTCGCCCCAGCTGCAGCGCATTGGGGCACATATGTCGTTGAGCTACTACTGTGCCATTCCGATGCTGCTCTATTTCACGCTGCGCCACCTTCGCAGCGGCACGTGGGGTTGGGCTTTGGCGATAGGCGTGTCGATGCTGTGGTTCGCATTGTGCCATCCCTATTATCTTGTGTTTTATGCCGTTGTCGCCGTAGGCGAGTTGGCGTATGTTTTTTTCCGCCGTCGCGACCTTGAATGGTGCAAGGAAGGTTTTTGGCGTAAAATCAGTATCGCCGCCTTGCTTGGGCTGATAGTGCCGCTTGGTGTGTTCTATGTCTTGTCGCACGTGGGGATGCCCGACGGCGAGCGCACCGCTGTACCGTCAGGCTTTTTCACCTATCAAGGTAGGATAGAGGGCGTTTTCTTCCCTTACGGACGTCCTTATTTTTGGGAAGACAGCAAGTTGTTCGCGCGGGTGCAATGGGAAGCGCGCAACTATGTAGGTCTTGTGGCGGTTGTCGCCATAGTGTTGATACTCTACTGCTTCTTTCGCAATCTTGTCAAGAAACGCTATGCTTCGCTGCTACGCCCCACCGACAGCCGCGAGCTCAACCTGTTTCTGTTCATCGCTACGTTGCTGATGCTCTATGCCTGCGGGGTGCCGCTCAACTGGTTCCCGCGCAATGTCGTTGCCTATATCGGACCGCTGGCGCAGTTCCGCGCCCAGGGACGCTTTGTGTGGCTGTTTGTCTATGTCATCAATATTGTGGCATTCTATGGGCTATTCCGTTGGATGCAGTCGAATCCAAAGACTCTCCGCAAAGTGGTGCTTGCCGTTGCCCTAGTTGTTATGGCTGCTGAAGCCACCGCCTACAACTGGTACAACAAAGCCTGGTATTCAAACCAATGGGCTGAATGGACCGACTACGACAACCAACTGCCTCAGAACCAATGGGTGAAAGATATAGATACATCCCAGTATCAAGCCATTCTGACGCTGCCCGTCTTCAACGCCGGCAGCGAGTTGGTCTATCTGCCCTCGCAGGACCGTATGTTTGCTCGCAGCGCCCTGCTGTCAATGAAGACAGGTCTGCCACTGGTATGCAATGAGAGTGCACGGTCGAATATCCGCCAAGCGTGGGACTGCATAGCCCTGTCGCGAACGGCATTCGATTTTCTGCGACTGCCCGACTCTTTGCCCGACGACAGGCTCCTTCTGCTTGCAGTAACCAAAGACAAGGACCTGCTGTCCGATGCTGAGAAGATGATACTGTCCTACGCCGACACGCTTATGATGCTCGACGAGATGGAGCTCTATTCGCTTCATCCTGATGTTCTGCGTATTGTCAGAATGCAGACGAGCGACGAGTTGGAAACTCTTTATGACACCGCCTCGACGGACGGTTTTGATTACCGCTCGGCGGCACTCGTTGTTCCCGACACAGTAAAAGGTGACATACACTCCCGCATAACGGTCTACGACGGACCTCTCTCGCTTTCGGGCGATGTGGAGATAAGCTTCTGGATGTCGCATATCCTCGACGACCAGTACAGCCGCTCGGATATCAAGGTCTTTGCCACAGCAGGAGGTGAGGAGAGCCAACTATTTGGCTGGTGTGCCGATGTGCTGCTCGACATTGTCGACATCGACCGCAACGAAGGTCTGATACGCCTGCATACGTCACTGCCCGACGGCTGTGAGCGGCTTCGTATAGTGATGCGCAATCGGGAAATGCGCCCTTCTCCAGTGATGTTCCACCACCTACTTGTGCGTCCGGAAAATATGCATATTCCCTTCGTCGACGGACAAAGGTACATCGACAACATACCGCTTAAAGACGAAATAATAAAAATTAAAGAGCACTGAAAATGAAACGAATATCCATAATTATAGGTTGCCTGCTCCTTCTGTCGTGCAACAACAGAAAAGAGTCTATTGTTTTTTACAACGATTCGCTGCCCCCTATTACTGATGGTTATGTAGGCCTTCAGGACGGGCACTTTGTCCTCGACGGCGAAGAATGGTTTCCCAAGATGCTCAACTACAAGGCCTTCATCCGTCGGGTGGGCGACTCGTTCGAGGTGGTGCCGGCCGACTACTATCACGGTCGCTCCATTGAGGAACATTTTGACACTATTGCCTCGTGGGGATTCAATGCCATACGCATCTGCCTTGATGTCCTTGACGGCGATATGGACAGCTGTGCTATGTTCCGTGCCACACGTCGCGTGATACAGAAGGCTGACAGCGCAGGCCTCAAAGTGATGTTGCTCATCAAGACACCCTTCGCCCCCTACTGGCAGAGCTACACCAAAGGACTTCTGCGCCATCTGGCCGACCTGCCGGCGCTGTGGGCCTACGACTTCTTCAACGAGCCCCTCTATTTCGATCCTGAGCCGGAGCGCGACAAGATGGACGCCGCACGTCTGGTGTCACAGTGGCGCCACTGGGTGCGTCAGTATGCGCCACATCAGCTCTTCACCATCGCTACGGCCGAGCCTATCGAGGTCTTTGAATGGGATCCCGCCCTGCTGCCGGTCGACTTCATCGAGATGCACACCTACCACCCTTTGCGCGTCTTCTCCGAGATGTGGTGGTACAGCCACTACTGCGGCAAGCCCTGGATGATAGGCGAGACAGGTCTGCCTGCCGACAACGACTCGGTGCCTTACAAGTGGCAGTTCAGTTTTATGGACGAAACTTATGTCAGGGCCAAGCAACTTGGAGCCATAGGTTATGGATGGTGGGAGTTTCAAGACAACCCGCAAGGTGTGAACTTCGAGGCCCAATATACTGGCCTTAGTGACGCCAACGGCAAAGCAAAGTTGGCAGCCGACTGGATGCGATACAGGCCATACATTTGTATGGGATGTGCAGAAGTAAACCTTTTCCCTGTAAATTATTATAATATGCTGGCATATTCCAACATCTGCTTGAAAGGAATGGTTGTGGATGAGAACAACTCTCCTGTCGAAGGGGCAGTCATCCGCGGCTGGAACGACGACTGGTCGGTGGGTATGAACACCTATACCGACAGCAACGGCCGTTTCACGCTTTACAGCAACGACTACAACGTCCATTTCGAGGTATCTGCTCCGCGAATGAGCCACCAAAAGTTCGACCGCCGCAATATCCGCTATTCAAACCCGAAGGGCATCGACACCAAGAACCTGCCCGACCGCCAGCGCGAATACCAGCAGATTGACTATAAGCCATACTTAAACAACAGCATACCTGATATTCCGTTCAATATGGATTACGACTCAACGCACTTCTTCCGCTTCAGTCTTGAGGGCGATATGGGAACAATCAAGCTGAAGAAGTTGTAGGAGTTAAAGGGAGTTAAGGGACAATACAACACAGGCGGTTCTATTGTCCCTTAACTCCCCTCTAACTTCCCTTAACTCCCACTTAACTACACTTTATCTCCAAATATTCTTGCAAATCCCTCTACGGCAATGAGCACAAACAGTGGCGTAAAGCAGAACAGGTAGCGTGCCCGCGCCTCGCAAAGCGTGTGGAACAGGATTAGCATCAGTACTGCAAGCATTACGGCTTCAATGATGGATGTTGATACGTTGATACGTTGATATGTTGATAAGTTGATATGTTGATAAGTTGATATGTTGATGGCTCCTCTCCGTCTCGGAAGTGCGGCAAAGAGCGACAAGACGACGATACCGAACCACAACGACGTGGCGCACACGCTCCAGCCAACGTAGTTGCTGCCGCTGCCCTCGCGCCTGTGGAACAGGCTGCGTGTCAGCTTGGCCACGGCGCCGCTGCGTTCCGGCACCTCTTTAAAGAAGTTGCCTTCACGCCCCCAGTAGAACGTGCCGTCGCTGAAATTCAGCAGGTTCTTGCGCCCCCACAATATCAGCGTGCCCTTCGCTTCAAGGGCACGATAGCGCCTCAAAGTCTCCTGCATCTCAGCCTTCTTGCGCTCTTTCTTTTTAGGGTAACTGCACGAAAAGTCCACATCCTGTGCGCTGTAGATGCCAATGCTCTGATAGTTGGCACCCAGCATCAAGTAGTGTGTAGGTCCGAGCGCCTTCGAGGTGTGCAGATGCAGCGGACAGCCAATCATAGCAACGTTGACAATGATAAATCCCGACGCAATGCCGGCCAACACAAACCCCGACGGTCTAAGCATCCTCTTAAAACCTTTATAACCTTTCAATCCCTTCAATCCCTTCAAACCTTTTAACCCTTTCAGCCCTCCAACTATCACCATCGCCAGCGGAACAAACACCGTCTGCGGACGTATATAGTAGCCCACAACGGTAGCCGCGCCGAGAATCATCAGCTTCAGCCACAGGCGTTTGAACGGCAGCGTCGTGGCCGTCCAAAGTATCGCAACAGCAACCATCAGCCCCCAGATGTCGGAGTAGGGGATGGACCACCACGGCGACATCCACACGAGGAGTAGATAGAGCACGTATGTCAGTATGGCACAGTCCTTTCGGTGCCAGATATGCATTGCTGTCTGTACAAGCATCAGTGCTGTAAGGCAAGCACCTACGCTCTGCAGCACAAGCAGCGGAAACAGCGTCACCTTCATTCCCCACAGAGGCCCCGTAAGAAAGAACACGGCGGCAAAGATGCGCGACAGAAACAGATTGTTGGGATTCCACTTGAAATAGCTGCTGAACTCATCGATGTCGCCTCCTGTGGCCATCGCCTTGGCAACGCCGGTCACCTGCTGCACATCCCAGTTTGTGTGGACATAGTAGCTGTACATCAACACTATCTGTACGATGGTGACGATGCCCGAAACCGCCAGCAGGCGTCCACGCCTTATCTCACTGCCTTTGCTACACTTAAAGCAAACGAAGGCTATGAGCCCCACCAGTGCCGCACCTGCCAGCATCATCGGAATATGGAAGCGGCCTTCGAGAGGGATGCACCACTTCCAATCGGCTCCGTCGGGGAAATGGCAGAAAGCCACGATGACGACGATGGTCGTCATCAGCACCAGCCATAATGCCGTAGTGAGGGTGATTGTGCGCTTGCCTGTAGTTGCCATTTCTATGTTGTTTTGCACTCATAACGGCGCATTTGCCAAATTATTATGTGGCGAATGCCACAATAAAACCCGCGACGGTCCGTTCTAAGCGTATGACAATAATGTACATCCACGGCTACGGCTCTAACGGCAACGCCACCAAAGGCCAGCTGCTGCGCACGATGCTGCCGCAGCACCGAGTCGTCTCGCCCACCTTCGACTATGACCATTGCACCCCTTGGCAGATACAGACGCAGATACGCGAAACCATTGAAAAAGAGGACGTCCGTATGATTGTCGGCAGCAGTTTCGGCGGCTACCACGCATTGTGCGCCACGGCCTACTTCCACGGAGTGGTGTGGGTCGTCAATCCTGCCCGCGACGTCGTTGCCACCATCGGCCGGGTAATCCTGGCCAACGGCTCGGCATCGCAGGAGGCGACAGAATATCTCAACGCTTATAAAGAATTCGACAGCAAGGTCTTCCGGCGTCAGGTGCAGCTCAACCAGAGTGGTCTGTGGCCAAAAGACACGCCACTTAATTTTGCCCTCAGCACCGACGACGAACTCCTCGGCGACCACCGTCCGCTACTCGACCTCTTCCCCTGCCACGACCGTGTGGTGTGGAAAGACGATTGCGGCCACCGTTTCCTGCGTTTCGAGGAACTCAATCTGCTGTAGTCGCTGCCTGCGGCAACGGTCAGAACTTGACGATGTCTATCAGTCGCACGCCGTCAAGCCATACGGCTATGCATCCCACGGCACCGTCCTCGCCGGCCTCGTCCCACGTCTCGATGGGCTGCAGCGTGCGTGCGTCGACAATCTCAAAATATTCAGGCTCAAAGCAAAGTCCGTCAGGGCACTGGTCGGGGTTGACCTCGTTGAACGATGCCAGCGACGACATAACCCACTCCTTGACGTCGTCCACCTCCTCGCATTCGGCCATCTCAGCGGCCTGCTGCAAGGTGTCGTAGATGGTAGGCGCGATGGCGCGAGCGGCAGGCGACAGACGCATATTGCGGCTGCTCAGCGCCAGACCGTCGTCGGCGCGCACAATGGGGCAGGGCACAATCTCGATGTTGTAGTGAATCTGCTCTATCAGGTTGCGGATGATGGCCAGCTGCTGATAGTCCTTCTCGCCGAAGTAGGCGCGGTCGGGCTCGGCAAGGTCGAACAGGCGGCGCACCACCACAGCCACGCCCGAGAAGTGACCCGGACGCTTCGGGCCTTCCATCACCTCCTCGAGGGGACCGAAGTGATACTCCTCCTTGACGGGCTCGGGATACATCTCCTCGACCGAGGGGATGAAAACAAAGTCGGCGCCTACCGACTCAAGCTTCTCGCAGTCGGCATCGACTGTGCGCGGATACTTGGCCAAGTCCTCCTTGTTGTTGAACTGGATGGGGTTGACAAAGACGCTGACAACGGCTATGTCGTTCTGCTCCTTGGCCTTGCGTATCAGCGATAGATGGCCCTCGTGGAGGGCGCCCATCGTCGGAACCAAGCCGATGCTCTTGCCGTCGGCCTTTGCTTTATGAACAGCCTCGCGAAGGGCTGCTACTGTGGTGAATTTCTGCATATTGAAAGGGGTGTAAAGGGTTATAAAGGTTATAAAGGTTTAAAAGGTTAGAAAGGGTTAAAAGGGTTTAAGGTTTTAGGGTTGTATGTTGATAAGTTTTAAGGTTTTATAAGGTTTGAGAGTTTTGTGGTTTTAGGGTTGAAGGGATTAGAGAACACGTAGCCCCGAGAGGGTAGGGGTTATCGCATTTTTGTGTCGGTATTCGGTGTTGCATAGTCTTGTTTCCAATCCGGGTTCAATTTCGCCTATAACGCTATCGGCGATTATTTATTTTGCGGATGTGCCAAAAAAGCAAAAAATGACCCAAAACTGCCCTTCCGCCCCGAAACGGCAAAAATGCCGTTTTCGCCTCGCTTGAAAACCAATGCTTTAAGGGACCAACTCCGTCATATGTACAATATATGTACAATACTTGTACAATATTTGTACGTTTACAATTGTACAAGTATTGTACAAC
>JAEEGI010027742.1_pt1 | contig 10817 bp, 8 predicted proteins | sample 8958751 | NCBI WGS metagenome assembly JAEEGI01 (sample SAMN16246545, study PRJNA631951) | gut metagenome | biome: gut microbiome; feature: rumen; material: KS-attached | host: Bos | place: Iran: Karaj | collected 2018-10 | reverse complement strand
CGGGGATGGAGGACGTACCCAAGCCCTTTGCCATCGTGCGGGCAAACGAGTACATGATCCGCACCAGCGACTATCTGATCTGCTACGACAGAGGGCAGATCGGCAAAACACGGGACTTTGTGGAGCTTGCCCGGAAACGGGAGAGAAAGGGGCTGATACACGTTGAAAATCTCGCTGAAAAACTCTAAACGAGCCGCCGTCCTTGTGACCGCGCTTGCGCTGGCTTTTTGCGCCTCCTGCGGCAAACCGCGCACCGAGCAAAGACGGGACTACAAAGCCGAGGCGGAGGCGGCGTCCGTTCATTGCGTCTCCAAAGCGGACTGTTACCTGTGCGGGGACGGCAATATCCGCTACAAAGAATATTACGGCCAGAACAACGTCGGCATCATCAGTCTGAATACCTTTGAGCTTATGCCGGTTGAGATCAATCGCTATGACCAAAGCGGACAGCTCATAGAGGAAAACACAGGCGTAATGCAATCCCGCAGTTTCAAGAACGGAGACGACGGCTTTTCGGCGCATCTTATGCTGGACGCTGACCGGGGGATCGCCAACGTGGATATAACCCCATACGGCGACAGCGGCTTGAGCCTTGACACGACGGCGGGCTTTTTATGCGAGGACTGCTTGACTGAGTTCGCCGGAGAGCTGTACGGAAACGCCTACGGCATCGGGATCATCAACTTTAGCGAGCGGAAAATGACGGCGTTTCTGGAAAACCTCGTCGGCTTTAGCGCCGGAGACTACTACATACATTGTGACTTTGATCCGCAGTACGGGAAAATCAAAACGCTGATTGCGCTGGCGCCGCTGCGATACGCTGACGATGGGTAAGCCGGGAAATGCGTCTCACCGTGAGACACATTTCTCCCTCGCCACATAATCCCCCGAAAATTGAGCATGATATAATTCCCCTTTATCTTTACGCGGAAAAGGAGAACCTATCATGCTCGTTATCACCGACGCCGCAGCGCGGCGCTTTGCCGATTCCCTCGCCGAGCGGGAGTACAGCCCCGCGACAATCTCCAAGTACGCCCACGACCTGCGGCTGCTGATGGACTACGCCCCCGACGGCATCCCCGACAAGGCGGCACTGGTGGGGTTCCGCGCTTACCTCACGGAGCGCGGCTATTGCCCCACAAGCGTCAATTCCATCCTCGGCGCGGTCAACGTGTTTTTTGAGCTGCTGGGCTTAGACTGGCGGCTCAAGTATCTGCCAATTCAGCGGAAGCTCTATCTTGACGCCGACAAGGAGCTGTCCCACAGGGAGTACGAGCGCATGGCACGCACCGCTGAACAGGGCGGCAACACCCGCCTTTCCCTGCTGGTGCAGACGCTTTGCGCCCTCGGTCTGCGAGTCAGTGAACTAAAGGCGATCACCGTGGAAAGCCTGGAGAGCGGAGAGGCGACCATCCAGAACAAGGGCAAGCTGCGGACGATCCTCATTCCTCACGCGCTGGCGAAGAAGCTGGCTGACTACTGCGAGAGACGCGGCATCACGAGCGGCAGTGTGTTCGTCACCCGGACGGGCAAGCCCCTCGACCGCTCGAACATCTGGAAGATGCTCAAAAAGCTGGCGGAGGCGGCGAAGGTGCTCTCGAAGAAGGTCTTTCCCCACAACCTGCGCCACCTGTTCGCCCGGACGCACTACGCGAAGTTCAAGGACATTGTGCGCCTCGCGGACATCCTCGGACACAGCAGCATCGAAACGACCCGCATCTATACCGCCCGGAGCGGGCAAGAAGAAAGGCGGCAGCTCGGACAGCTCCGCCTCATTTTGTAAGTACAACAGATTGTGCAATATGTGGTAAACGCAGCGCAGCATCACGCCTGAACGACCACGAAAAGCCGGAGAAATCGCCCCGTGCCGGAGAAACAATCGGATATGGCAAAAGCCGGATGGCACAGAAATGGCAATCCGGCAAAATGAAGCTGTCCGAAATAAGCCGAAGTTTCTATTTTTTGCAAAATCGACATTGTTTTTCGGACGCACTTCTGCTATAATATAGTATCTCAGATTATGTAGTTACCACATATTGCACAGTCTGTTGTATTGCGCCAACGGCGCAGGAGGAAACCACATGAACTTCACACAAGCGAAACGCCCCAAGGCGGGCCACGCGGCCCAGCCGCCGCCACACAGAGAGGCCCTCGTATTCGCATATGCGAATACGGTTTTCGAGAACCCGAAAACCGATGCCCTTCTGCATCTCAAACCGTAAACAATCGCCGCCCGGACAGGCGGCGTGAAAGGAGACCTTTTCTATGAAGCACAAAACGAGAACCAAAGCCCTGAGCTGGCTGCTGAGCCTCGCCATGCTGTTTTCGGTGGTGCCCTGCATGAGCCTGACGGCGTATGCAGCGCCTACCGAGGAACTGCTCACTACCATTACGGCAACTGGCAAAGAACAGGCCAGTTACAGCACAGCGAACGTAGCAACCGTTTCGTTCAGTTATACAGCGAACGGTTCCTCATCCTATACGAACAATGGTACGACCGCAACCTGGGGATGGTGGGGATATGGTTGGACAGCAACTGTTACTCCTGCTGATGGATATACCATCACCAAATGCGTATTCTATGACGATAAAGATCGTACAGCAACAGACAGCGAAGCTCCCTTTGTAGTGGAAACCACAGAAGAGGATAAGACGCCGAAAGTAAATGGCACGCCAATTTTGGCAAATACGTCTAAAGGTATTACAAAAATTGAGGTATATGGATATGTTACGCCTGCGACTTCATATAGTGTGACCATCACCGCGGGCGACAACATGACCAAGACCACGGGTTCCGGCGATGCAGAACAGACCGGACTGACCGGCGCTATGACAGATGTGGTTTATACCGCAGACAACGGGTATTATTTTCCGACAGATTACAGCGTTGCCGAGGTTAGCGGGATAAAAGTGACCCGCGACAGCTACACGCAGATCACGGTTTCCGGAACACCGACTGCTGATGCAACGATCGCGCTGACCGCGCCGACGGCAAAAACAACACCGGACGCACCTACAGCCACCGCAACAGACTGCACGACCGCAGACAACAATGACGGAAAGCTCACCGGCGTTACGACTGCAATGGAGTATAAGAAATCAGATGCGGCTAATTGGACTGCTGGAACAGGCAGCGATATCACAGGTCTCGTTCCCGGAACCTACTATGTGCGTGTAAAGGCAACCGAAACGACAAATGAGTCTGCAAATCAAGAACTGACGATCAAGGGATTTATTTCGTACACGGTGACCTTTAAGGTAGTGAACGGAAAATGGAATGAGGGCGAAGGCGATGCTGCAACAGCAGACAAGACTGTGACCCTTACCGGACATGATGGCGATACCTTGAAACTGACCGCAGACCAGATTCCGGCAGTCGGCAGCAAGCCGAACGACACCTACAAGGCCGGAAGCTGGGATACGACGCCGAGAGCGGACACAGCGATCACGGCGGCGACCACCTACACCTATACCTATGCGCAGAAGGACAGCATCAACCAGACCGTGACCTTTAAGGTGGTCAACGGTTCCTGGAACGATGAAACCACGACAGATAAGACCGTGACCTTGACGGGTTATGAGGGCGACACCCTCAAACTGGCGGCAGACCAGATTCCGGCAGTTGGTAGCAAGCCGAACGACACCTACAAGGCCGGAAGCTGGGATGTGACGCCGAGCGCGGACACGGAGATCACGGGTGCGACCACTTACACCTATACCTATGCGCAGAAGGACAGTATCAGCCAGACAGTGACCTTCAAGGTGGTCAATGGTTCCTGGAACGATGAAACCACGACAGATAAGACTGTAACTCTGACGGGCTACGAGGGCGACACCCTCAAACTGGCGGCAAACCAGATTCCGGCAGTGGGCGACAAGCCGAACGACACCTACAAGGCCGGAAGCTGGGATGTGATGCCGAACACTGACACAGCGATTACGGAGGCAACCACCTACACGTATACTTACGTAGCAAAGGAAGCATCCGTTGTAACCAAAGCACCTGAAGCGAAGCCACTGACCTATAACGGACAGGCGCAGGAACTTGTGACAGCAGGAACGGCCACAGGCGGTGAGATGCAGTATGCCCTCGGCACCGAAACCGAAGCCACTGGGTCTTATACCACATCCATCCCTACAGGAACCGAAGCCGGAACCTACTACGTTTGGTACAAGGTTGTTGGGGATGAAAATCATAACGATACAGATGCAGCTAATGTGCCGGTAGTTATTGCAAAGGATGATCCGGATTACACAGTTCCAACCGGTCTTACTGCCGTCTATGGAGATACACTGCAAGATGTGACACTGCCAGCCGGATGGACATGGGCAGATGCTGCACAAATCGTTGGCGATGCAGGTACAAACACCTTCAAAGCAAACTATGTTCCAACTGATGTAACGAACTATAATTCTGTTGAAAATGTGGATGTGACAGTAAGTGTTTCAAAAGGAAACGGTGCAGTGGCAGTTGCTCCGGAAGTAACTGCATGGACGTCTGATTACGTTTCTGCAGAAGCTGTTAACGGACAGGAATATGTCATTGTAAAAAAAGGTGAGACACCGGACTGGTCTAAGGCGGTGACACCTGATGAGGGATCTGTTACATTTACCGGTCTTACTCCGGCAACGGAGTATAGCATTTACACTCGCGTAAAGGAAACGGATAATACTCTTGCCTCTGAGCCGGAGAAAGTGGACGTGATGACCTCTTTAATTGGGTGGGAAACACGAGGTGAACCGAAGACTGGAGAAACCATAACGATTATTCCTGATCCGGAAAATGCGGAGGGACTTACCTGGCAGTGGTATTATGCAGAAGAGAATGAGGAGTACAATGTTGTAAGGAATGAAGCTATTGAAGGTGAAGTAAGTTCCTCATATACAATCAAAGAGACGGATGTTGGTAAATATCTCTACTATGTCATCTTTAAAGGTGGTAAAGAACTGGGAGATGGTTATGTTGGACCTGTCAGAATCGCCATCAAACCATCTGTGACATTGGATGGCTGGACCTATGGCGAGGCTCCAAACACTCCGATAGTTACAGGCAATACAGGTAATGGAGAAGAGTCATTTAAATATGTTAAGAAAGGTTCGGAAGAATCTGAAAGTGAAACAGTTCCAACGTTGCCCGGTACCTATACGGTTTTTGCATACGTAGAAGAATCCGGAGATTATGCGTTTGGTTATGCTGAAGCTGATTTTACCATCGCAAAAGGAACACCGGCAGTTACTGCTCCTAAAGCAAGGAATCTGGTTTACACTGGCGCTTCACAGGAACTGGTAGAAGCGGGCGTTGCGGTCGGAGGCGAGATGCAGTATGCCCTTGGCACAGAAACGGTAGCGACACAACCTTATACCACATCCATCCCCACAGCCACCGATGCAGGCACTTACTATGTATGGTATAAAGTAGTTGGTGATGAAAATCACAGCGACAGCGTTCCTGCCTGTGTACCGGTTGTTATCGAGTCTAAAGAGTCTGTAGAGGGTGAGGTCACATTCAATAAGGGTGAAGGTGATGCTGAAACTCCTGAGACGGTAGTTGAGAGTGTTGAATCATCTGACCTTACAGAGTTTGCTGAAACTCAGAAAGAGGAAGGCAAGGAAGTAAAGGTTGAGCTTGAGATCACACCTAAGAAGGAAGCAGATATCGTTCAGACTTCTGTTGACGGAACAAAGCAGATAGCTGAAGGGCTGTTTGTGGGATTTGATACCGAAAAGGTAGTAACAGAATATTTTGATATAGATCTTACAAAGTATGTAGATGAAGTTAAACAAGATAATATATCAGACACAGGTTCACCTATAGAGATCGCACTTAAATATGATAAGACAAAAATGCTTGATCCTGTTGTTGTAAGAACTCATAACGGCGAGACAAAAGCCTTTGATAAGCTGAGTGTAAGACCTGTAGTAAAGGCAGATTATAAGGACGCAACCTATTATGTAGGTGACGGAGTGATCTATATATACTCACAGTATTTCTCGGATTACGCTATCATCTACTCAACAGTAAAGACTTACAATGTAGATATCGTTACAGAAACAGGTGATAAGATTTCAAAGACAGTAGCGGAAGGCAGCAAGGTTGATCTTCCTGTAGGTCTTTCAAAGAGCGGATATACATTTGGCGGTTGGTACGGTGATGAGGCTTGCACAAAGGTATGGAACGCAAACGATACAGTTACAGCGGATATCACTATTTACGCTAAGTGGACCAAGAATCCGGCACCTACACAGGTACCTACGACTGTGCCCACATCGGCACCCACACCGGTACCTACGAGCGCGCCTGTAACTACACCTACCGCAACACCTTCACCTACCGTAGTACCTACAGTTACTCCTACACCGGTTAAGGATTCCATTACCGCAGAAGAAGCAGCTTTAGGCTCTATCAAATTAAATGCAGGACTTAAGGTATATCCTAATGATTCTGATGTTGTAGTAAAGTGGGGCAAGGTAGACAACGCTGACAGATATGTCATATATGCAGCATACTGCAAGAAGGGCAGGAAGTGTGCTAAGATAGCAACACTTGACGGCGATGCAAATACTTATATATTCAGTGAGCTTAACGGCAAGGCTATAAATACCAAGAAGAATATCAAGGTATATGTAGTAGCTTACAGAAAGGTAAACGGAAAATATAAGAAGATTACCAACAGTATCACCGCACATATCGTAGGCAGCGGCAGCAAGAAGTACACTAATGTAAAGGGTATAAAGGTTGAGAGTACAAAGATCACCCTTTCACTTGATGATAATACAGCTGCACCTTCAAGCTACACCCTTAACCCTGTAGCAGTGCTTAAGGACAGCTCAAAGAAGATGATCCTCCATACCGCAGAATTCCGCTATGCTACATCAAAGAGCAGCGTAGTAAAAGTCGGCAAGGACGGTACTATCAAAGCCCAGGGTAAAGGAACCTGTTATGTCTATGTATATGCTCAGAATGGATATGCAAAGAAGATAAAAGTTACCGTAAAATGATGATACCGGGATGGCATAAAAAGATCCATTAAAAGTATCATAAAAAATCAAGTAAAATAAATGAAATCTAACAAAGCACCGTTTCGGAAGTCTGTTGATATCTGAAACGGTGTTTTTATTATAGATTGCCATATAGAAAACTGGATCAGATATTTTAAATGGTAGTCAAAAATTATGTTGAAAGGAATGTAAATTTGTAGTATAATATACATAGGGATAATAGACATCTGGAGGATGGTTTAATGCAGGATGAGACAAATGCATTGATTGATAATATCAGGGATGCTGAAGGTAGTATGGATGAAAAATGCCATGATATATTTTTGAATAAGGAAATTCTTGCACCGATATTGAAACAGACTATAGAGGAATACAGGGATCTTACAGTGGAAGAAATACAGAGCCTTATAGATGAAGCGAGTATCTCAAAGGTTGAGTCTGTCAGTGAATATGCCGGGGCTAAGAATGTAAAGATTGAGCCTATTGATACAGTATTAAAATCCGTATCTGATAAGTCGATATATTTTGATGTATTCTTTAAAGCGGCATTACCAAAGGATAAGCAGACAAAGGTGAGCTTTCAGCTCTACGTTGACATAGAGCCTCAGGGAAACTATTATGTCGGATATCCTCTGACGAAACGTAGCATATATTATGTGGCAAGAAGTCTTGCAAGGCAGCTTGGAGTTTTGTCCGGGGAAACGGATTATGGAAAGCTCCAGAAATGTTATTCGATATGGATATGCTATGATCCCAAGATACCGAAAAAACTGAAAAATACAGCCTGCAGATACAGCTTTACTAGAGAAGATATCTATGGTACAGTAGAAGAGGATGAAACAAACTATGATCTTATGGAAGTTGTCATGGTCATGCTAGATACATCTGCTGATACGGATTTTAAGCTTTTGGATTATCTGAAAGGCGTGTTGACATACGATAAAGAAAAGATTATAGAACAGGCTGGACCATTATCTCAGCAGGCGGAAAAGGAGGTAGAGGCTATGAGCGGTGTAGGTTCAATGATTAGGCATTTAGGAAGAGAAGAAGGAATAAAAGAAGGAATAAAAGAAGGAATAAAAGAAGGAAAAACGGAAGGCTTGAAGGCATTAGTTAAAAGCCTGAAGGCATTTATAAAAGATTTCAATCAGTTGTATGCCGCTGTTGTAGAAAATGAAGAATATGCTGATATGACTGAAGAGCAGGTAAAAAAATATTACTGATCCGGAAAAATAAATATTGGGAACAAGATAAATGTCGTACATAAGGATATTATATCCAGTGTACGACATTTTCTGTATTATTAGGAAATACCATTATCGGCTTATCTGGTGTTCTTTTACCTTAAAGGGTAAGGCTTGCTCGGGTGGATTAAGAAAATCACGAATACTTTTATCCATGTTTACGAGATCCTTATACTCTTTGTTTTTGGTGAAGTAAGTTTCCTTTAAGGCTTCTTTCCTGGCTAAGAGATCGTCATAACTTGCGGTAAGATCCCGGAGATTGAGACAGGAAGGGTCAATGCCGTTGCTCTCAAGCCATCTTTTTGCGGACAGGAGCATTTTAAGCTCTTCTTCGTGCTCCTTTTTATAACGGTCCCTGTACAGTCCGCAGAGAGATTCAGGAAATAAAAAAGTCTGTTAATCTCAATTATAGCAAGAAGGATGCTGAATGGAAACTGAAGGAATAGTCATAGGAATGGTCATAAATGAACATTCCTATGAACATTGGTTGAACATTCTTTGACCATTGCCTAAAATTATTATGATAATACCATATGACATTGCGTTTAAAGAAGCTGTGAGGCTTGGAGAAATTTTTCATTTTTCACAGCTCCTTTTTAAATTGTAAGAAAGACAGTTGCATACGGTGCATTTAATTATCTGATTTTCCACGGTAACTTTGCTTGTTTAATAGAGTTGACTTTTTAAATAAAGATTTAAATGACTTCTTTTCAAGAAAGCTTAACTTATCATAATCGATTCCGAGAAGACGAGCCAACAACGATATAAGGTCATCAGGTCCATACTTGTATTCTTCTGAATCTTTTAAGATTTGGTTGAAGGTATTTTCAATTTGAATTGTTGCATTATTTATGATATCAGGTGGAGAGTTGATCTCTCGTATTTTTCGCAGATCGTTTATTATTGTATCAAGGTCTTCATGAATGGTCTGTCTTACGAAAAGGCTTTCGTCAATTTTCCCAATTTCGAGAATACGTTTTTGCTCATCAATTTTCATTCCATATTTATCAGTGACTTTTTTTCGCGCATTAGCTAAAAGACCATTATAAGCATGCCCGGTTCCAGCTATGACACTATCGATGAATATTTCAATATCAATCATGAATTGAATAAATTTTTCGTGTGTCACTATTTTTGAAAGAAGCTGGGTGTTGAAAGGTTGTGCTTTTAATATTTCTATCATCTCATCAGAGATATTCAAATCTTCTATTGGAGTAACATTTCGTTTTTTTTGTTCAGAGAGTCCCATGATATAATCGAGTGATACATCATAAAACTCAGCAAGTTTTGTTAAACTGAATGGACTAATGTCAGTTTGTTTGTCATTTTCGTAGTTGCTTAAAGCGGAATGTGAGATGTTTACAATCTTGGACAGCTCTCGTAAGGTCAGACCTTTTTCGACTCTTAAATCCTTTAGTCGTTCTCCTACAGTAATAAACATATACCTTCACCCTCTTTCTTAAATAGATAATTAAATCCTAAATATAAAAATAGTATATCACAGTTTGTTTACGATAAAAACCAAAATTTGAAAATAATCAGGGAAGTTCGACCTCTTCGACATACGGTTGGGTATGTTTTTTTATGATATACTACATCCATCAAGCTTGAAAATTTGATTTTCACCCGGGAAGAAAATCAAAATACTGATTGAAAAATGGAGGATTTTTATTGATGACAGAAGAAGAAAAGGATGAAAAAGTCTTACAGGCAGAGGAAAGGTTCAAGAGGGCAAAGGCGGATTTGCATAAGGCAAAGATAGATGCAAAGGCGAAAGCCCGCAGGGATATGGAACATCTGAAGTTTATGATGGGCGGTATCGTTGTGAAATATTTTCCTGACTGCAAAGACTTTAGCGAAACTGAAATGTGCAGGATCCTTGCCTGTGCCTTTAAAAACAATGATATCAAGAATCTTATAAAAAACATTGTCAATGAAAGGGCAGACTCGGAGACAGAAAAATCGGAAAATGCAGGGGAGGATGATGGCACAAAGGAATAAGAAAAATAAACAGTTTCAAGGTACTGATGGTGATGATGAAATCCTGGAAAAACGCAGCGTCTCTCACCGAGGGGTTTCTCGGTGCGCACAGATATACCACCGGGGGTGGTATGTGCGTCCTTCGGAGACCATTGCATGGAGCTTTGGCCCCGCAGGTACAACGGATCGTGTGCTTCGCAACGACAGAAAGCGGGGTTCATAGGTGACGGTTAAAAACATCAGTACCAGGGTTCAGATTTGCGGGCGGAGTGTAAACTGTCATGGTGGACATTCAGTTGTAGAACAGTCCTCTTATATAGGAAGAGTTACAATGCATTCTGAATATGACGGGCAAACCTATTACCCTAAATACTCTGAAGATCTTGTATACTCTGAGGTCATGCTCCCGTCAGATGCTCCGGAAGAATTTAATGATCCGAACAGGTTATGGAACTCTGTGGAGATGTCTGAAAAGCGGGATGATGCCCAGCTTGCCCGGACATTCAGGGTTGAACTTCCTAACGAATGGAGCTACGAACTGGCAACAGATGTGATGAAAGATTATGTTCAAAGAAATTTTGTCGACAAAGGCAT
>JAEEGI010027737.1_pt1 | contig 10818 bp, 11 predicted proteins | sample 8958751 | NCBI WGS metagenome assembly JAEEGI01 (sample SAMN16246545, study PRJNA631951) | gut metagenome | biome: gut microbiome; feature: rumen; material: KS-attached | host: Bos | place: Iran: Karaj | collected 2018-10 | reverse complement strand
GACTGCATCACGTTCAGCACCAGCGTCAGGTCGGTCGTCTCGTCGGCCTTGTTCAGGGTCTGCAGGGCCTCGGCCCACGTCTCCATCTTGGCACGCTCCTCACGCTGCAGGTCGCGCACCAGATAGTGCGACACCAACAGCGACACCACAGCTATCACAATCGCCGCGATGACCAGCAAAATCTTCACTTGTCGTATTCTGTCAGTCCATTGCATACTGCAATAATAACGCGAAAACTTCACTTTTATTGCAAAAGGGGGTGCTTATCAGCCGAGGTCTTTGGTCAGGATGCTTTCCAGCTCCTCGGCAGAAAGGCGGAGCCGGAACTCGCCATGAACGGCAATGCTGATGGCTCCCGTCTCTTCACTGACGACGATGGCCAGGGCGTCGCTCTCCTGCGAGATACCCATCGCCGAGCGGTGGCGCAGACCCAGTTCCTTGGGAATGTCCAGGTCGTGGCTGACGGGCAGGATGCAGCCGGCCGCCTTGAGGCGGTGCTGCGAAATGATGAGTGCCCCGTCGTGCAGGGGCGAGTTCTTGAAGAAGATGTTCTCGATCAGCCGCTGGTTGATATTGGCATCTATGCGGTCACCTGTCGAGACAACATCGTCGAGGGGCATCGTGCGCTCGAAGACGATGAGCGCCCCGATGCGGTTGCGCCCCATGTTCATACAGGCCATGACAACGGGCATGATGTCCTGCTTGACGCTTCGCTTCTTGCGCTCCTTCGACTTTTTCGAGGTGAAGAAGTCGGACAGACGGCGCATGCGCTGGTGGGCACCGAGGTTATACAGCACCTTGCGGATGTCTTCCTGAAACAGCACGATGAGCGCAATGACGCCAACCGACACCAGTTTGTCGAGGATGGTGCCGAGCAGGCGCATCTCCAGCACCTGCGACACGAATATCCACACAACGACAAACACCAGTATGCCGATGAAGACGTTGAGCGACCGTGAGTCGCGCATCAGCCGGTAGACGTAGTAGAGCATCAGTGCTACCAGCAGGACGTCAATGATATCTTTCAGGCCAAATTCAAAAAACATCTTCGTAACTTACAATTGATCAACGATTCTCACGCACTCCACAGCCTGTCTGACGTCGTGGACGCGCAGGATGCTGGCACCCTTGGTCAGGGCGATGGTGTTGAGCACCGTGGTGCCGCCTAACGACTCCTCGGGAGTCAGTCCAAGCAGCCGGTAAATCATAGATTTGCGCGAGATACCTACCAGCACGGGCAGCTGCATCACCTGCAGGCGTTCCATACCGCTCATCACGGCGTAGTTCTGCTCCAGCGTCTTGCCAAAGCCGAAGCCGGGGTCGAGTATGATGTCATGCTGACCCAAGTCGCGCAGCTGCTGCACCTTCTTGGCAAACTCCAATAGCATGTCGCGGAGGGTGGGCTGGCTCGACATATATATATAAGGTACACGCAAGCGGCTGACCATGCGGAACATCGGAGGAACCTCGTCGGACTGTAAGGCAGCAGGCGAACCTACGTCGTTGATGATGTCGGCACCAAACTCCTCGACGGCCATGCGGGCCACATCGGGACGGAACGTGTCAACGGACACAATGCTGCCGGGCAGTTCGCGCCGCACGATACCCAGTCCGAAGCGCAGACGCTCCATTTCCTCAGCCTCGCTGACGGGTGCCGAACCTGGCCGGGTGGAGCAGGCGCCAATGTCGATCATCGATGCTCCCTCGTCCACAATCTGGTGGGCACGCTCGGCTATTTCCGTCTCCGTCTGCTTACGGCTTCCGGCATAGAACGAGTCGGGCGTCACGTTGATGATACCCATCACTTGCGGCTCGCTGAGGTCCATCAGCCGCCCCTTCACATTGATTGTATAGTCCATTCGGGTGCAAAGATACGAAATAATTGACAATTGACAATTGATAATTGATAATTATTTTGTAATTTTGCCGCAAAAATCATATCGTTATGACAACAAAGGAACTCTACAAGCTCTATCAGGAGCATCCGTGCATCACGACCGACAGCCGTGACTGCCCCAAGGGAAGTATATTCTTAGCACTGAAAGGTGACAAGTTCAACGGCAACGAATTCGCCCTGCAGGCCCTCCAGCAAGGCTGCGCCTACGCTATTGTGGATGAAGCCCCCCTCTCATTCCCCCTTGGGGGGAAGCCCGATAGCCAGACAAACTCTTCCTCCCCCAAGGGGGAGGACAGGAGGGGGCTCATCCATGTCTCCAACTGCCTCCAAACCTTCAAGGACTTGGCCCGCGAGCATCGCCGCCAGTTCCAGATTCCCATCATAGGCATCACGGGCACCAACGGCAAGACCACCACGAAGGAACTGATAGCCGCCGTGCTCAGCAAGCGCTACAACGTGCTCTATACCCAGGGCAACTTCAACAACGACGTGGGGGTGCCCAAGACGCTGTTCAGACTTACCAAGGAGCACGACATCGCCGTCATCGAGATGGGAGCCAGCCATCCGGGCGACATACGCACACTGGCCGAGACGGCTGAGCCTACCTGCGGACTCATCACCAACGTGGGACGCGCACACCTGCAGGGTTTCGGCTCGTTCAAAAACGTGGTGAAGACCAAGGGCGAACTCTACGACTACCTGAGCCGACGGGGCGACAGCCTCATCTTCCTCAATGCCGACAACGAACGGCTCATCGACATACTGCCCGACAACGTGTGGGTGGCTCCCTACAGCGCTAATCCCGAGCATGTCGAGGAGTGTACCTGCGGCGAGGTGCTGTCGTGCAACCCCTTCCTGAAGTTCCGCTGGCGCGAGTCCGACTCCAACCTGGAGGACAAGAACCAGCAGCCGCAGTGGTACGAGGTGCAGACCCAGCTCATCGGTTCGTACAACATCGACAACATGATGGCCGCCATTGCCGTGGGACTGAACTTCGGCGTGGAGATTGCCGACATCAACAGTGCCCTCGAAGCCTACAAGCCTACCAACAACCGTTCGCAACTGACCGTCACCGAGCACAACCGCTTAGTGGTGGACGCCTACAATGCCAACCCCAGCAGCATGCGCGCTGCCTTGGAAAATTTCCGACTGATGGAGGGAAAACCCAAGATGGCTATCCTCGGCATGATGGGCGAACTGGGTAACAGCAGCCAAAAAGAGCACCAGAAGTTAGTGGCCCAGTTGGCGACCCTCGACCTGGAGGAGGTGTGGCTCATAGGCAGCGAGTTTGCCGCCATCGACTGTCCCTACCGCAAGTTCAACGATGTCGACGAGGTGAAGGCCGCCATCCTGGAACACCAGCCACAGGGCCGCCTCATCCTCATCAAGGGTTCAAACAGCAACAAACTCTTCCAACTGCCTGAACTGCTGTAGGCGGGTACTCTCTCCTATTTGCGAATCAGTGTAGAACCTAAGGTTCCTACCTGTACGGCATACACACCGGCGGGACTGCCGACGGGCAGACTGACGCTGCCTCCCATGAGCGGAGCAGCAGTCACGAGTCGGCCGCCACACTCGGACCCTTGCTGATATAGGTCACACCCTTGATGTCGGCAATCTTATTTACTACGCTGACGGGCGTACTGACCATGATGTAGCGGCCGATTGTTCCCTGTGGCTTGGCGCCGACAGCCTTCAACTGGGCTTCAATAGCCTTGGTATCGGCATCGGCGTCGCAGCTCACAAACAACTGAGCCTCCGGCTGTGTCGCCTTGGCCTCCATGCTGCGAGCGCGGACTTGTTTGTCACCGTTTTCAAGCAGCTGCAGATAGAGACGCGTATCAGCCGGTATCTTGACTTTATCGAATTGCACCTGTGCCATAGCAGTGGTCGCAATCATCGCTATGAGCACCAAAAACTTAAAATTCTTTTTCATTGTTGTCTTGTAAAAATTGCAAGTCTCATTTTCAGTAGGCAAAGATACAATTATTCGGGATAATAACCGCATGAAAAGAATAAAGAAAAGTTAACGCCGTCAACTCATCCATATTTCCATCCCCCAGCCCCCTCCCCGTGTCTCCGACTTTCAGTAGGGGAAACTCCCAGTTTCAGTAGGTGAAACCCAGACTTTCAGTAGGGGAAACTTCAACGTTCAATGTTCAACGTTCAATGTTCAACGTGTTACGGTTCGCCTAAATACTCCACAATCAGCCGCACGGCCTGCGGCGAGTAGTACTTGGCGAAGCGGCTCTGGTGACAGCCAGCCAACTTCTCTACCAACTCCGGGCATCCCTTGATCCAGCTGTTCAGGTGGTTCAGCGCCACGTGCGGATCGCTCTTCGGGAAGCACATCAATGCCAACTCACTCTTAGGATAACTCGTTATTTCCATATCTTCTTTCTCCTATTCTCATTTTGCATCGGACACTCACGGACTCACATTTCAGTCCGTGTCAGTCCGTACCAGTCCGCTGCACTCTATTCAAATATCAAATCCACTATGTCGATCTTCGCCGCCTTCTGCGCCTTGGTGGCCTGCTGCTCCAAGAGGCTGCTGACGGTGACGGGGTGTCCGAACACGTCGGTTGCAGCCTCGGCCACCTCGTACCAGTCGCGATAGGTGTCGCCCGTCTCGTCGGTATCGGGAAACAGTATCACCTTGCGGCCTGCCAGCGGCTTCAGCTTCGCCACGCTCAGCCGCCGCTCCCACAAGGGCCGCAAGTCCCGCACCCCGTCCTGTCCCAGCTCATGCCTCATAGCCTTAAACGTATTGCAAAACACCTCATTCATCGTCATAATCAGCGGTAGCAAATTATTCACTCTTCACTCTTCACTTTTAGCTTAAATCTTGGGGGTTCTATAAGTCTCCCCCTCATATCTAAGTCCCCCTTATGGGGGGACAGATATAAGAGGGGGGACGAGACTTTAGAAGGGGGCTGGCCGATAGACGGTGAGACCATCGCTCTGCGATTTCTCGATGATCTTCACATCCAGTGCCTGGTGCAGCAACTGGTTGTACTTGAAAGGGATGACGATGCCCGACAGCTGCATCACCCGCTCGCGCAGCACACCGCCCTGCAGTTCGTCTGCACCCTGGAAAGCCGCAAGGAAAAGTTTCATCACGTCGAACCGCCAACTGCCGTCGTCCTCGTGCACGATGTACTCGCGGTTGATTGACGGCAGCTGCTCCCGCCTCATATCACCCCCTCCAGTCGGAGGGGGAAGGGGGGAGGCTTTCGGCAACCCATCCTCCCCCACCTCAAAGTACAGCGCCTGTTCGATGTCGTACTTACGCGTCAGCGTCTGCTCCACCTTGAAGATGCGCTGCGGCATCAGCTTCTCGCAGGCATACACCTCGAATGCCTTGTTCATCAGCTCCGTGCCTATCCATCCGCGCAGGTTATGGTCCTCGCCGCTCTTGTTCTGGTGCAGCACGCACACGATGCAGCACTCCCGGCTGGTGGCCAGCTGCAGCAGTTCCTCCATCACCTCCTGTGCCAGCACCCCGTCGTTGATGTCGTTCACTAAGTCGCGTATACCGTCCACAATCACCAGGTCCGGCCCGTACCTGACGACCGCCTCCCTCAGCAGCGCCCGCCGCTGCCGCCAGTCCACGCAGCGCACGTTGAAGATGTCTAACCCACCTTCTCTTGCCTCGGACTCACACGGACTCTCACGGAAACCCCCAGTCCGTATCTGTCCGTGCCCGTCCGCTGCTGCCATCTTCATAATCCTGTTCTTCAAAATATCCTGCGTCGATTCATCACTCTGCTCCGTATCGTACCACACCACCCGCAACGGTGTGTCTCCAGCCCGCATCAACACACCCCCTCCAGTTGGAGGGGGCTGGGGGGAGGCTACCCCCTCCGCCATCAACATACTCGTCACATACGTCTTGCCGCTCTTCGCCTTACCCGTTATCGCCACCAGCTCGCGCCGTGGGAAGCACGGCTTGCCGAACAGCCGGAACAGGAACTCCATCTTCGGCAGTTCCTTTTCCGGCGTTATCCTCAGCTGCTCAAGCAGCAGCATCTGCGGGCTCAGCACCGTCTGCTCACCCGCATGCTGCAGCTCAGCATCCAATTGTCCCAATAGTTCATGATCCATCATGGCCACTTCCTTTCCGTAACAGTCAGTCCAGCAGCAGCGACCTCACTAAGCTCACCCCAGCCGCCGTCCACACGATGTAGCGCCGTTCGCGCTTCTCGCCCTCCAACGTGAAGTAGTGGAAGCAGCGTTCGCGTGTCACCCTCATGTCCTCGTACTCAGGTGTCGCCCGGTAGCGTCCATCCTGCCGGTACACCACGCCTGCAGCCGCTAACTGGCGGTACAGCTGCCGAGTGGTCATACCCGTTTCCCGTGCCAGTTCGCTTGTCGTCACGCAGTTGTCGCTGGCCGCGTTCTGCCGTGCTATGTCTCTGCGGCGGATGTCGTCACTGAGGCGCAGCGTCGATTCCTCCATCACCTTCGCCAATGTTCCGATACCTTTTTTCTTTGTTTCCATCATCTTTTCATTGTTAATTGGTTAATACTTCAGTTTCGTCCTTGCAAGGTACCGCAAAGTTAAGTAAAAAAGAAATCCCCAGCAAGGAAAAGCCTGCTGGGGGAAAACGTGGGGGAAAAGGGAAAACGTAGGGGAAAACGTGAGAGAAAAATGTTGCTATTTTTCGCGTTTCACAACCCATTTTCCTTCAAAATCTCTTTGAAACGACTGGCCACGGCAACCATCCGCTCGTAGGGTTTACGTGTGCCAGAAATTGCAGGGTCATAGTGCCATCGGACGAAAGGCTTGTTGAAGTCGGTCTTGTTGATGTTCCTTACTGAGTCTTTCTTGTACGGCTTATTCACCTCCCCCGGCATAACCGTGCGGATGAAGGTGTCGAAGCCGTCGAAGTCGGAGTCGCGGCAGTAGCCCTTGTCCACCAGTATGCGGTACACCGCCTGCCAGTGGCTCTGCAGACAGAACAGCGGCTCATCCCCATACCGTTCCTGCATCAGCAGCGCAATGCAATGACGCAATCGCCCTGTGGAGGAATCAGAAGTAGCATTATTGCTACAGTTGTCCCCTTCGCGCTTCAAACTCCCCACTCCTTTAGGAGGGGGACAGGGGGAGGCTTCTGGGGAGAGGCTCACATACACAAACTGATAATGGCTGCCCTGTTGGTCGAAGCCTGCCTGATGCAGCCGTTCAAGCAGGCGCGTCATGAAGTCGAGGACTTCCTCTTCGTTCTTTAAATTCATAGTTCTAAGTTTCCGTTTTCTTGAGGTTATACATTATACAAACAAGAGGCTATTTCGAGAAAACGGAAGACGTGGGTTATTTGGTTGATGTACAGCACATTCTCACGGGACTTGTGCTACCTACCCTATTCAAAATGCTGCACTACCAAAGCCCACGCCCCCGTAGAGGTGTGGACTGGCAGTCTTTTGCTCTTGAATAGTTCACGGTAGCATTTCGTGAGAACAGTAAAAGCTGCGACTGTCTACATCTTTTTATGTCTAATCAGAGTGCAAAATTACTCGAAATCTTTCACACTCCCAAACTTTTCGGGATATTTCTTATGGACTCATGCCTTTTCTTTGTTTTTGTTACTACTTCACCACCACCTTCCGCCCGTTGCGGATGTACACGCCCTTCCGGGGCTGTTGTCCGTCTATGCGGCGACCCTGCAGGTCATAGAATATAGAACTTTCAGTGGTCATACTTGAAGGTTGGGCCACGGAAACAGTAGTATAGGACTCCAAGGGTAACACTGTACCGGAAAAGCCTCTCACCTTTTTCAACTCAGACTTAAGTTTTTCCATCTCTGACCGTTGCACATAGATAACAACATCTTCATCCATGAAATAGAAGGTGTCGTAGCGAAATCCATCTGGGAAGGATCCTCTGATGATAAGTGTCTTGATGGGGCTCCAGCGGAACACACTTTCGCCAAAGCTTCTGACATTTTTCGGTATGTCAAGGTTTTTTAGACTTTTACAGTTTTCGAAAGTATATGCTTCAACATAACTGATACTTTCGGATATGCTTACGGACTGAAGGCTCTTACAGCCAGAGAAGACACCGAAAGACAGATGCGTTACACTATTAGGCATCGATACAGTGACAAGATAGGGATTATCAGCAAACGCGTCACCTCCAATCCATTTCACTCCATCAGGAACATTGTACTCCTTGCTACTTGCACCAGCAGGGTAACAATAGAGTTGCGTTTTGTCTTTGCTGAAAAGAACACCACCGAGTGAACACATGTTTTGGTTCCCATTGTCTACCTCTATCCACTCCAGAGCTGTGCAGCCATAGAACGGGTTTTTGCAGTCTTCGTACTCGGCGTAGTGTTTGATTCTTACAACGGTCTTGGGAATCTTTACTTTAGTCAGGGTCTTGCAATTGTCAAAAGCGCACCATTCTATCCTATCAACGGTGTAGGTCTTGCCATCGTAAGTGACTTGTTCGGGAATGTTCAGCTCACCCTCCCAGCTGTTGCCATTGGCCACCATAGCTGTACGAGTCGTCTCGCCCAGTTTGTATTGTAACCCATTGATACTAACCGCTTTTGTTGGATTTCCCCCTACTATTTCATCTCTCTCTTGAGCATACGACCAGAAGACAACGAGAGAACCAATTAACAATAGAATAACCTTTTTCATAATCATGATAGTTTTTAATGAAAAAATGAATCATGGGGGGCTCGTAATCTTTCTACTTCACCACTACCTTCCGCCCGTCGCGGATGTACACACCCTTCCGGGGCTTACTGTCGACAATTCCGGTGATAGAATACCATATCTTGGAAACTGGATATTCACTATAAACAGTCTTTTTAACTTGTGCTGTTGTTGGCGAATAAGCCTCTCTGCTAAAGTCACTATAAGTAAAGACAATCTGTTCCTTATCATACACTGACAAAAGACGAGTTCCATGATATGCTCCTGGTCTTTCTACCCAAAAAGAAAGCATATCGAAGTTGGAACTCCCTATGCCTTCCACCCATATGTCATGTACAAATTTCAACCGACGACATTGCTCACCATTAACAAGAATCGTGTCAATCTTCATAACACCATTTTCGCCTGCCTCCAAACTGAAGTCATAGACATTCTGCCAGTTGTACTCGCCTAAGAAAGGGTCATCACTCATATAGGCAAAGACCTTCGAATTCTCTTCATACATATAGTAATTCGTATTTTTCACTTTGTAACATTGATGCTCATCGAATTCAATCGGGCCTTCCATGCTGACACTGTGATAAACAGTATCGATTTTAACATCGCCATCATCGTCCTCATCACCCTCGTAAAACGACATGTAATTCCACACTCTGCCATCCTTTAACATAGGATGAATACTATTTTGAGCATGACAAATGGCGGCCATGCATAGCAGCATGCCTAAAGCATATTTCTTTTTCATACTATTACTATATTTGTTAGGTGCAAAGATAAACAAAATTACTTAAATAACTGCATTTGTTGTCGTTTTTTAATCTATCGTAACATTGAGAGTAGCTCCCTTCTTAACCTCAAAATCATTTTTGAAAGTAACGCCATTAACTCCTTTTATTTCAAGATCTCCTTTTTCAATGGTTACGGGGCCTTGCGGTTTTGACAAAGTCACGTTACTACCAACAGTTACTTCGTCAGAAAGAATATGCAATTTCCCATAAATGTACTCGTTCTGTATTTTTAATCCATTGCCACAAATAAGCCAATAAGGCACAAAATTGGGCTTGGTAATACAGACACTGCATGCGCTACCAGCTTCAATAATGTTTTGAGCCAAACCACCGCTACAAGAATAACACTCATAATAATCATCAATATCATCCAGACTGGCAAAGCATACGTTACAATCGTCCTCATTAAGACCAATGCTAATTATTCCATTTGAATAAGAAAAGTAAGATTCTTCAAAATCCTGAGGTACATCTATATAAATTGGCATTTCGGGGTCACCAATCGGATTAAGGCCAAACAGAAGCCAACGATAAGTTCTACTATAATTCGTACAATACGGAAGCATTGTTTCCTTTGTTTTTCGGATTATTTCTCCATAGCAAGTCTCTGTTCCATTAAATAATGTATAATATAATTGTAGATTGACTCTTTGCGAAGAACCAAAATAATATTTTGAATCACTATACCAACCATATCTTGAACAACCAAAATAGGAAAGAATTCCGCTGTTCGGATTTCTGATAAAAGCCTCGCTTAAGCATATAGGAATGCTATCAAAAGCATTTGTATAACAAGCAGTTGTTATGAGGTGCGAATAACCAATATTCTGAAGAGCACTGGCATGTTCAACCTTATAACGAGCTATAGAATCTTCTGTTTTCCATGCCTTGGGACTTCCATGAGTATCAACACTAACAAAAGTGTATCCTTTAGATAGTTCGTTCTGCAAATTTGTTGGAGTAAAGTCGTAATTAGCACCTTGGCTAAAATCTGTACCAGTATCAAAGAATCCCACTTTGGTACCATTCCAATAAGGAGCAATATAATAGTTATATATACTATCGTTCTTATAATGAGTATCACTTTTTATCACACCATTATAATTATAACATTGTCCGCATACGTTGCCACACATTAAAAAATCATTTGACCATACGGTTTTGATATTGGGCTTCAATTCGTATGAAATAATTCGTTTTACAAAAATCTCTGCTTCTTCCACTGTACTGATAGGGGCTCTGGTAACAGCAATGTTAGGTGATATATCTATTCCATCCTCCAATTCTCCCGATAATCCGTTTCTATTTGTATCCCAGTCTATATCTCCAAGACATGCATAATAATAATCAGAAGGAGTTTGGTCTATGTGGCATATTGTGTCATTGGGCTGGTATTTAACTAAAGTTTCCCACCTTTTGAGGTGGTGCTGAAAAAAGAAGAATAGATTTTGAAATAGATTGCAAA
>JAEEGI010027733.1_pt1 | contig 10819 bp, 10 predicted proteins | sample 8958751 | NCBI WGS metagenome assembly JAEEGI01 (sample SAMN16246545, study PRJNA631951) | gut metagenome | biome: gut microbiome; feature: rumen; material: KS-attached | host: Bos | place: Iran: Karaj | collected 2018-10 | reverse complement strand
TGTTTCAACGTATATCACTAAGAATATCAAACTTAATATGCCAATAATTTCTGCAGCTATGGATACCGTGACCGAATGCAGCATGGCTATCGCGATCGCAAGAGAGGGCGGTATGGGGATTATCCATAAAAATATGAGCATTGAGAAGCAGGCAGAAGAAGTAGACAGGGTAAAACGAAGCGAAAACGGTGTTATAGTCAATCCGTTCTATCTGAGCCCGGAGCATAAGGTTACAGACGCGCTTGAGCTGATGAAAAAATATAAAATAAGCGGCGTGCCGATATGTAACGGCAAAAAACTCGTCGGTATTCTTACAAACAGAGATATCCGCTTTATAAAGAATTACGATGTCTGCATTAACGATGTTATGACTAAAGAAAACCTTATTACAGCTCCCGTAGGCACAACGCTGATGGAAGCAAAAGACAGACTGATGCACTATAAGGTCGAAAAACTTCCCATTGTAGATGAAAACGGTGACCTGAAAGGTCTTATTACAATTAAGGATATAGAAAAAGCCATTCAGTATCCGATGAGCGCTAGAGATGACCAGGGTCGTCTTCTTTGCGGCGCTGCTGTAGGCGCAACAGATGATATTCTTGAAAGAGCATCAGCTCTTATTTCCGCAGGCGTAGATCTGTTATCTGTCGATTCAGCGCACGGACATTCTCTTAATATATATAATGCCGTTAAAAAGCTTAAATCCAATTTCCCGAATACACCCGTCGTTGCGGGTAATATCGCTACTCATGAAGCTGCGGAATATCTCATCGACGCAGGCGCTGATTGCGTGAAAGTCGGTATAGGTCCCGGTTCTATTTGCACAACACGTGTCGTTGCAGGTATCGGTGTTCCTCAGATTACTGCTGTTTATGAAGTTGCATGTGTTGCCGCTAAACACGATATCCCTGTTATTGCTGACGGCGGTATAAAATACAGCGGTGATATTACCAAAGCTCTTGCTGCCGGTGCAAACGTTGTTATGCTCGGTTCTCTATTTGCAGGATGTGAGGAAAGCCCGGGTGAAAGCGAAATATATCAGGGCAGACGTTTTAAAGTTTACAGAGGCATGGGCTCTCTTGCCGCAATGAAAGACGGATCAAAAGACAGATATTTCCAGGAAGGTCAGTCAAAACTCGTTCCCGAAGGCGTAGAAGGTCGTGTTCCGTATAAAGGAACTCTGTCAGATACAGTTTTCCAGCTTATAGGCGGACTCAGGGCAGGAATGGGATATTGCGGAGCGGCTTCAATTCCCGATCTTCAGACAAACGGACGATTTGTCAGAATTACAGGTGCAGGTTTGCGAGAAAGTCATCCTCATGATATCAGCATAACAAAAGAGGCTCCGAACTACTCCGGAACCAGTGGAATCTGATTATTGAAGACTTGAATTTAACAAGGCAGGATCATGATAGCAATCACCGTGATTCTGCCTTGATTATACAATATTGAACCGGGAATAACAAATTGTTAAAATTACCACATAAAATCCACACTTTGCATATTGACATTAAATTCAAAATAAGGTATAATTAAAACAATTATATAGATTATAGAAAGTAGGCCTCGAAATGAAGAATTCAACAAAGTTTTTTATCGGTCTTGCAGTTGGAGCCATTGCCGCTGTTGCCGCTTTTTCTGCGTATAACACATATAAAGCAATAAAAAAAGCTAAAGAAGACGGCGACTGGGACGACGATTGTTGCTGCTGCGGCGATGACGACTGTGATTGCTGCTGCGATGATGATTGCGATTGCAACAGCGAAAAATGTGATTGCGATGATTGCTCTGACGAGGATTATATCTCCGTTGATCACGTTAACAACGGCGAATGCGACTGCGAAGAAGACAGCGAAGAACCCGACACTTCTAAAGAAGACGATTCGGAAAGCGAAGAATAATTCTATTCTTAACACCGTGTACGTATGTATACGGTGTTTTCATGTTCAATTATTATTTATCGGAGAAAAAAATGAAAAGCAGATTTTTAAAAATAATTATTTCTTTTCTGATCCTTTGTTTCATTACCTCCTGCGCGGCGCAAACAGAAGAAACAGTGCCTGATTATGATATGTCAGATGACGGTACAGAGGATTTTAACGGAGCAGTTTTTTACTTTGCGCCATGGCGTGTTTCGATGTATTTTCCTCAGTCCGGGGATACTGATGCGGGCGATAAAATGCTTCAGCGGTATGCCGAAACAGAAGAAAAATTCAATTGCACGTTTACATATTTAAATATGGACTCTGAATCCTATGACGCTTCTGCAATTACCACTCGTTATATTGCCGGACTTCCCGTCCCCGATATCATAGACAGAGAGGTTGGCGTTGCTTACTCTCTTTATAAAGCAAATTTTCTTGCATCAATGAATGAAATATCAACGCTTGATGCAGAAGATAAAAAATTCGGACCCCTTTATTTCAGAGCTCAAAGCATATTTGACGGCGATGTCTACGGCTTTTGCCCTTATGAATGGGAATGGATGCCTGAGATACACGGCGTAATTCTTACAAATAATAATCTTATCCGAAAAATCGGTCTTACCAGTCCTTACGATTTTATTGAAAACGGAAGCTGGACGTGGGAAACAATGGAAGATCAATTGAAAATCGCCACGTTCACCGAAGGAGATACTTCCTATACCGGTATGCTTGTAAAAACAGGCGGAACAACACCTGCCGATATGGCGCAGTCAGCTGCATTTTCAAACGGTGCACAGATGCTTGTTGACAATAACGGCAAAGTTGTTTTCGGCATGACGTCTCCCGAAGCACTTGCGGCATTTGATTATCTGGCAAGTCTGTATCAGCAAAAACTATGCAAAGACAGGGAAGTGGATAACTTTATCAACGACGAAGGACCGTTTTATTTTACAAGAAGCTTTGAAGCAACTTCGATTGAAGAAGGCGCAATCGGCTATGAGATGGAAGATTACGGAATGATTCCGTTCCCTAAAGGACCGAACAACAACGGTCAGACGGGTACATATGTTGCATATGACCGCCTCCTTTATATCGTTAAAATGACAAAAAACGACGTTGAAAGCATTGGCAAGATTATTGATTTTATGTTCGAACCTCTGAACAATTCAGGAGGATGGAAAGAACGATCACGTTATATGTTCCATCACGATGAAGATGTTGATTTCTATATTGACGCGATCGAAAGACCGAGCTATAATTACCAGATACAGCTTGGAGATAATTACGATAATTTCAGAAATTCAATTATGAACGTCCTGAGCGGAAAAGAAACAGCCGCATCCGCTATGCAGTCCATCGAATCAGCAATCAACGAATATGTTGCCGAAAACAACGTTCAACTTATTTCATGGGAGAATCAGTGAGTTATGACAGAAGAAGAAAAAATATTTAAAGGAATACTTTTTTGTCCGGGTGATGCTCAACTTCGCGCCATAAAGCTCAGATCGCATAATCTCAGCAAAGAATACAGTGAGACCCGTGAAGATGAAACAGAAAAACGCGCACTGCTTGCCAAGGAAATACTTGCGAAATTCGGAGAGGGCAGTTTCATGCAGGGACCTGTGTTTTTCCATTACGGAAAGCACACCGAGATCGGTGACAGAGTGTTTATAAACTATAATTTTACTGTTCAGGACGATGCGCTTGTGAAAATCGGTAACGACTGCAATTTCGGTCCTAACGTAACAATAGTTACACCGTTGCATCCCATGGTTGCATCAGAGAGAAAACTCATGCTTGATAAAGAAGGCAACGATAAACGTTTCTGTTATGCAAGGCCGGTCACGATCGGTTCGGATTGCTGGTTTGGTGCAAACGTAACGGTATGTCCTGGCGTAACAATCGGTGACGGCTGTGTAATAGGAGCGGGGAGCGTAGTCACACATGATATACCTTCAAATTCTTTTGCTGCGGGAGTTCCATGCAGAGTGATAAGAGAGATAACCGAAGATGACAGCATGGCTAATAAACCTGAAATTCTCGCAGACAACAGCGTAAAATAAATCGTCATAATCATAAATATTCCCGATAAATTAAAAGACCGGATTGCAGTTCGATTATTGCAATCCGGTCTTTTCTATGTTTATAATGCCGATTTAAATGAGTATTCACATCCGTAAAAAGAATAATAATTATTTATCTGTAAAGTACTGTTTTAGTTTTTCAAACGTTTCATCGCTTATGTCATGTTCAATCTTGCAGGCATCAGCAACTGCATTTTCAACTGATACGCCGATTTTTCTGAAAATTCCGGAAAGAATATTATGTCTTTCATAGATTTTTTTTGCAGTTTGTTCACCCGACGCGGTTAATGAAATATAACCGGATTTATCTATATTGATAAAACCGTCTTCCTTTAAAAGCTTTAAAGCTCTGCTTATGCTCGGTTTTGAATATCCGGTGCGATTAACAATGTCGATCGCTCTTATATGGTTTATCTGCTGACTCAGAATTAGTATATGTTCAAGGTACATCTCGCCTGATTCCTGAATTTTCATTTTAGTACCTCCAATGTTCATTATGGTTATATTATATCATGTTTCGAACATGTTGTCAAGTATTTATAAGGTAATTACCATTCTCAAAAAAATCTTTTTGAATTTCGTAATTGACAAATTGTTTTGTCTATGTTATAATAACAAAAAAATAATAAAAAACAAGAAGGTTTGAACAATGAAAAGAATAATTGCTTTATTGCTTTGCTTTATTATAGTATTTTCTTTCGTTTCATGTTCTGATTCCGAAGAAGTTGTCCCCGATTATGAATCCGAGATCAGCGCTGATGAGATCAACTTGCGCGGTCAGAAGTTTGTAATGGGTATGGTGAAAGACTATTTTTTTGAAGGCGCTGATTCTACTCTTACATTTATCAGCAATACCGAATTCGGTGACCTTGCGGCAAAACGTATTAAAGAGGTTGAAGATAAATATAATTGTGAGATTGTTTTTGATTATGTAAACAGATCCGGAGAAACAGCATATTTCAGCGTTGCATCCGGTTCCTATATATTTGACATGTTGCAGGAAGAATCCTACTGGCTCGTCAACTACATTCCCTCAGGTACTTTTGTTAATCTTGTAGGTATTGACAGCCTCGATGTTTTTGATGAAACTAAATGGGGCAACAGGTATCTGCGCATGTCTACTATGTATAACGGCGCAATATACGGACTCCTTCCCGCACAGCACCCGTTACGCCTTTCCAACTCTCCTTCCAACCTTATTGCCGTTAATGAAAAATATATTGCAGATCTTGTTACAACGGATCCCAGAGACTATTTCGAAAACGGTGAATGGAACTGGGATACGTTCGGCAATGCGATCGAAACATATGCTCACGTCAACTCAACCACTAATGAATTCGTATACTCCTTTGGTTCATGCTTTGAATACGGCAGAATGTTTATGATTATGCCGATGTGCAACGGATGCGATTTTATAACCATGAATGATGACGGGTCGTATCAACTGGGCTATTTCACTCAGAACGCCATTGATGCTTATAATCAGGTCGCAGAATGGCTTTTCGGCGCTACTGCCAGCAATATTAATACCGAATCGTATGGCTTGGATCAGTTTATAGACGGTAAATCCGTAATGACTCTTATTGACGCATATCAGATTCTTTCATCATCAGAATCCATCGCGTACAGAATGGAAAATTTCGGAATCGTTCCTTTCCCGTGCGGTCCCGGCGCAAAATCTCCGTTTGATTATACTACGTCATATGAATCTGCGGATTTCACTCTTGCTATTCCGATCACGGCTAAAGACGCTGAGGCTTCCGCACTGGTTCTTGATGCCCTCTACGAACCGTTTGAAGGTTATGAGACCGAAGAAAAAATAACTGATTATATTATCAGAAACTATTTTGAGGATGAGCGTGACGCGCGTCTCTTTATTGATATAACGAAACTCGGGCATAATTATTATCATGACCATATGCACGGAATGTCTGATATGTTCGGTCAGCTTGCCAAAAACAACTCTGTTGCTAAATGCGTAGAATCGTTTGAAAGCCGCGTGTATACCGCCGTTGATAAATATGTAATCCCCGAATATAATACTATTCATGAATATGAAGAATACTTTCACGAATAAAGAGGTCATAATCGATAGAAAGATATGAAGAAGAATATAGTAATTCCGTTATTGGGTATACTTTGTATCGTTCTGGGTGTTTCTTTACTTGTATTTGTCTCATGTTCATCCGCTAATACAGTTGTTGATACATCAGAACCTGATACGCAGGAATCGTCTGTTTCTTCAAACTCTTCCGAAAGCAAAAACGATCAATTACTGCTGACAACGGAAAGTCAAAATCAAAATTTATCTTCCGAAACTGTTGCGGAAGATGCGTTGAAGCCGGAAGAACCTGAGATCAAAGAAGAGATACAAAGCGCCGAAGAATCTCAGACTGCGGAATCGTCTGTTCCTCAAACAGATTCTGCTGCATCAAATAACAATGTAGAACAAGCGGAAAACAATGATCCGGAAGTAACAGAAAACAACGATGTATCCGAAGAAGCATCTTTGACGAAATCAACATCTGCTGAATCTTCTGTTTCTTCTGAATCAAATGAAGAAACGCAAAACAGCGAAGCAGAACCTCTTTTCGAAGATGAACCACAGGATGAAACAGCTTATTTTGACGGAACAACTAAGGTTGACACTTCGTTGTGGAACCTTATACTTGTAAATCCCGATCATTTCCTTCCTGACGGCTTTGTAATCGATAAAATGCAGGTTCAAGGCAATTATTATCTTGACAGCCGTGTTGCGCCATATGCAATACAAATGATCGCAGATGCTAAAAAAGAGGGTATAGATCTTCAGATCTGCTCATCAATTCGTGATATAGATCTTCAGACCCGTCTTTTCAATAACAAAATCAATGACCTAATAGACGAAGGATATTCCAAAGAGGAAGCACCGATAGTTGCTGCAACAATAGTTGCTGTTCCGGGAACAAGCGAGCATCACACGGGACTGGCAATGGATATAGTTACTCCGTCTTATCAGAGGCTGAATTCAGGTTATGCAAAAACGGATGCGGCAAAATGGCTGAAAGCTAACGCAGCAAAATACGGATTTATTCTGCGTTATCCTGAAGACAAAACAGAGATTACTAAAATCATATTTGAACCCTGGCACTATCGTTACGTCGGCGTTGAATATGCATCATTTATTATGTCTGAAGGAATATGTTTTGAAGAATTTATAGAGCAATACGGAGATCAGAACCAGTAAATGCATGAACTAACTACAATGATTATGATTGAAAATACCACTGCCGGTGAGGTCGTGGTGATTGACAGACTGAAAAAATATCCCGGTATATGCTTTCCTGGAGGGCATGTTGAACAAGGTGAAAGTTTTACAGCATGTGCGATCCGAGAGGCGTTTGAAGAGACGGGTCTGAAAATCAGGAATCCTGTCTTGTGCGGGATCGTTAACTGGGCAAAAAAGAACTCTGATGAAAGATATGTGGAATATCTTTTTAAGACAAACGACTATTCTGGGACGCTTTCAGATGGAACAGAAGAGGGCAGGGTGTTCTGGACTAAAACAGATGATTTATACAAAATGAAACTTTCCCCGAGTTTTGACGTTTATCTGCCTGCTTTCTTTTCAGAAAAGCCGATAGAGCTTTTTGCGGAATGGACAGATTCTTTTGATTCACCATTAACCGTTCAATAAAATAATTAACGTGGACATGTAATATGTCCACGTATTTTTATCGGAAATAATTTTCCAGCTCTTCCCGAATTCTCTCCGGAATTGTTCTGGGAACAGGGAATCGCTTTGAATTCAAAAGACGCTGTGATACAAACCTTATAAATTCTGTCGTATTTCTAAGTGATCTTTCCGAAAGAAAATCTATCCTGTCGTTTCGCGTATGCATTCCGCCCTGGCCTCCTCTTTGAAATACGATAAACGGAACGCCTGCGTATGCAAATGAAGAAGAATCGCTCGGAAAAATTCCGGATGAAACGGATACGGGAAATGCTGCTTCAGATGCGCAATACTGCAGATAAGATTTAATCGAATCGTCCCCTGTAACGCATGCTATATCATTTCCTATCACTGTTCCGGTCATATCGATGTTTATGCCGAGAGAAAAATCGTCAAGTTCCTGCATATGTCTCTCAACATATGCCCTGCTGCCTTTCAGTCCGAGTTCTTCACCGCCGCACCAGATAAAACGTATGCTTCTGTCGGGCTTGTTTTTAATGAAATAAGAATAAAGAGACATCAGATTTGCGCATCCCGATGCATTATCCCACGCACCTTTCGAAAACATGGTGCTGTCATAATGCGCGGTAAAGAGCATTTTTTCTTTATCTTTTATACCTTTTATATCAGCAACTATATTACCTGAATGCAAGACAGTATTATTTTGTTTCAGCTCGATCGTCACACTCTCCCGGGTTGGATTTTATCATTTTAACTGCATCTGCCGAACGCATGGTAATTCCGGGAAGTGATCCGAATTCAGCTGTTTTTTCTTTGATCGAGCGAGTATTCAGGTCTGTTTTCGTTCTGTCGTCCGAAACAGAACCGTCAAAAGTTATGAAACCCGCGATTTTTTTATCGATCATCCTTCTGTAAATATCATGATGAACGGCATTTACGAAAACAATTTTCCCTTCACATCCTTCAAGCTCCGTTTCGCTTCCTGTTCCGGCATAAACAAACGGCGCTGTTATACCGTTAATTGGTGTGGAACCCGTTCTGCCGTATCCTGTCACTTCATTGCTATGATCTTTTCCTTTAGAATGGACTGTCAGTGAGGCTTTTTCAATATTAAAGTAATTGATATCAAATTCTTCGTACGAACTATCTCCGCCCATAGACACGATAGTTTCTGCAATTATTTTTGCAGCTCTGTGTTCGCCGTCACTTCCTGCCTGTCGCGTGAAATAAAATTTCTTTATAAAATCTGTTTGATTGAATTCCGCCATAATTACCTCCGTTTTTAGAATACTGTAATCAAAATATATACTATCGCGGTGCATATTCCAAGACATGTCATTATCAAAGCAAAAGAAAACGTTTTTCCAATCATTCTGTTTACTTCAAAATTAACTGTTCTTAGCTGAACTGCCGTTTGTGCAAAGGTTTTCTTTCTGGTGTCCACACCTTTATTAAAAAATGCGTATATCCTGTCAAGAAATGCCCCGATTGAATAACTCGCCCTTTCATTTGCGTTAAGCTCTGCTTTCGGTTTGGATTTTCTGAAAACAGTTTTTCTTAACGCCAGCACAATGTAATCGGTAACTGAATTTATAATGTTGAAAAAATACCTGATAAATCCGGTTTTGCTGAAAAACAGCACAACGGCGTCGGTAAAAGAATTGAAAACAGATAATATTCTGCTGATAATTCCGGACCTGAAGAAAAATGCTGTTACGGTGTCCGTTAAAATATTGAATAGACCGAGTACTGCAGACATAGCTTGGATTATCAGCGATATCAAGGGCCTGTAAATCATTGTTTCCAGATCTACTTTTTCCGGCAAAAGATCAATATACTGTGTTTCATCTGAATTGACTTTTCTTATCATAAACCGACGAACGACAAGTAGATATATTGACAGTCCCGTTACGAGAGAGATCAACGCACTGATCAGTGCTTCGGCAGAGAAAACATTGATGCTGTGTTCCGAAACTGAAATGCCGAAAAATGACGATATCGTATCCTGAATATACCGTACGTAAAAGTTACCCAATATGCCCGAAACAACAATTACAGCTGAAGGTATCAGCATTGATGTCGCCGTTATCGCACTCATATAACGTTTATCGGTAATGCCATTGCTGCTTTTATCAATAAAGATTGCCGTAAACAGCTTGATCATGTAGGAAAACGTAAGTCCTCCTGCAAAAATAAAAAGGTATTCCGTTATTTTAACGTAAAGAGGAAAGGCTGTTGCTGCTGATAATTCCGAAATACTTTCGTGAAGAACGGTTTTGCTGACATATCCGCCTAAAAGAGGAATACCGCTTATTCCCAGCGAACCGATTGAAAACAAAACTGCAAAAAAAGGTTTATTATTACCGAAGCCGCGAATTTCATTAAGGTTCAGCTTATGCGTATTCATATAAACAGTACCGGCAGCTGTAAACAGAAGAAGTTTGAACATTGCGTGATTTATAATATGTAAAACAACACCGCAAATCGCTATTATTGCGCCTTTTCCGCCCAGTCCGAAAACGCCGGTGCCTATAAGAATGAAGCCTATCTGAGACATAGACGAACACGCAAGAGTTCTTTTAAGATCGATAGAGAGCAGTGCAAGCAATGCTCCGATTATCATTGTTATGACCCCGAGTGTCAGTATCAAACTGCCCCAGAATGAATTACGATAAAATATTTTCGCGGTAATAATAAGAATTCCGTATACCCCTGTTTTCGTCAGTATGCCTGAAAGCAATGCCGAGGAGGGGGCAGGCGCCACGGGATGCGCTTTGGGCAACCATATGTGAAGCGGAAACATACCAGCCTTTGCTCCGAACCCAGCAAGCATACAAAGTCCCGCGGCTATAGTCGTTCCGTTTACTCCGTCGTCAAAGAAGTTTTCAAGCGCATTGAAATCAAGAGTGTTTGCTTCGGAATAAATAAGAAACATTCCCATAAGTATTGAAAGTCCGCCGATTACCGAAACCGCAAGATAGGTTTCCGCTGCTTTAAGAGCATTGTTTGTTTCATCGTGAGCAACCCATACGTAAGAAGTAAAGGACATTATCTCAAAAAACACAAACAGCGTCATAAAGTCTGCCGACAGAAATACTCCGCAAACAGCACCTAAGGTTCAAAGATAGAAGAAAAAG